>Ga0182030_10013158_pt1 | contig 16490 bp, 20 predicted proteins | sample 812S3MmetaG_FD_121299 | JGI IMG/M metagenome (GOLD analysis project Ga0182030, IMG submission 121299) | Permafrost microbial communities from Stordalen Mire, Sweden - 812S3M metaG (Illumina Assembly) | ecosystem: Environmental > Terrestrial > Soil > Wetlands > Permafrost | place: Sweden...
ATCTCAATGATGCGATTCGGACCGCCTTCTATGATAGTGAGGAGCCCGTATCGCGCCAGTCGAGCGATGATTTTTGATGCAGTTGAATGATTTAGTCCTGTGATTTCTCCTAAGCGCTCGTTCGTCGGCATCGGGAGTCCCCCTCTGGCTGCGAGAGAAAGTGCCGAAAAAACTGCCGTTTCGTATCTCGATAGAGTACGAGGCTTCGTCGAGATTGGTTGCACTGTGGCCTGTTTTTGTGCCGCGGCGGCTCTAGGCTGTACAGCTACCATCGGTGTTCTGCTCGCGATATCCGACCCTCGGCGTAGGGATGAAAGCCCATCCCAGCGCTTCTGGGTTTTGGCTTCTAGTTCGAGCGCCTGAGTGTGGTTTTGCGGGGTTGGGCGGTTCACGGTAGTCTCCTCCATATCCAAGACCAAATCCTACCCATCGGCACGCCTTGGTGTCCATCAAAAAATTATCAAAAAATCTCTTGCTGAGGACAAAATTGAAGTGATAGGGTCGGGACAGACCAGCGATGGCGCTCACGACCAAAGGATGGCAGTAATGGTGAATAAACTCAAGCGCGGTAGCCGCATCGTCGGCAAGAAAATTCGCACAGGCTCGGACATCACGATGCTGATCGCCGAATCCCCTGGGCCAAGAAGCAAATACGCTGGCAAGGGCGCATCGGTTCCAGGAGGACTGCGACGGGTGCGTTCGTCTTTCGGAGTCGATGGCTTCGCGCTTAGCGAGGGCTCCCAGATCTCCTATGACATGCGCGTCGCATAATTACGCGAAGGGATACACCCGATGACCTACATTGATGGCGACGGCCCGTGGTACGACTGGCCGGTAACTGGCTTAGTCCCGATCGCGGAGGCAGTTGCCCCGATCGTGCGTCGCGTCTCTGCTGGATCTGCGTTCGAGCAAGTCCGCGCATCGCTGGCCAGCGTCGGATATGATCTGGTGCGTACCGGATATACCAGCAACGGCGCTACCGGTAAGGTCGATGTTGGTGGCGTGAAATTCACAGTTATCGTACAGGAGACGCTGAAGTGAAAGCCACCGTTGATATCCTCGGGGAATCGTTTGATGTCGAATACGATTTCATCATCTGGGCCCATGGGAGACCGGAAACGGGTCCGACATGGGACGGCGGAGGCGAACCGGCAGAAGCGGCGGAATTCGAGATTAAAGTTTTTGGGATCTCCAAGGCGAACTCTCCGTACGACATCATGTTACCAGGATGGTTAGAATCACTGATTGCGGAACATCTCGAAAATCGCGACGACATCAACGAGATCGTGCAACGTGCGGATATGGAAGGGGATTACGAGCCATGATCGTCGTGTTCGACACCGAAACGACCGGATTCCCGAATAAAAATCGTCCGCTAGATCATCCTGATCAGCCACATATCGTCCAACTAGCTGCGTCGCTGCAATCGGCTCCTGGTCGTGAAATAGCGGTACTCAACGCAATCATCCGTCCAGGCGGTTGGGAGATTCCAGAAGCGACGACGAAAATCCATGGGATTTCGACAGAACGAGCGATGGATGAGGGGATTCCGATTGATCGGGCGCTTGAGCTTTTTTTCGCCATGTACGGAGGGGCAGATGTCCGAATAGCGCACAACTTAAAGTTTGATGATGCTATGATGGATATTGATACCTACAGGACGTTCGGCAGTCTCTGTTTCTCTTGCTCTCCGGGGTATTGCACGATGACGAAAGCAACCCCCATCGTCAACCTTCCTCCTACGCCCAAAATGGTCGCCGCTGGCTTCAACAAGCCAAAATCCGCATCACTCACTGAGTGCATCAAGTTTTTCTTCAATGAGGATCTCAGCGGCGCCCATGACGCTATGGTCGACGTTAGGGCGTGCTCTCGTGTTTACTGGGAGCTTATCGCGCGCGGAGTAACGTGATATGCTGCCACTGAGCCGACCCATGACACCAGACCAAGTTAGCGCCGACGTTTCAGCGTGGCTAGCGAGCGCATACAACGCCCATCTGGCGGCGTACAAAACCGAGGTTCGGTATTACATCCTGGGTAAGATCTGCCGACAGCGCGACAAATACAAAGATGGTTCCCCGGAATGGAAGGCGGTTAACACGCTGCTACTATCTATAGGCGGAAAGGAAAATACGGATTATTCCGATGTCCCAGAACCTCAGTGAACCAGGAAGCAAAAACGCAGCGCGTCGTCCGTCACGAATGGACCCTCGCGCCCCGGCCGTGCTGCCAACCACGCCAGATGCTCCTGTGTATGCTACAGTGCGCTTCTGCAAAAACGGCCCGAGGATCCCAGCGATTGTCTGGGTCGTCGATGGCGACCGCGACCCCATGGGCGACCTGCTGTCTGACCAGCGCCTAGCCTATTGCATCGGGGACGGCACGCCGCAGTGGGCCGATAATTGGTGGCCTGGGCGTCACGGATGGGAGTGGCCGTGGCCCCCGATCCGCCAGGAGCAATACGAATACTTGATGCAACGAATAGCCTGGGCTCGGGAGTATCAGCCAGATCATCCAATCCTGCACCCGACTGAGCCTATCGATAAATCTCAAGCGCCACTAGAGTAATATGGGATGTTACGCTGCACAATCGAGATTCTCCCGTTTGGGAACGAAGATCAGAAGAAAATTCTTGGGATCGTCGAGATCGCCAACACAGGGACTGGTACTGAAACGATCGGTAACTATCGCGTCATCCTCAAGAAGACCCCTCCATTCGCGGGGGCGCTCAAGACGGCCTGGCGGAACGGAAAGCTCCAGATCGGGCGAGATGATGAAGAGGCGATCGTTGGTGCGGTTGATGGGTTCCATCGCCAGAAACGGGGAGTTTACGACCTTCTGTGGCTCGCGCTGAAATCTTGCGGGCTAGAGGTTAGGAACCGTACCGCTACCGTTAACAAGGACCCCGCAGCATGAAAATCCAACTCAAGCACCGTTTTTCGCAAGCCGTTCTATTCGATGCAGAAATACCAGACGATACATCGGAACAGGATCGCGTCCGAGTAGCGCTGGAGATCGCAGTTAAGGCCGGCGCCGATCTCAGAGACGCCAACCTTTCCGGCGCTAATCTCAGCGGCGCTAATCTCAGCGGCGCTAATCTCGGCGGCGCTAATCTCAGCGACGCCAAACTCAGATGCGCTAATCTCAGCGACGCCAATATCAGCGGTGCCAACCTTAGTAGGGCCAGCCTTGGCTGGGCCAACCTCAGCAGGGCAGCGTTCATCGGCGCCGATCTCAGCGGAGCAGATCTCAGGGGGACAGACCTCAGGGGGACAGACCTCAGGGAAGCCAATCTCAGCTACGCCTATCTCTGGGATGCTAATCTCAAAGATGCCGATCTCAGCGGCGCCGACTTCAAGGGGGCAAACTTCCGGCGCGCCTGGTTCAGCACGGATCCCACATTATGAACATCGCCGACAACCTACGCCGCATCATGGCTGAACGCGGAATGACTCCAGTCGAGGTCATTCACGCATCAGGGGTAAGCCGATCGGCTGTCTATCTGATCCTCCATGGGGGAAGGAAATACGTTCGTTCGATTACCCTCGAAAAGCTTGCTTTCGCTTTGGGAGTCGGGGTAGAGTCTCTTACAAGAGACAGAAAGGACCCATCATGACCACAGAAACCAACAACCCACCGGATACCATCAGTACGCTTCTTGATCTTGTCTCAGATCTGCGTGACGATGCTGTCCGCCCCATCCTGGTCAACCAGATCGAAGCGCTTGCCCCAGAGCGTGCCACCGCGCTTATCTCGGGACTGCACTCGCTGATGCTGGACTACGCAGTGCGGGACGATACTACCAGGGCGCAGACGCGGGCACTCCTGCTGACGAAATCCGCAAATTGGGACAAACACCGGCCCGAAATCCAAAGCGAGACGCAGGCCGAGGCAGCAACGAACCTTGGCGTCGCGCTGAAAGATGCTGAGGGCGCAGAAGACGCGGCATTTTCTGTAGCAAAACGGCCATACATCAATGGGAGTCGCGCGATTGACCGGGCATTTTCCGCTCGACGTGACCCAATCAAGGCTGCCAAGCTTGCTATGGGAAAGCGCTCAGGTGCTTGGCTAGACAGACTAGAAGCCGCGCGTAAGGCAGAGCAGGAGCGTCAGCTTAAGATCGCTCAGGAGGAAAACCGCAAGCGCGAGGAATTGGCTCAGCAACGCCGAGACGTGGAAGCATCGGCGTCCCTCGGCGCTCCGGTCAGACCCGAACAAATTGCGATCGACGAGGCCGCAGAGATCGCCGCAGCTACGGCGGCACATGCTGCTTTGACTGCCGCACAGGAGAACGCGGGACCGGTCCGCACCGTCACTGATTATGGTACATCCTCTGGCCTCCGTAAGACATGGAAAATCCGCATCGTGTCGGCGAAAGACGTTCCTCGTGCATATTGCTCGCCCGACGAGACGCTGCTCAAGGCGGCGCTTAAAGCTGAAGTCGCGCTAGCGAAGATCGAAAACCGTCCCCCGGCGCAGATCATCGCCGGGACCGAAATCTATGAAGAACGGGGAGTAAATTATCGTGGTTGAACGAAAGTGTGGAGTATGCGATTATTCGGTTCTGACGAATGATGGCAAGAATGAGTGGCTGGAATGCCATCGATATGCGCCAAACCCAATCCTGGGTCAGGAGCACGCAGGATCTCTATCCGCACTTTGGCCGTGCGTGTCTCCCATGGAGCGTTGCGGCGAGTTCACCCCTGATACGCAATCATCTCTTCCTCCAGAACCCAATTTTTCAGACCTTACAATGGAGATTCCATTCTGATGGCCGACCTACCCACTGTCCCACGCCAGAAATCACATCTGATCAAAAATCTCGTTCCTGGTCTTGTAGAATACGGCAAGATCAAGATCGGGATGAAGGGCGAAGTGCGCAAATCTCGCTCAGGAACTGACTGGCAGCCTCCGAAAAAGCTCGATCACTTTTTGATCACCACTATGGAGCGCGGCCCTGATGGGAACTTCATTCGTGATGAGATGATCCATAAAACCCTGGGCGACAAGCCACGTGTCATCCCAATCCGGCTGCTTTATAATGCCCTAGACCTGAATTTTCAGAGCCGCTACGCCTGCTATGCCGGACGAAAACTGTTTTGCTCCGGTGACGGAGAAACTGCTATACGAGTTGTGAAAGGAGATCGCGAGGGGGAAGTCGTCCGCAAGATTGTTGAGTGCCCGTGTGAACGCCAGGACCCTTCGTATACGGGGCCGAATAAATGCAAGCCATGCGGGACGCTGTCGGTTTTGATCGATGGGTCCGCTGGCGTCGGTGGGGTTCATAAGCTTCGCACGACGAGCTACAATACAGTTGTTGGTATCACGTCCAGCTTGTCGCTGATTAATACGCTGACCGGCGGTCATTTGGCCGGTATTCCCCTTGATCTCGTACTGCGCTCAAAATCTAGCGCAGATCCAATCACAGGCGAGCAGAGAGATTTCTGGATCGTTAACACCGAGTTTCGCGGATCCGTTGAAGAACTACAGAACGCAGCCTATCGCGTCCTGGAGACCAACGCCAAATACGGCCTTCGTGTGTCTCAGGTCGAAGAGCAGGCTAGGCTGATGCTTGCATCTCCAGACCAAGAGCTGATCGACGATGCAGCCGATATCGTCGATGAATTCTATCCAGAGCAAGCTCAAGGTCAAAACACCCCGGCTGTCGATCGTGTTCCTACGTTACCAGCGCGTACCGTCCCACCGCCCCCGCCGAACCGCCCGTCCGTCGTTGTCCCGGTTCCTACTGCACCGGCACACGAATTCGTTGCTTCCACCGGCGAAGTCACGTCACATCCGACTGGGAAATTCCTATCGCTTCTCGGCGCGGCGATCGAGCGAGCGTCAAACGATAAGTTGGCTCTATCCGGTCTGTGGGAAAGCAATGAGTTCTCGTTCGGAGAAGTGACGCTTGAAGCGCCAGAGCAAGCTCGCATCGTTCGGACCCGGTATGAAGAGCTGTTGCGATCGTTCCCAGATCCTGCGAAGAAGGCTCCGGCGACCCCGAAGCCCCCGAAGGACAAGCAAAATCCGATACCGCCTCCACCTGATATCCCACTGCCAGTAGTATCGGGCGACTTCGACCCCGCCATCGATCCGTTCTCAGAAGATTCTCAGTTCTAACCGCCTCGCTCAAGGAAGCAACATCATGAAGAAAAAAACTGCTCTACTCGTCGCCGCTCTTTCCCTGGCTGCGGTTCCTGCTACCGCGCAAACCACGATCAAAGCACGCACTGATCATCTGTCCGGAACACAGTGGGTGCTCGTGCTGTCCTATCTCCCGTCCGAGATTACGTCGATCACATGCGAGACCTGGACCATGCTCGGTATCAACTCGTGGAAGCACCAGAATGATTTCACGATCCCCGCGGGTCCGGCGGTTGCCATCATGGACGCGAGCAAGTTCAACGGCTACTGCAAGGGCCAGGGCTCCATCGTAGCGCACACCGATGACGGAGACGCCGTAGGAACGCTCGATCGCGGACCCGGAAATTGGGACGCTTCGACAAAACTGACGTTCAAGCCGTGAAAAATTTCGTGCTGCGGCACATGGGCTCGATCGCGTTGAGCTTCGCGATTCTGCTTATTCAGGCTGCAATGATGCAGCCAGGGCTGGCGGCTCTTATCGCGTTGCCTGGGGTCGTTGTTCTGCTGGTTCTGCTATGCTGGATTGCTGGAGTCGAAAGACGATAATGGTGATCTAGGATATCCCTAAGTATTGTTACAGAACAACTGGCGCGGATGGATATGTCCGCGCCAGTTATGGAGGGGAATATGGTTGTGACGCGCAAAGGCGGGTATTATCGTTGCAAGAACGGGCAAACAGCAGGGCCAATTAAGCTCGTCGAGCGCGACTCATCGGGTAAACATTGCTGGGGCGGTCCTGTTGATGGATCGTATTGGTACGGACGCTGGAACAGTGCCGGACAATACATATCTGGCAACAATGAGCACCCTTTGAACCTCGTCGAAGAAATCCCGGCCCCTGATGCTGAGGAATCGCCGATAACTACGCGCACTCATATTCTAGAGTCAGCACGAAAGTGTGTCTCTGGAGACCGAAACATTCAGTACGGGTCACCTGAGGACAATTTCAAAATCATAGCAGCGTATTGGGACGTGTTCCTGGGGAATCGGAAGCCAGGAGCGCTACGCGCGGAAGAGGTAGCCCAGATGATGGTTTTACTCAAGACTGCGCGGTTGCAGGCTAATCCGACTGATCTCGACGGCTGGGTTGACATTGCAGGATATGCCGCATGTGGCGGCGAAGTGGCGGGGGCAACGGAGTGACATACAAATTCATCGACGCCGCGATGGCCTCTCAAACGGATCTCGTCAAAATCGTACATACGCTGAAACAAGTTCTTTGTGTGAAAGGGTAAAAAGATGAAACTTACCATGCTTATCCGGTTAACGCCCACACCTACTACATCTAGGAGATAAACATGGGTGAAGCGAAGCGTCGCAAACTCGAACAGGTCGTAAAAACCATCACGGATGGTGCGACCGACGAGGGCAAAATAATCGAATTGGGCTGGCTATCGCTGCGGGCTCAAGCAATCCCGAAGGACGCCCCTCAAATCCAACTGGACGAGATGCGCCAAGCCTTCTTTGCCGGAGCGCAGCATCTTTTCGGCAGCATCATGACAATGCTCGACCCGGACAGCGAGCCGACAGAGTGTGACCTTCGTCGCATGGATAGCATCGATAAGGAATTGCAGTCCTTCATCGCCGATTATTCGGCGAAACACATGCCAACGCGAGGCAGCGCATGACCCGTACCTATGTGATTTGCCAGCTTTCACGGGACGCATTTGATGAGATCGCCGCAAAGCTGCGCGAAGCCGGTTACGACCACGCCTTCATGGAAAACGACGTAATCGACATGCACGGCATTGGCGTTAAGGCGCGAGACGAACGCAATGAGCGGCTTATCGAGCAGCGGGACAGCAGACAAATCCGGGCGCTCCAGAAGCTTGCCGCCGACCTGTCAGATGCGCTGACCGACGAAGGCCCAGATTGGTCGTTCGACGGCCTGCATAACCTGCGATGCCGGGTGGCGAACATGTTGCCAGCCGACATCCGACCGACTTGGCTCGAAGAATATCGCGATCCGCCATTGGTGCAATCAATAGGTGGTAGCCGTGGGTAACAACCGGATAAGCATGAAACTTACTATTCATGAAGGCGGCTACTTACATCGCATACCTCGCCGCAACCGGACGGATTCCGCTATACTGATCATCGTCCAATAACCGGCCACGCCCCGGTCAACAGCATCTCCGCTCCCCGTTGTGCGCGATGTGGCGTCTGCTTCGCTTCCAGGCATGACAGGCGCTCATCGTGCGCAACGGCCCAATTCTTATCCCGCACCGCAGATAGCAACCCTTGGAACTCAGCCAACCCATGACCGCCGATCTGGAACGCCAAGTCGGTAAGTGCCGCCTGACGCACAGGGTCTAGATACTGCCAGGCGTTCGCGCCCAGATCAATCCGGGCCTGTCGCTGCGCCAGTGCGTAGCGTGTCGCGAACGCCGTGTCGGCCTGGGATTGGGTCCATACGGTTCCGGCAGAGATACCCGATCCTGTCGTCCCCCACCCAATAGTCCAAATCCCAAGGCTGTCCTGGTATGCGCGGAGGCGACACGACTCTTCGGATTTCGTATACTGCGGGCCGTTCATTTCATCCTCGAAAAAATAGCAACTAGCGAGCTGTCTATGTGGTCAAATCGAGCATCTAGACGCGCGATATCAGACTTTGTGGCATACTGTACAGCGCCATCAACCTGCGCGGTGTTCGCGTCTCTGGTCACGGATTCGATGCGTTGGTAGATTCGGCTTCGCTCTTCGGATTCATTAGATCTGCTATTCATGATCATCCTGAACATGCCGCCAATTGCGCCAGCCATAAGAACCCCCATCGCAACCAGGACAGACCACAGATGGTTTATTTCGTTATCCATTATGGATTTCCGCCCTGTCATCCGGTTTAGTGCGTAGCAGTCTGATTTCCTGGATTAGGTCTGACATGCGGCCGTCGATGTGGTTGCGAAGTTCAGACCCAAGGCGGTTAACGTCGTCTCGTGTGGCGTAGAGGCGTGCGGCCCCGAGCTGATCTGCCGCTTGCCTTGATGTGATCTCATCTATTTTTTCTTCTAGGCGATGTCGAGCTGCCTCGTCAGATTTCTGGACGTTTCCGACTGCGCGAATGACGAACCAAAACCCTGCAACGAAGAATCCCGTCACGGCAATCCCAGCATCATGCAGCAGCGACACCCGATCCTGCACGCTATCAACGGCGTCGCGCCAGATGGGGTCATTGGGCATGGAGGGCAGCTTTCATCGCCGCGATCTCTGCGGCTTGCGCGGTGACGATGGCGTCGAGATCTTTGATGGCGTTCCAGGCAATGGGCAGCATCTCTCCATGACGCAGAGCTTGGCTGCTGTTAGGATCCAACGGATCCGCCATGACATATGCAGCGCAGTCGCCGTGGCCAGCGGCATCAAGAGCCGTCTTAAATTCCCGGGCGATGAATCCAGCATGAATGCGTTTCCCGGGGATGTTTTCGTAGACTGCGGGAACATCTTTCGTCGCTGCGGTGACGAGCTTCTTCCCACCCTCTTTGAACTGGAACGACTTTGGGTCCACGGCCCGGACTATATCTAGCCCCCAAGGCAGGGGGCAGATATTGGTTTTTTTTCGTTCGTCAGAAACTACAATAACAGCATTTTGGCTGTAAATATTCGCCCAATCAAATCCGCTTTCACCAAGATTATAAACGTTACCGGATACTGGTCTGACTTCCAGCGTCGCAAGAAGTCCGGTCATCTGAGATACATAACCGGCACCTAGTGAGAATATATTACCAGATGTGAATTGTATTGGGTATACTATAGTTCCAGCTGAATTATAAAACCCTACAACACCTCCGTTTGGAATCACTACACCAGCACTGTTTATCTGCACTTCAGATGATGTTGATGACACTGGACTTCCGGAGAAAACACCAGAACTGGCATTAAGCGCCATAGTGTTTACTGAAGACCACCGATATGCCGAATCTCCGCTTTCGCTACCGCCATCCGTGAATGGTCTAATATTGTTTGTAGCGATAGCAGACGCACTTAATGTTATGGGATACGAAGAATTTCCGATAGATATAGCATTCGCGCTACTCATCCCGAACGATGCTATATTATTTCCAGACGTGTCTTGGGTAAATATGTAGTCATTGTTTGCAATATAGGATGAGTTATCTGGTATCGCAGAATTACCATCAGTGTTACTGCGTATGATGTTGTTTATTCCGTTATCGGAAATTGACGTTGAAGGACCAACTGTAACGGCTACCATATTATTTGCTACAACGTTACCTTTTGTTCCAGAATTTAATTTTATCCCGTAACATCCGGTGACACCACCACCACCTCCGAGCATATTATTTCCGGTTATCGCCCCAGCTTCTCCGCTATTGTTTTGATTTAATTCAATATGTATGTTGCTGTTTGTCGGGGTTGCCACAAACCCATTACCAGAAATAGAATACCTGTTGCCGTGGGCAAGATAAATGCTCCACGAATTCACGTAATTAAGGACAAACAGACTCCCATTAATTGTTGTATTCAAAACACCGGCAAGGTCTTGAATACCATAACACGCCGCTCCTGATCCAGTGTTACCATAAAGTCCAGGACCAAAAGTACACCCCTGCACAATCATACCATTTGTACCAGTTCCCAGGGCATTTGACGGAACATAGATATTAGCATTAAGGGTGGTGAACCCACAATTACTGGAGATAAACCCTTGACAGCCAAGCCCGTATTGGACTCCATACCCACCACCTCCTAGCTGACAGCTTGTCATAGCAAGCCCAATTGCGGGGATGAATCCGGTAATATTTCCGGAGAATGCTGATTGAGATGGAGTTATAGCCCAGGAACTTCCTGACCCTGATACAATCGTAGCCGAGTTTACACCCGAATTCCATATGATCGTTTGCCCCGCCACAAATTGTCCGGTTATGGTTCCTCCGGTAGTAAGAGATGTTCCTGAAATTATTCCGTTAGTGCAAATTCCCCATTCAGACTCCCAATTAACCGCTACAGGATTACCTGTTGGTGGATTTAGAATTTGGCAATTCGATATAGTGACAACTGTTGTGCTATATAGATCAATTCCCTGTTGAAACCCGTTTGTCGTAGGATTTCCGTAGCCAGACGTCCCGAGAACGTTTAGATTTTCCAGGCTTACAGCGACAATTCCGCGGTTGCTTGTGACTTTCAGTCCTACACCAACCCCGTTTTGTGATGTAGTCAATGACATATTTGAGACATTAACAGTTGCCTCAAGCACTGACCCGGAAATAGTCATACCGTTACCGGAATTAGGCCATGTAAGTTCTGTAACTCCGGGACCTTGACCAGTGACAGTTACCCCATAAGACGTTGATGGGATCGCCAAAGAAATAGCCGATGCAAAAGAATACCGTCCTGGTCCGAATAATATAGTGGAACCTTTGGCTCCGGACATCGCGGAAACCGCAGCATTCCATGCCGCCGTGTTATCCGCAACCCCCGTCCCTCCACCAAACGCCTCGATCGATAGGACCGGAACACCCGTGATGCTCTGTGCCGTCAGCGCCGTAAACGCCCCGGTGTTCGGCGCGGTCGAGCCGATCGTACCCGGAGACGCCCAATTCACCGAACCGCCAACCGGAGACCCATTCCACGACAGCGTTCCGCCGGCATTGTACAACGTGTTCGTCGTGGTTCCCGGAGTGTAGTTAGGCAGAGTTAGGCTCTGAGACACGGTTAAATTATTAGAGATACTAACGGACCCATTCGCCGCGATCGTCAGTCGTTCCGATCCCGCAGTACCAAAGTTAATCGTTCCCGCGGAATCGTTATTGTTTAGGTAAAATGCCCCATTGGCATACTTTATAACATCAACTGTGACGACCCCTGTCCCGGTAGAATTCTCTGTGATTAATCGTAGGATAGATCCGTTTCCAGATGTACCCGTATTGGAGTTCGTTATGTCAACGTAAGCTAATCCGGATGTGGAACTTGTGAACGACGCGGTGGAATTAGCCGACCCGGCATTGACTGTCAGCGACGTCAACGTTCCGGCGCCGGCGGATAGCGCCCCGGTGAGCGTCAGACTCGACGAGCTTGTTACCGCTCCGGTGAGTGCTCCTCCCGTCAGCGGAAGATTCCCCGACGCCGTTCCCGCCAGCGTCCCGGTGATAATCCCGGCCGAGAAGTTCCCGCTAGCGTCCCTGGAAACGATCGTAGAGGCGGTGTTCGCTGACGTGGCGTCGGTGGCGATCGTCACCGCGCCGACACCGGTGTAAGCCGATCCGGTCAAGTGCGTTCCCGGGGTCAGCGCGGCCAGGGTCCCACCAAGCGCAACTCCAGAAATCGTGCTATGCGCCAACGCTGTATTGGGGATCGCGGTAAACCCGCTTCCAATCCCACCGGAGGTCAAGGTTCCTACCGTCGTGATGTTGCCCTGCACAGCTGAAGGCAGCGTCCCAACCCAAGTCGGAGCCCCGGAAGCATTTCCTTGTAGGACCTGGGATGTCGTCCCCGCAGCCGTCATTCCTAGCGCGGATGTCGTCGCGCCATAGGCAAGACCATACTGTGTAAACGCGGCGCTTTGTCCTGTGCCGCCCTGTGCTCGAACCAGAACCCCACTCGTGATATTCGCCGCGTTCGTTGTATCTGTCGTCGCGCTCGCAGCGAGCCCGGTAACCTGAGAGGAAGTGACCGATAGGCTACCCTGAATCATTCCCGCGACAGTGGCGGACGAGAGATCGCTCGGCGTCGCAGTCGAGCCGGAGTTGTTACCCTTGATCGTCCCGGTCGTCATGACCCCGAGGTACGAATTCGTCACGCCGGCCGGGGTCAACGAAATTATGCTTCCACTTACCGCGATCGGGGCGGAACCGGTATTCGTGGTAGAGTAGACACCCCAGACCGTCGAAGTCGTGTCGACCGTTACCGGTAGGGTGTTCAGCGCGTATTGGTACCCGACGTTCGTCGCCCCGGAACCGACGATCCGATAAACCTGCTGGGCCGAAATCGTTCCGGTGTAAGCGGCAGGCCGCGTAAGAGCTGACGATGCCCCATTGTAAGTCCATGGTCCGTTCTGACTTCCGGTAGTCTGGCCGATGAGCAGAATTACATCGGTAGAAATAACCGTATAAGATCCGGACGTCAGCGCCCCCGGCGACGATATCGAAACAACCGACGCGAATTCAGCCTTGGCGTCCCAGAACTGCGCTGCCCCGCTCGAAATTAACGCTTGCACCTGCGACAGCGGTACCGCTTGGCTCGCCACCGTTGCGGTAGGCAGCCCGGTTATCGTCGTCCCAGTAATTGTTCCTCCGGAAACACTGATTGCGCTAGCCGACTGCGTAGCCATCGTCCCCAGGCCGGAAATTTGCCCGTACCCGATCCCAGTGAGGCTGGATCCGCTCCCGGTCGTCGTTAGCAAAGTCCCCGACGTCGGGAAGGTAACTGCGGTATTCCCCGTCAACGTACCGACGAAAGAGTACGCGCCAGAAAACGTTAGTGCACCGCCGAGAGAAACAGCTTTTCCGCCGATGCTGCTGACGGTTGTCGCAAGCGATCCAGCGGAATTCGTCACGTCCCCCGTAAATGCCGGAACGAAGGCTGTGGGAAGCGCGCCACCCGAGGACGCCTGCATCAAGACGGATGCGCCAGACGTCCCGTAAGTAGGTCCCGCATTACTGGCGGACCCCGCCGAGCCAGTCCCAACATATACCGTTGTGGACCCAGCGACAGGTATGGCCGTGTTAATCGCAGTAGAAATCGACGACGATACCCCGCTCGGCGTCGTATAATCGGTGCCAGGAACAGCGGCGGTGGCAGACCCCGGAGATCCGGTGCCTTTGTATAAATTTGATGTAGCCGGCAGCGCGATAGACAGCGCCGACGATACCGTCGCGGCGGACGATGCTGCTGATGATGCCGAAGCAGATGCAGCCGTGGCACTCGAAGCCGCTGATGTAGCCGAAGTCGCCGCATTCGTTGCTTGGGTTGTCGCTATGGTAGCCTGGGACGTAGCGGTAGACGCGCTACCGGAAGCAGACAGGGCGGACGACGCCGCAGATGTAGCCGAAGATACCGCAGCCGTCGCGCTCCCAGATGCCGCCGTCGCGCTAGCCGCAGCCTCTGATGCGTAGATAGCAATCTGCTGAACGTTGATAGATAGCGACCAATCCCCGGCGGCTAGATCCGTCGACCACGTACCGGACGTATTTGTTATGATGCAGGTATAATAATTTCCGGTGTCAGCACCATTGGGACCGTCAGTAACCACGTCACCGACGTTATACAAAACACCCGTAGCCCATACCCCTCGCTGCTTACCCGTTCTAGATGAGATCTGCTGTATCTGCATCTCAAGAGTATCTAGTGCCGTCTCGATAACAGTAGGGTAAAAAGCAGACTGATTTGTGATATCTACAGTCTGAGTAAGGGGCAAAACTCTCGATATGGTTATGCTTGTCCCAAAAGCTATAGGAGAACCAGATATAGGATATGTTACGGTACCACCAATTCCCCAAGTCTGCCCTGAAGACGCAGCGTTAAGAGAAATTGTATATTGAGTATTTGTTAGTACCGTCTGGGATCCGTTTGAATCTGTATACGCTACCTTTATGTCTCCAGATGAAACCCATATGAAATTGAATGTGAATTGAGTTGTTGACCCATTCCCTTCGAGGGTCGTCTGGCTTGCTGAAGTTGAGACCGTCATTTATTCAACCCCCGTCCCGAACTTCGAAGAGAACGTAAACCATAGAGTCGCAGACGCTCCGTATGTCGGCGTCGCTCTGACAATCGGGACAAACCACAACGCGCTTGTGACGGGAGGAGTCCCAGCAGCGTTCGATGCTACGATCGTTATTTGTGGAGTTGCCTGTTCGATCGGGGATACGACGATGAATGTCGTATTCAGGATAGCCCCAGCAAGATAGGGAAGATCAGCCGTGGCCACTGCGCACGCAGCGTGATCGGCATAAGTCCCAGTAGGTTTCCGGCTGAATACCAGGATATCAACAGCAGCATTCGTTGCCGTGCTATCTACAATCGTGGCGCCGATCACTTGGGTCCCGCCGTTCTGCCCGACGCGAACCAGATTTGGGACAGCAATGACTCCGCCTAGGCAGTATCCTGACACATAGGCTGCGGCATTAGGGGTAACCGCGATCTGGCCTGTTGAAACTTGCGCCACGGCGGAAGCGGAGAGCATCGCCAGGGCAAAGGCGATGGCGATGGAAAAGCGCGGCATGGCATCAAGCCCCTACAGGATTCACCTGCTAGGGCACTCGAAGCTGGTACCAAGGGACCGTCAACCCCCGAGTTTGGCTATCCTGGCTGCTCGTGCCAATTTTGGGATGTCGTTATCCGTTCCGATCGACTGCATCATCACTGCGTTTTCCGCAGCCTCACGGCTCTTCGTGATGATCTTCTGTAGATATTCTTTTTGGATCCCGGTCGGTGATAAGGACCAATAAGGATTTGATACGGCATTCCCCACCTGAATGTGCGCCAGCCTACCGGCTATCCTGGAATAATCATCATATTGCTGAGGCGTCAATGTCACGCCCCTGATCTTGCGTTCTGGTTTGGCGGGATAGAGCCCAGCATCAAGGAGCGCCTTAGTTGATGGGTCATTCCGCACAGGGGACATGGTTAATGCGCTTAGTCCGGAGACCGGAAAGTCTGGTAATTGTGCTATCTGGTTCCCCCAGATATCGCGTCTTGGCAAAAGCGACTCTCGACCGTACCCAGCAGCTTCGGTAGGTATTTTTTGCCGGATAGCATCTGTAATTCCCCGAGCGTCCCGTTGATAGGTATCAAGGGCACTCGCGATCTGACCCACCCCAACCGAATAAGGAACGAAGGCGGATGCTAGGTTGTTGATATAGGATCGTCCATAGCGTTCCGGATCATCAATTGCGTTGATAACGCCAGATAGCCCCGACATCCACGTTTCATCCAGGACGGTTTTCGAGATCGATAGGGACAGCAGTGAAGCCCACTTCGAAATATCAGAAGTTCCCATCTCATGGGCTAGATCTACGCCCTCTGCTGCCGTGCCCATCATCATACCAAGTGGCCCTAGGCGTTTATAGGGAACGTAGACATCGCCAATTTTGACGCTATACGGCTGCCACCCGGAAGCCTCAAGAATAGCTCGGTGCTTAGGGTCGCTAGGGCCTCCCCCCGTCGTCATCCCCTCTATTGTCATGCCGATCATGGCCGCAGAAATCGCAGAACCAACAGCTATCTTAGATATCTGCATGTCTCGCGCAACGCTTCCATTGGATCCAGAAATGTTTCCCCGGATCTCAGGATCAGCAATACCCATAATGGTACGCTGCAATTCTGCTTCTCGGAATATGTTGGCACCGATCCGAACGAATGGCATCATCAATTTAGCGGGAACCGATGAGTTC
>Ga0182030_10013159_pt1 | contig 16489 bp, 14 predicted proteins | sample 812S3MmetaG_FD_121299 | JGI IMG/M metagenome (GOLD analysis project Ga0182030, IMG submission 121299) | Permafrost microbial communities from Stordalen Mire, Sweden - 812S3M metaG (Illumina Assembly) | ecosystem: Environmental > Terrestrial > Soil > Wetlands > Permafrost | place: Sweden...
CGGTCGAAGGCATAGGCGCGCAGCCGCAGGCCCGAGGCGACCGCCGCCGCCTGATCGGGCTTCATGGCCGCATCGGGCAATTCGGCGATGATCGTCACGGTGTTTTTGCCGGCGCGCAGCTTGCCGGCTGCCACGCCGCCGAGCTTGAGATAATCGTTGGCCTTGAGCGCCGAAAGCTTGCCGACGCCGACCACGATCAGGCGCGAGGCCTTGAGGCCCTCCGGCGCCAGAATATCGAGCGTCGAGCCGCTCTTTCCCTTGAACTGGCTGGTGGCCGCGGCCCGTCCGACCATGGCCGCGGCGGTCCCCAGCGCCTTGCTGGTCGCAGCGCCGAATTTCAACGTGTCGTCGCAAAATGCCACCAGAATGCCGTTCGCGGCGGTGGAAAATGGAACGAAGCCGACCTTGACGGCGTCGGACATGGGCAAATCCTCCAAGAATCGGGCTGTAGCCGGGTCGGGAACCCGCCGGGCGTGCTGCGAATGTTCTCTTCGGCCGTGATGCCTGCCGTCAAGAGCGTGGTCCGGCGCACTATGGCCCCTCAGCGGCGGCACTGCCAAGCGCCGCCGTGGCCCCGAAGCCACATCGCGCGAATTATTAACCATATAATAAGGGCGCCATGGCCCAGCCATTTTGTTGACGGATCAAAGGGATGCTAGTGAGACAGTAAGCCGGCGGGAGCCATGGCGGCGCGACCACAGGGGATCCTGATGTCAGGATTGGTCGGCCGCTGCAGTTCCGGCCGTTGGATGGGGATCGTGCGGTAGCGATGGGGTCGATCGACAAGTATATTTTTCGCACGACGCTCGCGTCGTTTGCGCTGGTTCTGGTCAGCCTGACGGGGGTGATCTGGATCACGCAGGCGTTGCGCCAGATCGATCTGATGACCAGCGAGGGTCAGACCATCGTCACCTTTCTCGGCTTCTCCAGCCTGGTGATTCCGGCGCTGGTGCTGATCATCGCGCCGATCGCCCTGATGATCGCGATCTCGCATACCCTCACCAAGCTCGCGACCGACTCCGAGATCATCGTGATGAACGCCGCCGGCCTGTCGCCGTTCCGGCTGTTCCTCCCCTTCGTCTATGCGACCATCGCGGTCGCGGTCCTGGTTGCTTTCATCGCAGCTTATCTGGCGCCCGACGGCATGCGCCGCCTGAAGCAGTGGGACGCCGACATCACCGCCGATGTGATGGCCAACATCCTGCAGCCGGGGCACTTCGCCCAGCTCGATCAGAACCTCACCATCCGGATTCGGGAGCGGCAGCCCGGCGGCTTGCTGGTCGGCATCTTCATCGACGACCGGCGCGACCCCAAGGAACGCGTCAGCATCGTGGCCGACCATGGAACGATCGTGAAGAACGACGGCGGATCGTTCCTGGTCCTCGAGGACGGCAATCTCGAACGTTTCGAAATCGACAAACGCGATCCCGCGCTGGTGGCGTTCGGCCGCTATGCCTTCGACATGTCGAAGTTCTCCAATCAGGGTCACGACGTCGCGCTGGGGATACGCGAGCGCTACCTCTGGGAATTGCTGTGGCCGCAGGAGGACGATCCGGTTTACATGCAGCTGCCCGGGCAGTTCCGCGCCGAGCTGCATGACCGTTTCATGTCGCCGATCTATCCATTCGCCTTTGCCGCGCTCACCTTCGCCTTTCTCGGCGCGCCGCGGACCACGCGTCAGAGCCGCAACTTTTCGATCGGCACTTCCATCCTCGCCGTGTTCGCGCTGCGCATGGCCGGATTCGCCTGCTCCGTGATGGCGGTGAAATCGCCGTTCGCCCCGCTCATTCAATATCTGATGCTGGCGGCGGCGATCGGCGTGAGCCTCTGGATCATCATCGGCGGCATCGTGATCGAGCCGCCGGCGGCCCTGCTGGAGGCGATCAGCAAATCGAACGCACGGCTGTCGCGGCTGTTCGGGCGGCCGGCCACAGCATGAGCATGCTGACCAACACGCTCGGGCGATATTTCGCGGGCCGCTTCGTGATCTCGGCGCTCGGCGTGTTCGCCAGCATCTTCATGCTGCTGGTGCTGGTCGATTACATCGAAATGGTCCGCAAGACATCGGGGCTGGTTTCGGCATCCGCCATCATGGTGGCGGAGACGTCGTTGTTTCGCGTCCCCCAATTGCTCGAAAAGATGATGCCGTTCTGTATCCTGATCGGGGCGATGGCCTGCTACCTGGCGCTTTCGCGGCGCCTGGAGCTGGTGGTGGCGCGCGCCGCCGGGGTTTCGGCATGGCAGTTCATTTCGCCGGCGCTGGCCAGTGCGATTCTGCTCGGAACCCTGGCAACGACCGCCTACAATCCGATGTCCGCCAATCTGCGCGAAATCTCCAAACAGATGGAGGCGGAGCTGTTCGGCGGCACGCCGGGCGGCGGCATCCAGGATGCCGCCGGCTTCTGGATCAATCAGGTGAACAGCGATGGCCAGGCCATCATCAACGCGGCCCGCAGCGAACAGCAGGGCGCGCGGCTGACCGGGCTGACGGTGTTCCGATTCGATACCAACTTCCAGTTCAAGGACAGGATCGAAGCGCGCGAGGCCACGCTCGAGGACGGGCATTGGCTGTTCAAATCCGTGCGGCGGTATTCCCTCGACGGACCTCCGGTCGACCAGGACAGCTTCGTCCTCGCCACCAGCCTGACGCCGGCCCAGGTGCGCAATAGTTTCTCCACGCCGGAGACTGTGTCCTTTTGGCAACTTCCGAGTTATATCCGGTCCTCCGAAAGCTCCGGCTTCGCGACGGCCGGGTACCGGTTGCAGTACCATAAGCTTCTCGCACAACCGTTTCTGCTGGCCGCAATGGTCATGCTGGCGGCTGCCGTCAGCCTGCGGTTCTTCCGTTTCGGCGGCGTGCAAAAGATGGTTTTGAGTGGCGTGGGTGCAGGCTTTCTGCTCTACGTTCTGCAGAAAGTAACTGAGGATTTGAGCAAGGCTGAGTTGATGCATCCGATCGCTTCGGCGTGGCTGCCCGTGTGCGTGGGCGGCCTCACCGGATTTTTGGCCTTGCTGTACCAGGAGGACGGGTAGTGGCTGTTGTCGCCGCCCTCCAGAGAAGCACGCCTGCGTTCAGGCGGCGCATTGTCCTGCGCCGTTACTGGGGCTGCCTGTGCGCCGCCGGCGCCCCCGTCATTGCTCTCGTTCTCGGCCTGATGTTGGCCGAGGCGCTCGGTATCGGCTTGACCACCCCCGCCTCGGCGCAGGGTTTTGTCTTCAATCCGGGACCCACCAGGCCGAAACCGCCGCGTGTCGCCAATGACGGTCAGATGCTGGTCCAGGCCGTCGAGGTCGATTACGACTACAACAATTCGCGGGTGTCGGCGGTCGGCAACGTCCAGATGTTCTATAACGGGACAAGCGTCGAGGCCGACAAGGTCATCTACGACCAGAAGACCAAGCGGCTTCATGCCGAAGGCAACATCCGCATGACCGATGCGGACGGCAAGATCACCTACGCCGATATCATGGATCTGAGCGACGACTACCGCGACGGTTTCGTCGACTCGCTGCGCGTCGACACCGCCGACCAGACCCGCATGGCGGCCACCCGCGCGGACCGCACCAGCGGCAACTACACCGTGTTCGAGAACGGCGTCTACACCGCCTGCGCGCCCTGCCGGGACGACCCGAAGAAGCCGCCGCTGTGGCAGGTCAAGGGCGCGCGCATCGTCCACGACCAGGTCGACAAGATGCTGTACTTCGAGAACGCCCAGCTCGAATTCTTCGGCGTTCCGATGGCGTATCTGCCGTATTTCTCCACCCCGGACCCGACCGTGAAGCGCAAGTCGGGATTCCTGATGCCGAGTTTCACCGAAACGTCGGGCTATGGCTACGGCGTTGAAGTCCCGTATTACTGGTCGATCGCGCCCGACTACGACATGACCTTCAATCCGCGCTTCACCAGCCAGCAGGGCGTGTTGTTCCAGGCCGAATTCCGTCAGCGGCTGATGGATGGATCGTACCAGATCCGCGCCTATGGCATCGACCAGCAGGATCCGGCGGCGTTCGCCGGCGAGCCCGGAGACCGCCAGTTCCGCGGCGGCGTCGAGAGCAAGGGCCAGTTCGCGCTCAACGATATGTGGGTCTGGGGTTGGGAGGGCGTCGCGCTCACCGACTACATGATGATGCAGGACTACCAGCTGTCGCTCTACAAGGACCCGCTGGCGGCATTTCTCAGCCTGCCGACCGAGGCGATTTCGCAGCTCTATCTGACCGGCGTCGGCAATCGCAGCTACTTCGATGCGCGTGCGATCTATTATCTCAGTCTTTCGGGCAATCAGTCCCAGGTGCCCGTCATCGCGCCGGTGATCGACTATTCGAACGTGATCAACCACTCGGTGTTCGGCGGCGAGTTCAGCTACAAGGGCAACTTCACCAGCCTGACCCGCGATACCGCGGCTTTCGACCCGATCAACGCGGCGGCCCTTGCCAACGGCAGCTGCCTGCCGACCTCGGCCTATCCGGCCGCCTCCATCACCAAGGCGAACTGCCTGCTGCGCGGCATGCCCGGCACCTATACCCGGGCGACGGGCGAGGTGGATTGGCGTAAATCCTATACCGATGCGGCGGGCGAAATCTGGACGCCGTTTGCCAGCGTCCGCGCCGATGCGATCGATGCCTCGGTCGCGAATCAGCCCGGCGTTTCGAACTTCCTGCCGACCGGCGAGACCCAGGCGCTCAAGGTCATGCCCACGGTCGGGCTGGAATATCGCTACCCCTTCATCAACGTGCAGCCCTGGGGCACCACGACGATCGAGCCGATCGTGCAGGTCATCGCCCGCCCCAACGAACCCGACGCCGGCAAGCTTCCCAACGAAGACGCCCAGAGCATGACGTTCGACACCAGCAACCTGTTCAACGTCGACAAATTCTCCGGCTATGACCGCGAGGAAGGCGGCGGCCGCGCCAATGTCGGGGTGCAGGCGACCACGCAGTTCGACCGCGGCGGCTCGGTCACCGCGGTGTTCGGGCAGTCCTACCAGCTGTTCGGCCTGAACTCGTTCGCGGTCGCCGACGTGACCAATACCGCGGTCGATTCCGGCCTGCAGAATACGGTATCGGACTATGTCGCGAGCTTGAGCTATTCACCCAACCGGACCTATACTTTCAGCACCCGCGCGCGGCTGGATGAGGCGACCGGCAGCGTCGAGCGCTTCGAGGCCGAAGGCCGCGCCAACTTCGACCGCTGGTCGTTCAGCCTGATGTATGGCGACTATGCCCCGCAGCCGGATCTCGGCTACCTGACGCGCCGCGAAGGCATTCTGACCAGCGCTTCGCTCAAGGTAGCCGCCAACTGGGTGGTGACCGGGTCTGCCCGCTACGACCTGGTCGCCAACCAGATCAACTCCTATGTCGTCGGCGCCGGCTATGTCGACGACTGCTTCGTGCTGGCGGCCAACTACGTCACGTCCTACACCTATGCCACCCCCACCGTGCCGTCACAGCTCAGCCACGCTTTTATGCTGCAGCTTGGCCTGAGGACCCTTGCCTCCACGACGGGGTCAGCGACCGGAGCCGGCATCCAATAGAACCGGCGCCGGCGCGATGCCGGCGAACGGGTCGCGGATTCAACTCGGAACGGTTGAGATAGCGAATATGATCATGACGACCACCTTCTTGCGGCGCCTTTCACCTTTCATCATCGGCTGTGCCGCGGCCCTGGCCTTGCTGGGTTGCGCCACGCCGTCATATGCGCAAACCGTCGCCGTCATGGTCAACGGCGAGCCCATCACCAATTACGACATCGAACAGCGCAGCAAGCTGGACTTCCTGACATCGCACAAGCCTGCCGTCCGGCAGGACGTGATCAACGAACTGATCGACGAAAAGGTCAAGATCAAGGAAGCCAAGCAATTTGGCGTCGACCCGACCGCTTCCGACATCGACTCCTCGTTCGCCTCCATGAGCCAACGGATGCGCTTGAGCCCCGAACAACTCACCAAGTCGCTCGAGAGCCAGGGCATTCGGACCGACACGCTGAAGCAGCGGATCAAGGCCGAGATGGTCTGGGGCAGCCTGGTTCGCGGCCGCTTCAAGGAAAGCCTGCAGGTCGGCGAGAAGGAAGTTGCCGCCGCCGTCGAGGTCAAAGGCGAGGAGAAGGACGACAAGCCGCAGGTCGAGAGTTTCGAATACAAGATGCAGCCGATCATTCTGGTCGTTCCGCACGGCTCTGCGCCGGCCGTCGTCGAGGCACGACGCAAGGAAGCCGAAGCGCTGCGCGATCGCGTGCTCAGCTGCGATCAGGCCAACGCCTTCTTCAAGACCATGCCCAATGCCGCGATCCGCGAGGCGGTGACCAAAACCTCGGCCGACATACCTGCCGCGGTTCGCGACGGCCTCGACAAGACCCCGATCGGCCATCTGACCGAGCCCGAGGTCACCAAGCAGGGCATTGAGATGGTCGCGCTCTGCGACCGGAAGCCGACCACGGTCGATACGCCGCTGAAAAAGGAAATCCGCGACAAGATGTTTGCCCAGAAATTCGAAGCAAAGTCGAAAGCGTACCTGCAGCAGATCCGCAAGGCCGCGATGATCGAATATCGTTGATGCATGGCAAAGCCCCTCGCGCTGACATCCGGCGAACCCGCGGGTATCGGGCCCGACATCACCCTCAAAGCGTGGCTGCGCCGGGACGAGCTGAAGCTGCCGGCATTCTACCTGCTTGGCGATCGCGACTTCGTGGACAAAAGGGCGAAAGCGCTCGGACTTGAAGTGGAACTGGCCGACGTGCGCGCCGAGGACGCGCTCGGTGCGTTCGCCGACGCCTTGCCGGTGGTGGCGACCGGCCGGCGCGCGACCGCGCGGCCGGGTCAGCCGGATCACACCAGCGCCGATGCCGCCCTGGCCTCGATTCGCCACGCGGTTGCCGATGTCCAGGGCGGACGGGCCAGCGCGATCGTCACCAATCCGATCGCCAAGAGCGTGCTCTACCGCGCCGGTTTCCGGCATCCCGGCCACACCGAATTTCTCGCCGAACTTGCCGCCGCCGGCGGCCCCGTGCCGCAGCCGGTGATGCTGCTGTGGTCCCCTGCCCTTGCCGTCGTCCCGGTGACGGTCCATCTTCCGCTGCGCGACGCCATTGCACGGCTATCGGGTGACCTGATCGTCACCACGGTCCGTATCGTGGCCGCGGCTTTGCAGGCCCGCTTCGGGCTGGCCAGGCCGCGCCTGGTGGTATCCGGACTCAATCCCCACGCCGGCGAAGACGGCTCGCTCGGTACCGAGGAGCAGAGCATCATTGCCCCCGCCGTCGAAATTCTGCGCCGCGACGGCATCGACGTCAGAGGGCCGCTGCCGGCGGACACCCTGTTCCACGACGCCGCGCGCCAAACCTATGACTGCGCGATCTGCATGTACCACGATCAGGCGCTGATCCCGGTCAAGACGCTGGCGTTCGACGACGCGGTCAACGTCACCCTGGGATTGCCGTTCATTCGCACCTCGCCGGATCACGGCACCGCCTTCGACATCGCCGGCACCGGCCAGGCCAATCCGTCGAGCCTGATCGCAGCCTTGCGGCTCGCCGCCCGGATGGCGGCGGCGCAGCCGGCATGAGCGCCATCGACGACCTGCCGCCGCTTCGCGAGGTTATTCGCCGGCACGCGCTGTCGGCCCGCAAGTCGCTCGGACAGAATTTCCTGCTGGACCTCAACCTCACCGCACGGATCGCGCGCGCCGCCGGGCCGCTCGAAGCTGCCACCATCGTCGAGATCGGGCCGGGCCCCGGCGGGCTGACACGCGCCTTGCTGGCGTTGGGCGCGCGGCGCGTCATTGCCGTGGAGCGCGACCAGCGCGCGCTGGCGGCCCTCGAAGAGATTTCAGAGCGCTATCCGGGGCGGCTGCAGATCATTTGTGCCGACGCGCAGCATTTCGATCCGCGGCCGCTGCTCGGCGGCGCGACCGCCAGGATCGTCGCCAACCTGCCCTACAACATCGCCACCGCGCTGCTGGTCGACTGGCTGTCGATCGAGCCGTGGCCGCCATGGTACGACATGATGGTGCTGATGTTTCAGCGCGAAGTGGCCGAGCGAATCGTCGCGCGCGAGAACGACGAAGCCTACGGACGGCTGGGCGTGCTCGCGAACTGGCGCGCCGAGACCAAAATCCTGTTCGACATTTCTCCCGCCGCCTTCGTGCCGCAGCCCAAGGTTACCTCCTCCGTGGTGCGACTGGTGCCGCGCCTCGCGCCGGAGCCGTGCGACCGCCGGGCGCTCGAGCTGGTGGCGGCGGCGGCGTTCGGCCAGCGGCGGAAAATGCTGCGGCAAAGCCTGAAATCACTCGCGGTCGATCCGGCCCGGCTGGCGACCGCGGCGCAAGTCGACTGGACGCGGCGCGCCGAGACCGTTCCGGTCAGCGGCTTTGTTGCCATGGCCCGTGAATTGACCGATATACGAAACGAAAAATTGTCCGTTACCTGAGGAGAAAACCCCATGACGCTCATGCGTCGCCAGTCGCTGGTCAAGTTCGATGCCCCCTTGTGTGAAACCATCGTCGAGACGCCGAAGCCGCAAGGCCGCGAAGTCCTGGTCCGCATCGAGCGTTGCGGGCTGTGCCATTCCGACCTGCATATCCAGGACGGCTATGCCGACCTCGGCGGCGGCAAGAAACTTGATACCACCCGCGGCATGACGCTGCCGTTCACGCTGGGGCACGAGATCGCGGGCGTGGTCGAGGAAGTCGGTCCGGATGTCGCGGGCCAGCTGATCGGCGCCCGCAAGGCGGTATTTCCCTGGATCGGCTGCGGGCAATGCCGCGACTGTCGCAACGGCGACGAGAATCTTTGCGCCAAACAGCGTTTTCTCGGCGTCGCCATCGATGGCGGTTTTGCCAGCCATGTGCTGGTCCCCGACGCCAAATACCTGCTGGATTACGATCCCTTGCCGGTCAACCAGGCGGCGACCCTGATGTGCTCCGGGGTGACCGCCTATGGCGCCTTGAAGCGCCTGGTCGACCGGCCGCGGCAGCGCAACCTGCTGCTGATCGGCCTTGGCGGCGTCGGCATGATGGGACTGGCGTTCGCGCAAGCCATGTTCAAGCAGAAAATCTCCGTGGCGGATCTGAGCCCCGCGGCGCGCGAGGCGGCGCTGCAGAACGGCGCCGAAATCGCCTACGATCCGGCGGAGCCCGACGTGGTCAAACGCATGATCCGGGAGACCGAAGGCGGCTTCGACGCCGTGGTCGATTTTGCCGGCAACGAAAAGTCGATGGCCTTCGCGGTCTCCGCGGTCGCGCGCGGCGGCAAGATCGTGGTCTCCGGACTGATGGGCGGCAATTTCAGCCTGCCGATGGTGCAATGGATCTACAAGCGCATGACCATCGAAGGCTTCATGGTCGGAACGCTGGCCGAGGCGCAGGAGCTGATGGCGCTGGCACGCTCCGGCAAGATCAAGCCGACGCCGATGAAGGAGGAGCCGATGGGCGAGGTTCAGAAATGGATCGACGCGTTGCGGGCCGGAAAGGTGGTCGGGCGGATCGTGCTCAAAAACTGAGGCAGAGCGGTTTGGCAGGCGGCCGATGCGTTTCGATGCAGCGCGCCAGCTTTTGAGCGACCGCCGGTTGCACGGCGGTCGCGCGTGCGGGCCTGAATTCCGCCCCATGCTGTCCGGAATTGCGGCGCATTGCCACCCAAGTCTTTGCGGAGATTGGGCCTGCGAAGTGTTCCGTATCATCGCCGGAGATGCCCATGTCAAACCGAACCGCGAAATTCGTGGCAGCCATTTTCGCCGGCTTCGTTGCCGGCGCGCCGCTGGCAACCATATCGCAGGGCGCAACACCAGCGGCCGACGACTGCCTTGCCGGACCGAAGGACCAGGCGCCACTGGGCAGCCATTGGTACTACCGCCTCGACCACGCCACCAAACGTCATTGCTGGTATTTGAAAGACGAGCGCGACAAGCTTTCGCAGCTCGCGCCGAATTCGTCACCGTCCGCAAAGCCCGTCTCGCCGCAGGCAGACGCGGCGATGCCGCGTTCGATCGCCAACGCCCACGCCGAACTTACACCGGCTCAGCCGCCGGTCGGGCAGGATACCAATCCCGTGATGCGGCCGCCGGCTGCGTCGGAGGCCGCGAGTGTTGCAGGCACGGACGATAGCGCGGCTGCCAATGCCGAGGATGCGAACCCGCGACAATCGGTCGTCGCCTGGCGCTGGCCCGACTCGCCGGGCGTAAACTCGTCGGCAGCGACGGCACCCACGACCGATGGTTCGGGCGCCCCCGCGCCAACCAATTCAGCGGCAGCGCGGCGGCCCGACATTGGCGCGGTTAGCCTGGCCGTAGCCGACTCATCAACTGAAGCATCCGAAACCCCGTCCGGTTCGATCCGGATGCTGCTGATGATCTTGATCGGCGCGCTGACGCTGGCCGGCATCCTGGCAGGCGCCATTTTCAGGTTCGTCAACACCCACTGGAGGCGCCAACGTGGCCTAGGCGGCGACCGGCGCGCGATCTGGGATTCGGCCGGCAGCGGCCGTCCATCGTCACCGGCCTACCCCTACGCGGGCCGGCGCCCGCAGACGGCCAACCTTCCCCGCGAACTGCGCAGGGCGGACGATGCGGACGACAGGATCGCGGAAATGCTGGCGCGGCTATCGCGAAGCCGGACGAACTGAGCGTCGCGCTACTTCTCCAGCTGGCGCTGCAACTGCCGCACGAACGTCGTCAGGCCGGTGCGACGTTCGCGCTTCAGCCGCTCGGCCTTCAGGATCGACTGCACCTCGGCAAACGCCTCGTCGATATCGTGATTGATCACGATATAATCATATTCCGCCCAGTGGCTCAGTTCGTGGGTCGCCCGGCTCATCCGGCCACGGATCACCGCGTCCGAATCCTGCGCACGGGTATGCAGCCGCTTCTCGAGGTCGGCCGCCGACGGCGGCAGGATGAACACGCTGACGACGTCGGCCCGGGCTTTTTCCCGCAATTGCTGGGTACCCTGCCAGTCGATGTCGAACAGCACGTCCTGGCCGGCGGACAGCGCGGCTTCGACCGGCGCGCGCGGGGTGCCGTAGCGATTATCGAACACGGTGGCCCATTCAAGCAGCTCTTCCCGCGCCGCCATCGCCTCGAATGCGGATTTGTCGACAAACAGATAATCCCGGCCATCGACCTCGCCCGGCCGCATCGGCCGCGTGGTCGCCGACACCGACATCTTCAGGCCGGGCATCCGATCGATCAGCAGCCGCGACAGCGTGGTCTTTCCCGCGCCCGACGGCGACGACAGCACGAACATCAGTCCGCGTCGCTCAACCCCGTCGACGCCGTGGCCGCCAGTCATCATGCATCACTCCAGATTCTGAACCTGTTCGCGGAATTGCTCGACCACGTTCTTCATCTCCAGGCCGGTGTTGGTCAATTCGAGGTCGTTGGACTTGGAGCAGCAGGTATTGACCTCGCGGTTGAACTCCTGCGCCAGAAAATCGAGCCGCCGTCCAACCGGGCCGCCCTTGCCGATCATCTCGCGGACCTGGGCGATGTGCGAGGCGATGCGGTCGAGTTCTTCGCGAATGTCGGCCTTGGCCGCGATCATGATCGCTTCCTGGTTGAGCCGGTCGGGATCGAAGCGGTCGGAAGAATCGAGCAGAGCCGCGATCTGCTCGGCGAGCCGGGCCTTGATCGCGTCGGGCTTGCGGCCGGGAGCGGCCTCCGCCCTCTTCGCCAGCTGCTCGATCTCATCCATTCTTTGCGACAGGATCTGTCCGAGCGTGATCCCCTCGCGCTGCCGCATCGCGACGAGGTCGGCGAGCGCCTGTTCGAATGCGGCGGCGGCGGCGGCCTTCGCGGCCTTGTCCTCCGCCTCATCGCTTTCCGGCTCGACCACCTCGATGACGCCCTTGATCGCCAGTAGCCCGTCGATGCTCGGCGCCACCGCGTCGATCTTGCCGGCGAGGACGCCCGCCACCTTGACAATCGACGCCAGCACCTCTTCGTTGATGCGGATCGACGACACCGCGCCGGCGCGCTTGACGTTCAAATTGGCATAGACCGTACCGCGCGACAGCAGTTCGCCGGCGCGTTTTTTGACGGCCAGTTCAAGGTCGTCCCATCCAGGCGGCAGCCGCATGCGCAGGTCAAAGCCCTTGGCGTTGACCGACTTCAGTTCCCACTCGAACGTATACGGTCCGCTGGCACCGTGGCTTCGGGCAAAGCCGGTCATGCTCGACAGCGCCATTGCGTGAAATTCTCCTGATCATGGGGGCGTGAGATTCGCCGACCACGGCGCGACCTTAAGCCGTTTTGGCGCAAAGTGGAATTCGCTTCCCGGCTTGCCGCCGGCGGTCGACGCGTTATTGCTGAACCACCGGCGGCGCCGCCGTCGATTGCGCCGCGCCCTGCCGGGCTGGCGCGCCGCGCGCCGGTTTTTTCGCTGCCGGCGGCTTGGCCGTGGTCGCAGCGGTAGGGGTGGCGTCGGCCGGCGCCGCAGCCGGTGGCGGATCGTCAGCCGGTTCGACCGTGTCGTTCTGAATCTGCTTTTCCATCGCGCGCAATTTGGCGACGTTCTTCTGATGCTGGTCGTAGGTTTCGGTAAAGGCGTGGCCACCGGTGCCGTCCGCGACAAAGAACAGATCGCGGGTGCGGGCCGGATTGGCAGCGGCTTCCAGCGAGGCGCGCCCTGGATTGGCGATCGGTCCAGGCGGCAGGCCGTCGACCACATAGGTGTTGTAGGGCGACGGCTGCAGGATTTCGCTGCGCTTGATCGGCCGCCCAAGCGTCCCCTTGCCGCCGACCAGCCCGTAGATGATGGTCGGATCGGATTGCAGCTTTATTTTCTGCCGCAGCCGGTTGACGAATACCGCAGCGACTCGGCTGCGTTCATCCGCCTTGCCGGTTTCCTTTTCCACAATCGAGGCCAGCGTCACCAGCTGCTCCGGCGTCTTGACCGGAATATCCGGATTGCGACGTTCCCAGATCTCGCCCAGCACGCGCTTCTGCGTCTGCTGCATGCGCGCAATCACCTGGTCGCGGGAAGTGCCGCGGGGAAATTTGTAGGTTTCCGGCAGCAAGGTACCTTCGCGCGGTATTTCGCGGACGGTGCCGGAAAAGATATCGTTGTCGGAGAGCCGGGCCACGATCTGCTCGGAGGTCAATCCTTCCGGAATCGTGATGGCATGCTGGACCACCTTGCCGTCGACCATGGTGCCGATGACATCGCGCAGACTGGCATTCTTCTGAAACAGATATTCGCCGGGCTTGAGTTCGGAGCGCGCCTTCAGCGCAAACACGCTGCCGATGAATGCCCAACGATTATTGTCGATCACGCCTTCGCGCTGCAGGATATCGGCAATATCGGTCATTCCCGCCCGCGCCGGGATGTTGACGACCTTGTCCTCCTGCAACGGGCCCGGCGCCTCGATCTTCTGTTTGCCGTAGAAATACCCGCCGCCGACGCCGATCATCAACACCAGAACGATGGTAATGACGGCATTGCCGACCACCACGAATGGATTGCGGGCCCGCTCGGAGCGCTTGGGCGGCGGCGGAACCTGCTCGGGCTCCAGCGCGGCGCGCGGACTCCGTGGCGAAATGGGCGGCCTCTCACTCATCGATGCAACCTGAATCCTGTCGGTTCAATCGTGGCCTCGCGGAATGTCCCGCATCTGCCGGTAGTCTACGCCCAAAGCTAGGATTTATCACCGAATGCGGCGAAACGGTGGACTCTTCCTGGTGCGCCGCCTCAGTTGGCTACGCGCTGCATGATCACGGACGCGTTGGTGCCCCCGAACCCGAACGAATTCGACAGCACGATATTGATCTCCCGCTTGCGCGGCGTCAGCGGCACGAGATCGATCGCAGTTTGCACCGACGGGTTGTCGAGATTGATGGTCGGCGGGGCGACGTTGTCGCGAATCGCAAGGATGCTGAAAATCGTCTCGACCGCCCCGGCCGCGCCCAGCAGATGTCCGGTCGACGATTTGGTCGAAGACATCGATACCTTGGAAGCAGCATTGCCGAGCAGCCGTTCCACTGCGCCGAGTTCGATTTCGTCACCGATCTGCGTCGAGGTTCCGTGGGCATTGATGTAGTCGATATCGGAAGACGAGATTCCCGCGCGTTTCATCGCGGCGCTCATGCTGCGGAAGGCGCCGTCACCGTCCGGCGACGGCGATGTGATGTGATAGGCATCGCCGGACAATCCGTAGCCGATCACTTCCGCATAGATCCGCGCGCCGCGATCTTTGGCATGCTCGTATTCCTCGAGCACCACGATGCCTGCGCCTTCTCCCATCACGAAGCCGTCGCGGTCCCGATCGTAAGGCCGCGATGCCTTCTCGGGAGTATCGTTAAAACCGGTCGACAGCGCCCGTGACGCGCAAAATCCCGCCATCGACAGCCGACAAATCGGGGATTCCGTTCCGCCCGCCACCATCACATCGGCGTCGCCAAGCGCGATCAGGCGGCTCGCATCGCCGATCGCATGGGCGCCGGTCGAACATGCCGTCACCACGGAATGGTTCGGCCCCTTGAGGCCGTGCTCGATCGACACATAGCCTGAAGCGAGATTGATCAGACGGCCGGGAATGAAAAATGGCGAGACCTTGCGCGGTCCGCGTTCCTTGAGAAGCAGCGCGGTGTCGGCAATGCCGGAGAGACCACCGATCCCCGAGCCGATCATGGTCCCGGTGGCGCAACGGTCTTGTTCGCTGGACGGGTGCCATTCGGCGTCGTCGAGCGCCTGGCGCGCCGCGCACATCGCGAAAATGATGAAATCGTCGACCTTGCGCTGATCCTTCGGTTCCATCCACTGGTCGGGGTTGAAGGTGCCGTCGCTGCCGTCGCCCCGCGGGATCACGCAGGCGATCCGGCTGGTCAGATCGGAGACGTCAAAAGTATCGATCTTCCTGGCGCCGCTCTCGCTGTTGAGGATGCGTTTCCAGGTCGGTTCGACGCCACAGCCGAGTGGCGAAACCATGCCGAGGCCCGTGACCACAACCCGCCTCATATCCAGCACTCCAGCCCAGGATTCGCGGCCCACAGCAAGAAGCCGGTGGACCGCGCGACTACGGCCCGTCCGGCTTCGTCAGCGCCGCGCGCGGGCGTCAGCTTTTCGCGTTCTTTTCGAGAAATTTTGTGGCGTCACCGACGGTCAAAATCGTTTCCGCGGCATCGTCGGGAATTTCGCAACCGAACTCTTCTTCAAACGCCATCACCAGCTCGACGGTATCGAGGCTGTCGGCGCCGAGGTCGTCAATGAAGCTCGCGTTGTCGACAACCTTTTCGGGTTCGACACCAAGGTGTTCGACCACGATCTTCTTAACTCGCTCGCCAATCTCACTCATCGTTCAACCTCGTGCTTGTTCCATTGGACCCGACCCCAGACAATACGAGCCATCGTGGTCGTTAAGTTTTCTTCGCAGTCGTGCATCGTCTTGATTTGGCCCCGTCCTAGCCGACCGGGGCCCGGCGAACGACGGCAGGCTCCGCACCGCCAATATACAGGGTTTCAAAATCCTGCAATGGCGTTCTTTGCCCATCCGTTGCTGGTTCGGTTATCATACTTCCCAAGCCTTGACTACAAGCCTCGACCGGCCGTTCGGAAACTGTCCCTTGCCTCGCCGAAGCGGCCGGGCGGCCGGCTCAGATCATGGCCATCCCGCCGTTGACATGTATCGTCTGCCCGGTGACATACGCGGCTTCGTTCGAACTGAGATACACCGCCGCCGCCGCAATATCTTCCGGCGTGCCAAGCCGGGCCGCAGGAACCTTCGAAAGGATGGTTTCGCGCTGCTTGTCGTTGAGCGCTGCGGTCATCGGCGTCGCAATGAATCCCGGGGCAATGCAGTTGGCGGTGACGTTGCGCTTGGCATATTCCGCGCCCAGCGTCTTGATCATGCCGATCAGCCCCGCCTTCGATGCGCTGTAGTTGCCCTGGCCCGGATTGCCGGTAACGCCGACGACCGAGGTGATCGCGATGATGCGGCCGAACCGCTTGCGCATCATAAGACGGGTGGCGGCCCGGGCCAGACGGAAGGTCGCCGTCAGATTGACCTTGATGACCTCGTCCCAGTCCTCGTCGCGCAATTGCACGAACAGGTTGTCCCGCGTAATGCCGGCGTTGGCGACCAGAATATCGACCTGGCCCATGGCCTTTTCGGCGGATGGTACCAGCGCCTCGACCTCGGCGGTGTCGGAGAGATTACAAGGCAGCACATGAGCCCGCTCGCCGAGCTTGCCGGCCAGCGTCTGCAGCGCCTCGAGCCTGGTTCCGGAAATGGCCACCGTCGCGCCCTGGGCGTGCAGCGCCTGCGCGATCGCGCCGCCGATCCCGCCGGTCGCGCCGGTGACGAGCGCCGTTCTGCCAGTCAGATCGAACATCATGACTCCCCCTCGCTCAGGCCGCTCGCGCGGCGGCGAGCCCGTCTTTTGCAGCCGCAAGGTCATTCGGGCCGCTGACGGAAATACCAACGGCACCGTCGGCAATGCGCTTGACCAATCCGCTCAGCACCTTGCCGGCGCCGATTTCGAAGAACCGCGTCACACCCCGGCTTGCC
>Ga0182030_10013160_pt1 | contig 16489 bp, 11 predicted proteins | sample 812S3MmetaG_FD_121299 | JGI IMG/M metagenome (GOLD analysis project Ga0182030, IMG submission 121299) | Permafrost microbial communities from Stordalen Mire, Sweden - 812S3M metaG (Illumina Assembly) | ecosystem: Environmental > Terrestrial > Soil > Wetlands > Permafrost | place: Sweden...
ATGCCAGTAGCGTCACGCTTGCAGTTCCCCTGCGGTGACTGTTGGTTCGGTTAAACTCCGAATTCTTGTCAGTAGGTCTGATGGGTGCGCCGGTTTCAAGAGGAATTGGAAATCGTACCCGTTTTCCCGGGCGGCTAGGCTGAGGTGTCTTCGAGACTCTAGGGAAGCTCGAAAAATGCGTAGTCGCCGAGATGAGAACATCCTTGATTCGGCCCTCGTTCCTTTTTGCCTACGATCTGACCGGTACCACAGTCTGAAAGATTCAAAGTGCGCTGATTAGAGGCTACGCGACAGCGCTCATTCATCGCGGCTTCGAGACGATCGAGAAGAAGTTCTTCCCCGTTACGGCTGACGCGCCGACGACTCCGCCGTAGAGCGCGCCCACCACGCCCAGGCTGGCCACATCCTGGCCCGTAAGATAGAGCCCGCAAATCGGTGTTCTCGCTCCGAGCTCGCGCATCTGGAATCGATCAGGCGTGGAAGCGATGCCATAGATCTCTCCATGTCCGTAGTTCATAAAATGGCGCGTTGTTAGGGGCGTGGACAATTCGGTGTAGGTGACGTGGCCAACCACAGAGGGTGCTCGCTGCTCCAGTTCGGCGAGCAGCCGCGCTGAAAGCCGCTCCTTCAGCGCATCGTACTCGTCTCCGCGCCGCCTCCAGCGCGTGTCTGCCCAGCGGTCAAATGCCGCATAAGGAAGCATCGTAATGGCTTCGACCGTGCTCTTTCCCGGATGACGGCGTTGAAAATCCGGATCCTTGGCGGAAGGAAAGGAGAGATAGACACCGGGCAACGGTGCGTTAATGTCCCGCGCGAAACGTTCCACATTCGCATCGTGATCGAAGGATGGATACACCCAGATGTTCGTGCCTTTTAGCCCAAGCGCGGCATCGCTCTGCGACAGACCAACATAAAGGCTGACATGCGCTGTCGAAGGCTGGAGCAGCCGCAACTGGCGGCGCAACGCATCCAGTTCGGGCAAATCCGGTGGCAGGAGACGCTCAAATGTGTTGGACGCGCCTGCATCGCTCAGCACCACGCCAGAGCGGAATTGTCGCCCGTCGCCCATTCTCACCCCTGTCGCTTTGCCGCCTTCGAGCAGGATGCCTGCTACGTCTGCGCTGGTTACCACGCTGCCACCATTTCCCTGGATCTGCGGCATCATGGCCGCCGCCACAGTACTCGCTCCCCCGACCGGGTAGCTTGCCCCGCCAAAATAATGCTCGGCGATAGTGGCATGCGCAGCAAAGCTGCTTTTCCCGGGCGGTAGCCCGTAGTCGCCCCATTGCCCGGTCAGCACCCCGATCAGTTCTTGATTCCTGGTGAAACTCTCGAGTACCTCTCGCGTCGTTTGTCTTGCCCAGCGCATGTAGGGCATACGCATCAGCCCGCCCACCAGCGCCGCCACAGGAGCCGGAACCGCCTTTTCTGCATAATAGAGGCCGCCCGCGCGGTTGCAGGCCTTGACCGCCGCGAGATAACGGTCGATGGCCTTGATTTCTCTCGGGAAAGATCGCCGGAGGCCATCCCGAAGGCGCTCAAGTCCAGCGGCAAAATCGAACGTGCGGCCTTCGATGATGAAGCGGTCGTAAACATCCGGCATAGGTTGCCATTTCACGCTTCCCGCCGTTACGTGGTCGAATGCGCGTCGCACCGGGGAGCCCTCATCTTGCATCTGCCCGAGGTAATGCAGACCCACGTCCCATTCGTATCCCGGGCGATGAAACGTATGCGTAAATCCGCCGACCTCGTAGTGCCTCTCGAGCACCAGAACGCGCTTGCCGGCGTGCGCTCCGAGCAGGACCGCCGCAGTAAGTCCGCCGATGCCGGAGCCGATCACTACCGCATCCCAAGTCTCTGCCAGCATTGCCTGCTTGTAAGAAGTTCCGCTCGCCATCAATCCACCCTCCGTGGCAAAACTTTTTGCCGTTCTTGAAAAGGGCATTGCCGCCGCGCAGCAGTCCGGGGATCTCCCGGCCGGAGACCCGTTGTCCCTGGCGTCGACGTCACGGTCGTTGGTCCATGGCATCGCCAAGCTGGCCATCAGCGGAAATCTTCCTCTCAACACCCGCTCTACCATCGAATTTACCCGTTGCGCCTTCCTGGCAATCTACTGCGGCATGAAAGCCGGATGGTCGGGCTCTCTCGAGCGCTAAGGAGAGGCTCTTTGCGCTCCAATATCGATCGTAGGTCAGAGTGGTCGAATGACAGGAAAAGCGGAAACCGGAGGAGTCTTCGCAATCGCCAACAGCCCAAACCGCTTTTCCAGATCTGATCTCCTGGAACGAGCGTCGGCGATGTTGCATCAACTGACTGCGACAATGCATCCTTATCTTCCTTTAGCCAGTCACGGGGGAGCGATCGCGGCGCAATCGACCCAGTCAGCTTTTTCTGTATCCAGCCAAGGTTCGCGGCCCCCAAACCAATACCACGACTACGACTGCGATTGCCATGATGACGCCGTTGACACGCGGGTCCCAATACGAACCGCGGATCGGAAACAATTGCCAGGTGACGTTTATCGTGGTGTGGAAGACCACCGCAGCGAAGACGCTCTTGCCCGTGTTGTTATAAAGCCAGACGATAAGAACCCGAGCCGCGACCGTGCCGAGACACCACCAGGCGATCCATGCGGGCGACCGGTGAATCTGCACCAACGGCACAATGTGCCAAATGGCCCACACCAACCCCAACAGAATGCTCGCTGGAAGTGCGCCCCAACGATCCTGCATCGGATGGCATATCCTGACCAGCCGAGTTCCTCGCCCAACGCCAGAATGAATATCGCAAGAGACATGGCCAGCGTTGCAACAACCCGGATTTGGGGAACTGGGAGTGGCACCCCCATCCAACGACAGGCATCAGAAGGAGCATCGGCGCGTACCAAGCCTTCGCTTTGATTCGCTTGTAATCGAAGGATCGATCTCTTCAGCAGGTCTCTCGCGCCAGCCGTCTTGCTCTCACGATAAGCGAGAATGATGGCGGCTGTTGCCGGACAGAAGACCACTATAAGCGCAGTCACAGGAACGCCAGGTACTAGTTGATATCCGACTAAGGGGCCGGCCAACAAGAACGGAAGGGAAAGAGCGAAAACCAATAAGAAGAACTTCAGAGGCGACCTGCATCGCGATGGGTTGGTATTCATGGAATCCTCGGACGCCGCTCCCGCATGGTTTGAATGAACGATGCGCTCTCGCGCAGCGCGTCGGCATAGTGGCCGACCAGCGCATGTCCGCCGGTTGGAAAAAGGATGACTCTCCCATTAGGCACACCGGCGGCAATGAACTTCGCGCGGCTGGCGGTGCCGAACCGATCGTCTTCGGCGCTGATCGTCAGGACCGGGCATGCGATTTTCTCGATTGGATACGGCTCGTGCGTCGCAGCAGTCTGAATATCGAAGTTCATTCCTGCGATACGCTGGCTTACAGGGAGAAGATGATCCAGAACTTGTTGCACCCGCGCCTTCTCACCGGGGTCTGCGGCGCGCACGACGGAGGCGTCTGTGCCGAGCATGATCCGGGTCATTCCGCCAGGCATGATCGGCATCAGTTTCAAGAGTGCCCAGGCGACGAAATTGGACTGGACCATCGCGCTGACGACAGCGCCGCCATGAATGGCCGTCCCTGCCGGCAAGTAACTGGCGGGGACGAGAAGCACCAGCGCACGGCAGCGTTCGGGATGACGGATGGCGAACTGCATGGACGACCAGGCGCCAGCAGAGATACCAACAACAACCACCTTGTCGATGCCAAGATGGTCGAGGAGTTGGACATAGGCATCGGCCTGCATCGCGGTCGTAGGATTGCTGGGCATCGTCGAACGAAGATAACCAAAACGGGACGGAACGATGAGCCGATATCCGCGCGTGGCCATAGCGCTGGTCATGTCGATGCCCTGATCGAAGCCGCCTTCTGCGCCGTGGACGATCAGCAGCGGTTCGCCCTCACCCATCACGGCGTATTCCATCGTGCCAAAAGCCGTCTCTATCATTTCGCTATGGTTGACGAGACGCGCGCGTGCAGTTGCCAAGGCACGCGCAAACATTGCGTAGATTCCGGCCATCGCAATGACGAGGACCGCGAGAATGACGAAAAGGATTCGGCGCATGATCATCGGCAGAAGCGCAGCAGAGAGCCAATCATTGGAGACTCAGGAACTGCTGCAGGCTATCGGCTGCGCTCGCAATTGACCGTGCCAGGCTGAGCTTCGCGACGTTGTGGGCGAACACGCTGTTGATCACGTCAAGTTCGGCGGAGGTTAGAGACTCCTGGGCCTGCACGACCTCCACATTGTCAGTCACTCCAGCGTCAAAACGCTGGCGCGTCAAGTCCAACGTCTCTCTTGTAACCTGCAGGTTTCTCCGGGCCACTTCCACCTGGCTCGTTGCCGCCCGCAGGTCGAGATAGGCATTCCGGACATCGCTTTCCACCTGGCTCCTGGTGTCTTCGAGCTCCGCTCGCCGCTGAGCCAGAGAGGCCTTTGCCTCTGTGATTTCTCCCTCCGTGCGGCCTCCCAGCCAAATCGGAACACTGAGAGTGGCAGCGCCTTCATACGTCGTTTGGGTCTGTGCCGGATTTGTTCCGATTTTTCCGTAGTTGCCACTCACTGTAAGCGAGGGCAGGCGCTCATCGCGAGCAGCGGCAAGCGTGTGTTCGGCGGCATGAATCTGCGTTTCCGCCGCTTTTATATCCGTGCGTCGTTCGAAGGCCTGCTTGAGCGCATCATCAAGGCTGAGGTTCGGAGCAGCCAGGAAGGGAACGTCGTCGGTCAAATCGTATTCGTCGCTTGGCGGCAATCCAGTCATTCGGGCCAGAATAATCTTCTGCTTGGCCACTTCGTTCTCAAGCGAGATAACCCGTTGCTGTTGGGTCAGCTCTTCGACTTCGCTCCGATCAACGTCGATTTGAGGCACAAGCCCCACACTTCGTTTTTGCTGAGTCTGCTGAAAGAGAGCAGTCGCGGTGTCGAGTTGAGCGTGCGCGGATTTTACTCTTTCCTTTGTTGAAATGACTTGAAGATATGCCCCGCAAACCGCCAGGACAACCATCTCTCGAACATCCCGCGCCGCGAACTGGTTGACACGAACGATGTCTCTGGAGGACCGGTAATTGCTCCACGCGCTCAGATCGACGATTGACTGAGAAAGACTGCCGCGCAAATCGATATTGTTGAAGGGGCCTATGGTTGGTGGGATCGTAAAGCCTGGAATTTTGAAGCGTAGCCCTTCCGCCCCGAGACTGATTTGTTGTAGCGTCTCGGCCAGATAGCCGCTCGCGTTAGGAAGCAAGGCGCTTCGCGCAACCTGGCTCTGACCTTGAGCCTGTCGCACAGCGTTGCTCTGGCCTACCGCGCCAAGGTTATAGTCGAGCCCTCGCGCGATGGCTTCACGGAGAGAGAGCTTACCCGAAAACGGCAACTTCGCGGTGCTCGACGCGCTTCCGGTATATGGTCCCTGGGTTTGAACCGTAGGGTTAATCGTATCTACGCTGGTTGTCGTTCCTGGAATGGGAGACTCCACGGCGGTCACCGACCCGCTCTGTCCAGAGCGCCCAGACAGAGGGAGTGGGGTTGTTTGTGGGGTCTGCGATTGGACCGGACGCGAAAAAATGAACAAGGTTCCCAAGCAAAGGATCGCGCCAGGTACTTTCATCCGGAAACTTGGCGCCGTCGTTGTCTTCCGATGATTCATATCAGGTACCTCGTCCTTAACTGAGCTGCTTTCTGAATCGCCAGACACTGAGCGAGCCGAGCACCAGCGTAATAATGAGCAAGCTAAGAAAGTTCGGCCAAAGGTCCAAGAATCCACTGCCCTTGAGCGTGCTCCCACGCGCGATGGTTGCGAAATGGTGAATAGGGTTCAGTGCCGTGAAAGGCTGCAGCCATTTCGGCATTGCCTCAACCGGATTGAGTGCTCCAGACAAGGATGAAAGCGGCGGATTAACGAAAAAACACGTCAGTTGCGCTTGCTGGGCAGACTTGCTGAATGTGGAGATAACAGTGCCAATACTGATGCCGGACAAAATGCACAGCGCGCCGCCAGTAACCAGGAGGAGAACATTGGCGTGGAAGGGAACACCGAACGCAAATTTGAGGACGCCGATGGCCAGGAACATCATCAGGAATAACAGCAAAAACAGCGGCGTAATTTTGGCGATGATGATCTCTGAAGTTGAAGCCGGGGACATCAGCAACTGTTCGAGCGTCCCCGCTTCCCGTTCGCGCACCATAGCCGCGGCACATATGAGGGAACTATCCAGAATTAGCAGCAATCCGAGCACACCGGTCACGATGAACCACGAGTCGACCAGACCGGGGTTGTAGAGAAACGCGGGTTGTAGTTGCACTTGACCGCGACGGGCGAGCTCCGATCCGGCAATTGGCTGGAAGTGGACATGAATTCCCTGGCTCTGAAGTCCCTGGTTGAATCTCTGGATCATGCTTTCTGCATATCCGCGGCTAATCGTGGCTGTGTTTGCATTTGTGGCGTTCAGCAGAAACTGCACAGCCGTTTGGCGATCGCGCGCCAGGTCCCGCGCGAAGTCGTAAGGAACGACCATCCCAGCGTCGGCCTTTCCCTGGCTTACCGCATCACCGAGTTGATCGGCCGAGGAATAGTAACCTGCGAGACGGAAACTCCTGCTCTCGGTCAACGTGGCAATCAGTTCCCGGCTCTCGGGCGACCGGCTGTCGTCGACGATAGCGAGGGGTACGTTTGTTACATTCGAGCTCAGCGCAAACCCTACGAGCATTAATTGAATAACCGGCAGGACGATCAGGGTAAACATGAGTTTGCGGTCATGGCGAGTTTGGGCAAACTCCTTCTTGATTAATGCGCGCATACGATAATTGAACAGATAGTTCCAGAGCTTTGTCATGACTTAGGCCTTCACCTGCATCCTTCTCATGCCCTGCCATGCGAGGCCGTAGAAGATTGCTCCAATCGCGCCGATAATCAGGACGTTGAACCACATGGCGGGCCATCCCCCACCTTGCAAGAGCGCGTCGCGGACGATCTCAATGTAGTACCGGCCCCAGACGAGGCTTGAAATCCAACGCAGTCCGGCCGGTATGTTTTCGACGGGGAAGATCAGGCCGGAAAGCAGGAACACGAGCAGAAATCCGCCAAAGGCCACCGCTTGCAAGGCTGCGGCCTGATTGGGGATGATCGCTCCGACCATGGTTCCAAACGCCGCTACGCAAAAGGCGTACAAGACGGTGGCGATCAAAGCGGGGGTAGGATCGCCGGCAAAGCTCAGGCCAAAGTAGGTGAACAGAAACAAGGACATAATCAGACACTCCGCAAGAGCCACTATCATGAACGCAATGATTTTCCCCAACAGGAATTCATGTGCGGGAATGCTCGAGACGTAAACCTGCAGAATCGTTTTCAGCTCACCCTCTTTCGCCATGGCAAGCGCGGCCAGCAGTGGCGGGAACATGGAGATGCCGAGCACGAATATCCCCGGGCCATAGAACTTCTTTGAAGAGAGTCCGGGGTTGAACCATAGCCGAATGGCGGTCTGGATCGGTCCTGTTTGTGCTCCGCCGGCCTGCTGGTTATATGTGTTCGCTATCTGGCCGGCATATGCCGAAACCAACTTGGCCGTGTTTGCGTCCGATGCGTCCACCAGAAGCTGGAAAGGGGCGTTCACGCCGCGAGCCATGTCGCGGCCAAAGTGCGATGGGATGATGAGCACGGCTCGTCCAGCGTTGGACGCGAGGGCCTCCTCGGCGGATTTGTCTACCGGCCACGAGACCACCTTCAGGGTTATCGAAGCGCGGAAGGCGTCAACAAGACTATTGGACGCCGTCGAACCGTCAAAATCCTGCACGACAATCGGAAGCTCATTCACCGTGAGTGAGAGCGCGGAACTCATCAATAGAAGCAGGAATACAGGAAGGGCAAGCGCGAGGGCCAGGGTGCGCCAGTCTCGAACTATCTGTGTCAGCTCTTTGCGCATTTGCGCAATGATTCGTCTCATGCGCGCACCCTCTTAGTCATTGGTGGCCGCTTTTCCCTGGGCGCGCGCTTTCTCAACGATGGAGATAAACACGTCTTCGAGCGAGAGGGGGATTTCTCTCGCGCCGATCACGTGGATCCCGTTCTCTTCAAGCCGCTTTGTGGTTTCCTTTATGGCGGTAGCAGGATCCTCTTCGGTGATCACATGCAGGCGTTCCCCAAACAGGGATACTCTCCAACCTTCCGTTTTGCTCTTCAACAGGTCCGCGGCGTGCTGGGGCTGGTCCCGTTGTTGGTTCAGGATGAATTCAAGTACGTGTCCGGATTGCTGCCTCTTGATGCCGCTGGGGGTGCCCTCGGCAACCAACTCGCCTGCAACCATCATTCCCAGCCGATTGCACTGTTCCGCTTCCTCGAGATAGTGAGTTGTAATAAGAATCGCTGCGCCGGCATCGGCCAGTCGATTGATCATGGTCCAGAACGCGCGCCGCGCCAGAGGATCTACGCCCGAGGTTGGTTCGTCCAGAAAGAGGATGTCCGGTTCGTGCATAATTGCAGCGCCAAAGGCCACGCGTTGCTTCCACCCGCCCGGCAGGCTCCCCGTAATCTGATCCTGTTTTCCTTCGAGGCCCGAAAAGGAAAGCACCCATCGAATCTTTTCTTCGCGGTCCTGCTCAGGGACTCCATAGACGCCCGAAAAGAAAACAAGGTTTTCGCGAATCGTCAAGTCTTCATACAACGAGAATTTCTGCGACATGTAACCGATGCGCTTGCGGACAGATTCCGTTCTCAGGTTTCCACCTGTGCCGCCCAATTCCATGGTTCCGCTTGTCAGGTCCAACAGTCCACAGAGCATCCGGATTGTTGTGGTCTTGCCCGCCCCGTTCGCTCCGAGAAGTCCGTATACCTCTCCGTTTCGAATATCGAGACTCACATTCTTCACAGCCGTGAATGATTTGAACTCTTTGACAAGATTCTTCGCACCGACAGCAACTTGCCCGCGCAGGCTGCTGTGATCCTGCTTCGCGGGAAACTCTGTAGTGTCGGTCTTCTCGCGTAGAGTACGCAGCTTGTTTACGAAAATGTTATCGAGTGTCGGATCATCGACACGCATCTCGCCGACGGATAAGCCTGCGCCTTTCAGCTTGTCGGTGATCCACTTCTGCTCTTTCTCCGGATCGTGCACCAGCAAGTCGAGCCTGTCGCCGAACCGTTGAACGTCGAGGACGTCCTTATCAGGCCCTGACCCCTCGGAGAGCACGCTTTCTGCTTTCTTGAGGTCTGCGGTGAGGAGTTCGATCCGCTTGGCGCCCAGGCTGGCGCAAAGCTCCGTTGGCGTGCCGATCCGAAGGATCTCGCCCGAATACATGAACGCTATCCGATGACACCTTTCAGCCTCATCCATGTAAGGGGTAGCTACAAGGATCGTCAGTCCCTCTGTCGACAAATGAGCAAGTGCATCCCAGAATTCTCGACGGGACACAGGATCCACGCCCGTGGTTGGCTCGTCGAGCAGCAGCACTTTGGGCTGCGGAACAAGCGCGCAAATAAGAGCGAGTTTTTGCTTCATCCCACCGCTTAGTTGGCCAGCGAGCCGGTCCGAGAATCGATCCATATCAAACATCTTGAGATATTGAAGACTGCGATCCGCGATCTCATCCGGCGGAATGAGGCGCAAATCGCCGCTATAGCGAATGTTTTCCGCCACAGTCAGATCGGGATAAAGACTAAAATCCTGTGTCAAATATCCGGTTTGGGACCGCATATCCCGCGCCGGTCGTTCGAGTATGTTCGCACTGCCTTCGGTTGCTTCCATGACGCCTGCAAGAATCTGAAACGTCGAAGTCTTTCCGGCTCCATCCGGTCCAATCAGCCCAAACATCTCGCCATGGTTCACTTCAAATGTGATTCCTCGCACGGCATCGAGCTTGCCATATCGCTTCGACAGGCCGCGAACATCGATGGCCCGCGGCGCAGCGACAGCCTGCCTTTCCTGAACTGTCCGATCTGGGACCGCACGTTCTGGCACTGGGCGCTCTGGACTGGCAGTGATCATTTGCGCTTGACCTTCGGCCACTTGTCTCCCTCGACCAGGACTTCGCCATCGACAGGCATGCCGGGCTTGGCAAATCCGAATCCACCGATCAATTGCAGCTTGAGGCCGACCACCTGCTTGACGCGGTCGTCGCGGAAGTACGTATTCTCAGGAGTGAATGTCGCCTGTGGGTCAATCCTGGAGACGTAAGCGTAGATGGGTTTCTGCGAACTGGAGTCGAGGTAGACGCGCGCCGACTGTCCCACTTTCACCTTGCCGATTTGGCCTTCAGGCACAAATCCGCGCAAATAGACCTTAGTCAAATCCAACAGTGTGATGACGGCGGTACCTGCGACAACCACTTCGCCTGGCTCGGCCGCACGCGTCACCACCGTGCCGGAGAACGGCGCCCTGATGGTCAGGTCCTTGCGGTTGTCACCCGCCTCTGCAAGCTCGGCGCGTGCCAGTTCGGTTTGAGCCGCTGCGCTCGAGACCTCAGCTTCCTGCTGTCGAATCTGTCTTCGATCCGAAGCAACTTGCGATTCGCGAATACCTGGGTTGGAGAGACTTGCCTTTGCTGTGGTGAGCGCGCCCCGTGACGCTTCAACCCGGCGTTTCGAAGCGGCAACCACCGCGGCCTGTTGATCGGCCGTCGTTGAAGCCTGAAGTCCTTGCCGTTCCGACACAGCTCCGGATTTCGCAAGACGCGTATAGGCGTCCTTGTCGAACGCCGCAATCTGATACGCCGCCTGCTGCTGAGCCAATTCCGCTTGCGCGGTTGCCAGATCGGCCTCCGCTTGCCCTACATGCCCCTCCGTATCGAGCTTTGACTGGCCTACCTGCAATCGGCTTTGCTCCAATTGCTCTTGAAGGACGGCAATTTGCTCTTGCGCGGCAGCACCCTTTGCTACCGCCTCCGAAAGATTATCGCGAGCCTGGTCCTCCCGAGCTCGAATCTGCGCGTCGTCGAGGATGGCGATCGTGTCTCCGGTATTGACGGTGTCGCCCTCGCGCACGCGAAGCTCAAGAATGCGTCCGGTCGTCTTGGAAGCAACCGCCGAGTCGTCGCCTTCAATTCGGCCGCTCACCACAACAATGCTGGCCGGGACAGCTGGCGCGGCAAAGAAGATTTTCCAGATTAGAAGCGCCGCAGCAATCAGGACCACGCCAGCGACGATCATCAGGATTAGGCGTCGTCGCGTCGCGGCCTGCTTGGTCTTTGCGTCGGCTGCTTCCTTAGCCTTTTCGTCCGCTGCTTTCTTTTCACCTTCCGCTGGGGCCGGCTTGCCGCTGTCCGCTGCGGCTGGTTTCGCCCCGTCGGCTACAGTTGGATTCGCAGTATTAGTGGCGGGGAGCTTGGCGCTTTGCTCGGCCTGTTCTGGCCCGCTCTCAAGTGTGGGTGTAGTCATCTGCTAAGCCTCAGCTTCCTAACTGGCGTGATCGTCCCATGCTTCAAGCGAAAGTCCCGGAGATACGAAAGCGAAAAGTCCGCGACGTGATCCGCAATGCGTTCTACTTGTTCGGGTGTCATCCTTAGATCAGGCCAAATCTCCGTCAACAATGGACCCGGCAGAACGTAAGCAAGAACCTGTCCCACCACGCTGATTGCACAGAGTCGGGTGTTCTCATCCTTTGCAGGGAGGCCAATCATGCCTCCAATGAGTTCCAGTAGCCGCTTACAGATCGGCCGAGCAACCTTATCGATAAGTTGCCGAAGTGCGGGTGTGGGCTGTGCCAGCTCATGCGCCAGGAGTCGAGAATGCCAATCCGGTAGATCGTCCCCAGAGATGCTCCGAAGTCTAGCTCGAATAAGGGCCCTCAAAATCTCTTCCGGAGGTGTGTTTTGATCAAGCGTGTTTTGAACGGCAATGAGTTGCACGGCACGCACCGATTGCTGCAAGACCTCGGTGTAGAGGCCCAACTTATCGCCGAAGTGATAATTGATAGCAGCGACATTGGCTCCCGCTCCTGCACAGATTTCGCGAATCGTCGTAGCCTGATAGCCCAGGTCGGCAAAAATCGGCCCGGCGACCTCCAGCAATTTCTCGCGTGTTGGGTCTGTGGTCGCAGTCTGATGTTTGCGCCTCACTACCTTTAGCCGGAGTTGTGAGCGACTGCTGTTCATATTCAAACGCAAGTTTGAAGCAACAGCTTGCTCGATACTGTGTCCGATTGCTCAGCACGTCAGGTCGCCGAATCGAGATATAGTCTTCCGAGCGCTTCACGAGGAGCGCCAGCAATGGCTTGCAGCCTCGGAATCAGGGCGAACGGCCGCCCAATATTCTGTTTGCTGCTGATCATTTCTGAATGATGGGAACCCGTGTGTTGGGAGATCTGCTGCCAAGAACAGCCCAACCTGTATTTCCACCGATCAGCTGAGCATGAAATACGCTAGATCGCGACTACCGAGAGCTGGCTAGATGGAGATTTGCAAAATAGACAGGATTTCCGAGATGAGCAAACCCCTCCATCATGCTCCGCGTGTGAGCGACCGAAAATACGCCGGTGACTTTCATCACGCCGACGACCATGCTGTCGTTACGACGTAAGGGGTCTTTCTGGATTTCATCGGTTCTCCTGTGCCCGACGGCTGCTATTTCTTCTTCCGGTTGATGTCGCAGAGCATGTCGGAATGAATGTTCAGGCCGAGGTTGGTGAGGTTGTAGAGGTGTTCGCTGGCCACGAGCCAGACGATCTCGCAGATGGCGCGTTCTGAGTAGAAGCGGGACAGTGCGGCGAAGGTGATGGCTTCGACCTTCTTGTCTTTTGTGAGCTCGGTGACATAGTCGAGCGCGGCGCGTTCGGCTTCGGAAAAGAGAGGACTGTCGCGGTAGCGAGCGAGAGCTTCGAGTTTATCGACGTTTATCGACGATTCGGACGCGAATACGCGGCCGATATCCACGCAGAAGAGGCAGATATTGATACGCGCCACCTGTTCGCGAATCAGAAAGATGGTTTCCTGCGGCAACTGCAACTTCTTGTCCAGTTGGGCGATCTTCCCATAGAGCATACCGAATGCAGGCGGCAGGCGAGCGGAATGTATTGCGACGGGGCTGGGTACTTTGCCGAACTTGCGGCGGGTGAAGTAGTACGCGAGCTTCATCGTCAAGCCCATGGGCTTCTCGATGGGTGGAAGGAATGGGCCTTGGCTATTCTGCGTGGGGGAGTTCTGGATGCCGGAGACGGGTATCGCGGATTGGTTCATTTGCAGGGGCATGTTTGCCTTCCTTCCAGTGGTCTCCGGGATTATTTCGAGCGGGTCCGGGGGCCTGTCTGAGTAGTAGACAGCGCAGCGCGGGGAATTGTGACATGCGGCTATTCGGAACTGGCTGGCAGAGCGGGTATCCGGGCTAGCTTTTCCGGGTTGGTGACGACGTAGACCGCGTGGATGCGGTCTTCGCTTGCGTCGAAGGTGAGGACGGAATACGGCTTGCGATTGAGATAACTGACGATGCCTGGATCACCGTTGACCTGCGTCACGCGAATATGCAGATCCTTCGGAAGCAGCTTTTGGAAGGCTCCCAATGCGCCGCGGGCGACCTTGTCGATGCCCCGAATGAGGTTGAGCGCCGCGACCCCCTTGCCACCACCGTCGGAGTGGAGCACGACGTCACTGGCGAGCAGGGCCACCAGACCTTCCATGTCGCCGCTGCTTGTCGCTTTGAAGAAGCGTTCGAGCAGGTCTCTCTTCTTACTTTGCGAGGTCTTGAAGCGCGGGCGCACGGCGCCGACATGCTGCTTGGCACGGCTGAGAATCTGCCGGCAATTGGATTCGCTCTGGCCTAGGATGGCGGCTAGCTCGGAGTACTCGTAGGCAAAGACCTCGCGGAGAAGAAAGACGGCCCGCTCGACCGGCGTGAGGCGCTCCAGCATGATAAGAAAGGCCATGGACAGCGATTCATCGATGCGGACCATCTCCAGCGGATCGCTTCCGGGACCGGTGACGATGGGTTCGGGCAGCCACTGGCCCACGTATTCCTCGCGCTGGACGCGGGCGGATTGGAGTTGATTGATGCACAGGCGGCTGACGATGGTTACCAGGAACGCGCGCGGCGAGCGAATCTCCTCGTCGCGGGCTTGCTGCCAGCGAACGAAAGTCTCCTGCAACATGTCTTCCGCATCGGCCACGCTCCCCAGCATGCGATACGCGACGGAGAAGAGGAGGCCGCGATACTGGCCAAACGTCGCAAGCCGGATCTGAGCTTCGGGATCGGGAAGCTGCTCTTCGAGTATCGCATCGCTCCGATCTTTATCGTCGCTCCGATTTTTGTCCGGCAATAGCGCCTCCGCGAAAACCTGCTGCAGGCAAGTTCAACTCTACCGCTAACGAGCTTCCCGCTGCACCTAAAGACCGATTCCAACTTCATAGACCGGCCTGCATAGACCGCTGGAACTGAAATCTCTGTTCAAAACAAGACAGTTTTTCGCGCGTGTCCGGCAGGATAGTCGAGGCAACGCGAAGTTGTCGCTCGTAAAATGGAATGCGCAGAGAGAGACGACTATCACATGCAGCCTCAAAATTCAGTTGTCGCAGTTTTTCGCACCCACACGGAATCCGATCAGGCGGTAAGGCGAAGGACATCCTAGACACTACCCACCCGATGGATTTAGCCGTGCATGCAGGCGAAGTCCCGGAAACTGCGGCAGTCTAGCCCTGATCGGCGGATTACGGACCACCGAAATAACGCAAGGGACAACTTATTAGGTGACAGCCAAATCAGATTCGTCTCGTACGGCAGGACAAAACTCGCCTAGGCCTTTAATCGCAAGGACTCTGTTTGTGATCGCCTTGACGGTAGTGATCTTCTTGTTAGCACGAAGCATGGTAGGCCATCGCTTCTTTCGAGGCGGCCGGATGAATCAGCATGACAGACTCGTGCCATAGCAACTTTGGGAATATTGCCCGCCCGAGCGATGCAAAGCTCCGATTTCTTCCAAATCATGAGCAGCTTCAAGACCTCTGTTCGTAAAACTCGAGGCCTGATTGAGCCAATATTGCTAGCCGAAATCGGCTTTTCCATGCCCACTTCATGATTCTGTACGGAAACATTCTCCAAGCTGTGCCTTGAAGGTCAATTTGTTGTGTCATCTTTAACTTAGGTAACGTCAGAATGACCTTGATGCGGCCAACAATGGTTCGGGCGCAAACGCCGCCGCCGATTCTACCCGCCGGCCACAGGTTTCTCTTCCTGATCCGCGAAAATCGCTGAGGTGGCATCTTATTCCCGGGGCCCGTAACTGATCGACGAAGAATTAACTGCTCTTCGAAAAAGCCGTGACTATTCGAAGGGCCCTGCGGCCGCAGCAATATACCCTGAATTCATCGAGAGCCGGGCGCTGTCTAGAACCATGATCAGGTCTTTCGAGTCACCTGACTTACGTTCTGGATAGACTGAGTCCTGCATTTCAGGAAATGAGGTGCAGGTGTCCTTCAAAGACTGGCTGCTCGCCGACCTCGAACTTCCTAAGGGCATCAAGAGACCTGTCGTAGAACCGGAACACCCCTGGTGGCGCGTCATGTGTCTCACAGGCGTCGACTACTTCTCAACCTTGGGCTATCAGTCCGGGATTGCGTTTCTCGCTGCAGGAGTTCTTTCGCCCATTGCAACTCTCGTCCTCGTTCTTGTGACACTCTTTGCTGCGCTACCGGTCTACAAACGGGTAGCATCCGCCAGCCCCAACGGTCAGGGAAGCATTGCGATGTTAGAAAAGCTTTTCCCTGGTTGGGGCGGGAAGGTTTTCGTTCTTGTGCTTCTTGGCTTCGCCAGCACCGATTTCGTGATCACCATGACTCTCTCGGCGGCCGACGCAACGGCGCACTTTATCCACAATCCCTACACACCCCACGTCCTGCAGAATCAGATGGGCGTCACTTTGTTCTTGCTTGCTGTCCTCGGCGGCATCTTCCTCAAGGGGTTCAGGGAGGCGATCAATCTAGCCTTCTGGCTAGTGGCAATCTATCTGGCACTCAACTCGGTTGTTGCCATCGTTGGTATTTTAGAGATTCTTCAACATCCCGAAGTGCTTCCTGCCTGGGAGCATGCTCTCATTACCCAGCACGCGAGCATCCTTTCTATTTTCGGACTGTCGCTCCTTTTGTTTCCCCGCCTGGCACTGGGCCTCTCAGGGTTTGAAACCGGCGTTGTCGTCATGCCGCTGATTCGGTCCAAGGATATTGAGGAGCGAATCAAGAACACTAAGCGTCTTCTTGTGACTGCGGCGATCATCATGAGCATTTTTTTGATGGCTACCAGCATTATTACGACTTTGCTTATCCCGGCGTCTTACTTCCAGCAAGGAGGCATCGCCAACGGCCGGGCGATGGCCTACCTCGCTCATCATTATCTCGGCGAGGGGTTCGGTTCCGTCTATGACCTCAGCACGATTCTCATTCTTGCCTTTGCCGGTGCTTCTGCCATGGCAGGCCTACTGAGCATTATCCCGCGCTATCTCCCAGGCTTCGGGATGGCGCCTGAATGGGCCCGCGCATCGCG
>Ga0182030_10013161_pt1 | contig 16489 bp, 12 predicted proteins | sample 812S3MmetaG_FD_121299 | JGI IMG/M metagenome (GOLD analysis project Ga0182030, IMG submission 121299) | Permafrost microbial communities from Stordalen Mire, Sweden - 812S3M metaG (Illumina Assembly) | ecosystem: Environmental > Terrestrial > Soil > Wetlands > Permafrost | place: Sweden...
AGCAGAACAACGCTTAACCCCAACCGGAGAACCACGAACCCGGCTGCAAAAAGTTGCTCTGCATCCCGCACCAGCGAAGCTCGAAGCGGTTCAGCGGTCACTGCACCCGGACGAGACCGTGCTTGAGTATGTGGTGGGCCAGTCCAGGTCTTATTGCCTCTACTTGACCCGAACCGCTGTCGGTGTTTCCGCACTTGCTGATGGCAAAACCCAGGCGGAAAGTCTGGTCCGGCAGTACCGCAATGAGATTAACAGGAAAAACGATTCCATTGCAGCGGGGCGCGCGCTTTACGAATTCCTCATCAAGCCCCTCCCGCGGGACGCGCTCAAACACAGGCTCATCATCGTCCCCGATGGCGACCTCCACCTATTACCGTTCGATTCGCTTGTCGATGATAAGGGCGAGTACTTAGTCGCCTCCCACATTGTCACCGTTGCGCCTTCAGCATCAGTCCTCTAGCTCATAAGAACGTCGACTCCGGTTTCCCAGCCAAGCCTGATATTCCTAGGCGTCGGCGACGTCCAATATCAACAAGGGCCCTTGATGGCCGAGAGAATGAGCGGCGATTCAACTGCCGCCAACAACAGCCTCTTCGACCTTGCAGGTGATCCCCTCCCGAATCTCCCCATGACCCGTAATGAAATTATGGAAGCTGCGAAGATTTTTGGGCCGAAGAGCGTGGAACTGCTGGGGACAGGTGCCACCGAAGCTGCCTTTAAGGCGGAACCTCTGGATCAGTTCCGCATCATCCATATCGCGACACACGCTATCGCGAGCGCGACATTTCCTGACCGATCAGCTCTGGTGTTAGGCGAGGACCCAAAGAAGCAGGAGGATGGGTTGCTCCAATCCCGAGAAATTCGAAGATTGCATCTAAATGCGGACCTCGTTACGCTGTCAGCCTGTGACACCGGCGCCGGACGCCTTCGGGGTGAGGAAGGGATCGCCAGCTTGGAACGGTCGTTCCTGTTCGCAGGGGCGAGGTCGGTGCTCGCGACCTTGTGGACGGCCAGCGATCCGTACACCAGAAGCCTCGTGGAACATTTTTATCGGCACTTGGCTGCCGGCGAAGATGAGGGCGCAGCACTGCGAGAAGCGAAACTCGACCTCATCAAGGAATTTCGCAGTGAGGCTGTGCCGTATTATTGGGCCGGATTCTACCTGGTAGGCGATGCCTCCGCCCCGATTCCTTCTCTTGGGAGGTGAGCCGCAGCCCGAGGGTGGATATTGCGTGACGCGGCTCCAGCAGGGAATCTACGCTCGTCCTGAATCGAGCCAAGGCTGCAGAGTGGAGCTGCGAGACGCGCGATTCGTCCACTCCCAGACGGTCAGCGATCTGTTTCATCGTGAGCTCATGCCGATAGTACAGGATAATAATCTGCTGTTCGCGCTCCCGCAGGCAGGAAACTGCTCGCCACGGTAGCAGAGATCGAAAGGACTTGGTCCCGCAGTTGCGGGACCACCAGCCAAAAGCGCCGGCTCAACGTAAGGCTGTCGGGAGGTCGGACCCGCCGTGAGGCTGCGCGTGCTGCAATCAAATCCCACGCTCTCAATCTCCTTCAGCGTCCGGTGTCACTGTGCCAGATTCATTCCTAACGCCCCGCCATGTCTTCGTCCTGGGCAGGGCGACCGAGCTTGATCTCCAGTTCACGATAGAGTTGTTGGACTGTTTTGTTCTTCCGCCGTAAGTCTCGGGAGGCCGGATCGGCACCGCGCAGGCCGTCCAGAATGGCCCCGGGAATCCGGTACCGCGCATAGCTCTCAAACTTTGCCCACTTGGTAGCGTCAAACCTGCGGATGGCATCAACCGGTCCAAGCATGCCGTCGGCGATCAGGTCATCCACTTCCACGTGGGCAGGCAGGTGTTGGCGAATCGCCGCATTCGCCCTTCGGAATCTCAGCGCTGTCGTTAGAAGTTATTCAGTGCCCTGCGATGTAACTTATTGAGAATTAAAGAAGGTAGACGACTGCTGCCCGCTCAGCACATCCGGAGCGCGGAAATTTGACAGGAATTCTGTTTCGCCTCAGGATTAACTTTCCGGCGCAGCCCGAACGATAGGCGGAAAGTATACGGGCGGCTGAAGACAGAAAGGAACGCGGTGCATGAGTCGAATCGCCGGTAGAGGTTAATAGATCTCAATGCTGAATAGAGGTTCACTTTTGGTCATCCATGAGGTTGGCCCGATAACTTGTCCTCCTTCAGTCTCCGACCGTCCAGTCGAGCGAGGTAGTCAATGAGGTCGTTCCCCGACGCAAATGCTTTTGAGAAGCATTACCGTATCGGCGATCTCGCTCGGTTGTGGGGCTTGGGTAGGGAGACTGTGCGCAAGCTCGTGAAGGATGACCCTGGCGTGATAAAGATTCGAATGGGACGAAGGAAAGCACACACGCTCTATAGCGTGCCGAAGTCTGCGGCCCAGCGCATCCATATGCGATTACTAAATCCTCTCTAATCGTACGGGACGATCTGGGGGAATCCAGCCTCGCTATACCTTGCCGAGCCGTCTTGACGTATTCTAACTTGAAGTACTCCGCGCTTACCTGTTGCCCTGCATCACTATCAACTTGGGTCTCGTCTTATCGTCAAATGCGTCCTTCAAAATCTTCGTAAGCCGTGCCTGGCGCTCGGGGACCCATCTTGCGTAGTGTTCTCGTACGGTGTCCTCATCGTCGCCCAGAAGATCGGCGACATCGGCCACGGGCACGCCGCGCTGCAGCAGGATGCGCGCAAAGGTATGCCGGAAACGGTGGGGCGTGGCTGGTTCCTCAAACGGTCCGGCAAGCTCAAAGACATGGTGAAGTCTGCGTCGCCAGTTATTGGTGACCGTCTCCATGCGTTGGGACGTGTTGTAGAGGAATAGCATCGGACCATGTTCTTTGGCGCGTTGCTCAAGACGTTCGCGGAGCCAATCCGGTATCCAACTGAACACGTCGCCGCCATTCTTCTTTGCGCGGAGAAATACCTGATTTCCATGCAGTCGTTTGATATTGAACAGTGTCACATCGGAAATACGGAGGCCGGTGTAGATCGATAGCCAGATAAAGTCTTTCGCGTCGTCGCTCGTCCACGCCCCTCGTCCATGCTCGTTCCCCCATCGTCTCTTGCCCAGTTTGTCGCACGCCGCGATGATCCTATCCAGATCAGCGTCTGTGAACGGAACCTTGTTGGTGACCTTGTTCGCCCCGAGCGGCGGTTTTAGGTCCGTGCTCACTGGGCTTTCCGCCAGCCACTTACGATTGGCACAAAATCGGAAGAACGAGCGCAGAGTTCCTAGGCGTTTAGCCTTGGCGCGCGCGCCGAGCTTCAGGCCGCCGTAAAATCTGTCGATGTCAGCGGGGGTAAGCTGGTCGATCATGACGTAACCGCGTGAGTATGCGAAGGCCTGAAGTTGCCGTGTGAAGGTTTGATATTTACGGAGTGTTGCTGGGGCTATTTTGTCGCCCTCGCGAAGCGTGAGGAATATCTTGATGGCCTCGTTGATCGTGATACGGCTTGATACTGGAACTGCGGCGGGCGCTTCGGGTTTGGGTTTCGCCTTACCCTCCCATGAACCGGCCGATTCCCATTCTGCGGCGATGGCCTTGGCTTCTTCCCAATCACTCTTGCCCGTCTGCCGGCGGCTAAACCGTCCGTCGAGCGTACCGGCGACGTGAATCAAACAGGCGCATCTCTTCCACCCGCGGCGCCCTTCTTCGAACTGTCCGGTGCGCGCGTCCTCGGGGAGTCCGGCTTCGCACTCCTTACGGTGGCGGCGATAGAGTTTGAGCGCCATATTTTATGGCGCTCATTTTAGCACGTTGCACGCTATTGCACGCTAGAAACGTCGACTTCCTCTAAGTTGCTGAAAAGATTATGGCGGAGAGGGTGGGATTCGAACCCACGTCACGATTACTCGTGAACACGCTTTCCAAGCGTGCTCCTTCAGCCACTCGGACACCTCTCCGTGGCTTCGCGCCGCGCCCGCAATTGCAAGCAGTGTTTCCAGATCGCAATTTCGAATCGCGGCAACCTCACCAGTATAACATCGGGGAAGCCGATGGGCCAGACCACGAAGGACGGGGTGCAGGGTTCCCTCAAAGTCGATTGGGTTGAAAGGGACCCCTCACCCACCGCCTTGCGGTCCCCCCTCTCCCCCTGGAGAGGGATAAAAATCAAAATCCCAGCCCTCTCCCTTGGGGAGAGGGGGAACCGCAAGGCGGTGGGTGAGGGGTCTACTCGCGGACGATACATTCGTACATTTGGAGATATGCGGCACCCTGGACTTTGACGGAGCCCTGGGGCGGGGTAGTGACCTATTTTAGATGTAGCGCCGGCTTCCAGCCGGCATTAAGCCGCCAAGATGATGGCGCTACGTTCAAATTAGGACAGCACCAAGGGCGCCAGGAAATTGGCCTGGACCCGGTTCCGCGCCGGGGGTGGGTCACGCTCTGATACCCCGAGGCCGTCGGGTCACCGGAAGCGCCGGCGGAAGCGAAATTCGACACCAAAGACCCCGTTCTGGTCGCGGATTGCAAGCACTGAAACCTTGTCATTGATATTCCATTCGAACTGGATGATCCGGTACTGGGAGTAGGAAGTGTCGGTGACATAGGTAAGCGTGAGATCGTGCGTGACCTGCTGCTCCACGGTGACGAGAGCACCGGAGCCGAAGCCGGGCGCTGATACGTTGGGATCGATCTTGATGCGGCTCACACCGAACAAATGCTGAATGCGGCTGGTGGTCTGGCTGGAGAGAGCTTCGGAGAGAATTGCGGAGGCCCCGATGCTGGCGGTGGGATTCCCGCCAACGGTCGCATAGGCCCCCTCCTGTTTCACGTAACCGAGCGCCAGGAGGGAAAGGATATCGGTATTGGCCAAGGGTGGGTCGGAGCGATACGAGAACTTCAACCGGTCGAGGGGGCCGGAGATTTCGAGCGTCAGGTCATAAGTCTGCACGTGGGTCTGGACCTCCAGGTCCAGGTACGTTTGCGTTCGGAAAGGGTTGGTCATGTTCATGTCACCGCGCACCAATGTGTACCGGTTGCCCCGAAAGACCGATTCGCCGCTTAGGAAATGGATGCTTCCCACTTGCACGGGATCGGCCACAGTGCCTTGCAGCCGCAGGTCGATATCTCCCACCAGCCGCAAGCTGGGAGTTTGCAACTGCACCGGAGGTGCGGAGGTAACGCGAACATTCAACCGAATCTTAGAGGCGATGGGTGACGTGACGCCGACTCGCTGGTCCAGCAAAGGATTTGAAGACTCAATAATCTTTGCTACGAAATTGATGTTTTCATTGAGCACCATCTGGCGAACGATAAGATCACCTTGCAATTGCGCTTCCTCGACGCCTCCTCCCAGGCGCAGATTGCCATCAAACATGGAGGTAAAACTGGTCGGATAGCGCACGCGGACCTGGCTAAGGTCAGCGCGCACTTCGAAACGGGGGGTATCCGCCATGGTTACGAAACCGCTGAGGCTGACGGTTCCTCCGCCGCTCGCGCCACGCAGGGAGCGGATGACGGCGCGCTCGCCTTCGAGGCTGATGGTTCCTTGGAGATTACTGAAGCGAAAGGGCAGCTCGCTGTAGCCCAAGCTCATATCTTGAATTTCGATGGCGCCGTTCAGCATGGGGCGGTCCGGCGTGCCGGTCAGGCGTAAGCGCAGGGTCGAGCGGCCCGTGGCCTGGAGGTTGGGATCGAATACGGTCAGCAAGCTGGCATTCGCCGTGCCCTCAGCACTGAGGGCTAAGGTGACGCCATCGGTGAAACCTACCGCCCCCTCGACTTCAAGTTCCGTGGAAGGTCCACGCATGACGAACCGGCTGAGCGCCAGCCTGCCGTCCGAATAGTGCACATCGACGGGCTGGACATTACGCCATTGGACGCTGGGAAAGTCCACCGCCACATCCTGCGCATGGGATTGGAGGTTGATTTTCGCCGGAGTGCGCAAAGGCCCGGCGGCCCGGAGGGTACCGCTCAGGGTAACCTCGGCGCCGAATTCGCGATTGAAGAAAGCGCGAATCCACGGATCGGCGCGCAGGCTCGAGTATTCGCCCTCAGCCTCCATCGGCCAATCACCCTGGGCCGTCGCCTTGGCGCTGATGTGCAGATTTCCTTCCGGGCTTTGGTCCTCGCCCTCGAGTCGTAGCTGCTTTCCCTCGCCCGTCAGCGTGCCCTTGAAGTCGCCCAGGGGAGTGCCCGCAACACTCAAGTTCAGGACGCGCCAAGAACTTTGGAAGTGAAAATCCTCCGGGGTTCCCTGGCCGCGCGCCTCAAAGTTCAGGTCTCCGTCCAGTCCCCCTTTATGAAGTCCCGTGGAATCGGTCATGGGCAAGCGGCGGATGTCGCCCAAGCGAAAACCTGTCCCCTCCAGTTGTCCGGAGGCGAAGCGGCGCTCGGGTTCCAGAATGACGTCGCCGCTCAGTAGCCCGTGGTTCTTCCTCAACTGGATGTTTTGCATTTTCCAAATGGATTTCTCAACCCGCAATTGGGAGGAGAAGGAATCAAAGGGTTCATCGGCAATGGCGCCGGCGTCAATTCGCAGCGCGCCGGACCCTGCCAGATTGGCGAGGGTTCCCTCAATATCCACGCGGCCAGTGACGGAGCCGCGGATGGGGAAGTCCGAATTGATGGCCGCCTTTAGGCCTTCGAGGGGGGTCCGTTGCGCTTGCGCAGAGAACCTCACTACGGAACTGGGGGTCAATCGCCAATGATCGAGCCGCGCAGTCCCATTCAGATCAAAAGAACTATTCTCGTGCTCAACGCTTCCGCCGGAGATTTGGACGAAACTGTCGTTAAGTGCAACGGTGGCTGTTAGCCGGTCCCAAGTCCAACCTTGATACAGGAACCGGCCCACCTTCACGCGCCCTTGCAGTGAGGGCGCCTCCCGACCGCCGCTGAGTTGCCCGGAAAACTCCGCCCGCGACTTCAGTTCCAAAGGTATGCCGGAGGGGACGGCCACCAGCGCCTGGAAGAAAGACCGCCATTCTTCGAAGTCGTCGGTCGAGACGGTGAGCGCGAGCGGTTCTGCCGCGGCGGGTGAGGCAAGACTCAGGGGCAGCGTCCCGCGCGCCGTAACCGTGGAATGGGGCGTGCGGAATTCGGAATCTGCGAAATAGAGGGTCAAGCCGCGCCCATCTTCAAGGGTGCCGCGCGCCGTGCCACTGACGGGAAGCACATTGTGAGGCGCGGCCGCCGGTGCTTGCAATGCAAGATCAAAATCTGCCTTCAGGCGTTCCCCTGGCCCGGACCACGTGGCATTAAGTGCGCCGCTGGCCATTGAGGCCGGACGCAATTGGGTGGCGAGCAGGGGCGGCGTGTTCGCCGAGTCCAGCACGTTATCCAGCCGCACCTGATGTAGCTGCGAGCTCAAGTGAAACTTCGCGGGCGAGTCCTCGAAATCCGCTTGCAACGCGCCCTGCACCGTGCCTCCCCAGATCGAGACGAGGAGGTTGGTGAGATGGAGTTGGTTTTTCTCCAGGGCGTAACTTGTTGTGGCGTCCAGACGCAAGGGAGGAAGGGCGGGCGCGAGGATTACGACTTGGCGAGCTTGGGCGCGCCCGTGCGCGGAGATAGTTCCGTTTTGATAATCGGCCAGTCCATCGATTTGCAGGGTGCCTGCCCGCAGTTCCGGCGCGTGGAGAATACGGGCCAGCGCAGGGATCTCCGTCGAGGCGTGGAACGAACCGGAAGCTTGCAGAACAGGGCGAGGGAGGACTGTGAACGCGGCCTCGCCGGCGGTCCCCGGCGCTTGCCACGCGAACGAGGAAAACACCAGGCGGGTGGGCGACAGCTCAAAGCGGCTATTAAAGGTGATGGGCGGAGGCGACCAAAGCCGCGAACGAATCGTGGTGGCGGAGGAGGAAAGGGTGCCGCTGTAGTAGCCGCGCGTCATACGGAGAAGAATCGCCAACTCACGCGCGTCGATTTCCACCGGTTGCTGCTGATCGTTCCAGAAAAAAGCTGTGTGGGAAATCGTGAGGCGCCCAATCGACAGATCCATCAAATCCGTAAGCCCCAGTTGCGCGGAGGTTCGCTTTCGTGGGACGGGAAGATTGGTGACGCCTTGGGAATTTGTGCGGAGGTGCACCTGGAGGGCATCGACGTCCAGGTGGCGCAGGCGAAGCCGCCGGTGCAAGAGCTGCTCAGGGCTCAAGCCCGCGTCAACCTCGCGCGCTGAGATCAGGGGTGGAACGCCGGCGCCTTCCGTGCCGTGGATGACCAGCCCTTGCAGCGTGACTTGGAAGAGCCAGGGCTTGAAGCGGAAGTGGGCGATTTCCACGCGGCCGCCGGTGAGATTCACCAGACTGGCGATGACCTGCCGTTCGAGCACCCGCTGGAACCAAGCGCTGCTCATGACGATTAGGGCGGCGAGCGCCAGGACCAGCACGTTTTCCATTAGGAAGAGCGTGATGCGAACCGGTTTGGAGATCTTCCAGCGCGTAGGCAACCTACCTTGCTAAAGATGAAACTCGAAAATCGAAATTCGATACCCGCCACCCGACCAACCGGGTATCCCTACGGAAGCGGAAAACCATTGCCCCCCGGTTTCAGCGGCGCGACATGGCTCTTGTCTAATCTCGAGTTTCGAATTTCGACTCTGACACAAAACACCTGACACCTCGCACTTAAAAGGAGTGAAACCGCACATCGGTGGTAGGCTTCAACTCCTCGATCCATTGGTCGAGCAATTCGTTGATGCGCTTCTGCGTAAGGACTTCCCGGATCTGGCCTTCCACCTCGGAAAGGGGCGGGGCCGCTGCACCGCCGTTCTTCTTTTGGAATTCCGGGACAAAGGTCGAACGATAATAACCAGCGACGTCATCATCACTGGCGGATGCGGCGGGGCGCAGGCGCTGATCGATCAGGCGCAACATGAGTTCTTGTTGCGCTATGCGCGCGACTAACTCTGGCTCGGTCATGCCCAGATCCTTGAGCGCGCGCTGAAAGTCCTCCGGGTGGGCATATTCCTTGTGCAACGCAGCCATGCGCTCTGCCGCGGATTTTTCGCTCTCCGCTCTATCGGCGGGCCCAGGATTCTCAACGCGGGTTAAGAGGACCTGGTAAGTAAGATGCTCGCGGGCGCTGGCCAGGGTGGTTGAATTGGGAGGGGGCGCAGGCCATTGCCCATCGAGGAAACGCTCGAGCCGGTACTCCCGCTCCACGTCGCTCGCGGTGATAGCCACATAGCCGATGGAGGCAACCACGCTGTCCAGAGTTTGCGCGGCCGGACAGACCGTGCCACGGGCTGCGATGACTGCTGCCAGCGCCATAAACATCAAAAGCTTTGGCCGATGCTCAAGAAAAACTGTATGTGCGATAATCGTTCCACCTCGGTGTTGGTCACGTCGTTGGTCGTGGTGATCACGTTGTACCGTGGGGGATTCAAATTATAACCCACGTCGAAACGGATAGGTCCCACCGGCGTTTTGTAGCGAAGCCCCAGTCCTACCGCTTGGCAGGTATAATCGAAATCATTAGGGGAGGACTGATTGAACTTCAACAACCGCATCCTGCGAATGCTGTCGTAAACATTGCCGGCGTCTTCGAAAAGCACCAAGCCCAGACGCCGTTGCGCGAAGTATGATCGTAATTCGAGCGAGTTGAGGAAAAGCGCGTTGCCTCCGATGGGGTAACCGGTATCCGGGTCGCGGGGGCCGGCTTGATTGATGGAAAAACCGCGCATGGACTCACTCCCACCCATAAATAAGCGCTCCGGCAAGGGAATCGAATCTGTAAGGATGACCTCGGCGGGTGCGGTGCTGGTGGCCGGGACGGTAATGCTGTACAGTCTTCCATAAGGCGACACGACGCCGAACTGCGTTTTGCGCGCAAAAACTAAATGCGAGCTCAAGGTATGGTAAGTGGAGTTCTGGCCGGTAAAGTGTAGGAAATTTGCCTGGGATCCGAAGTTCCGCCAGGAAACACCCGCGTTCACGAGGGTGTAGAAGCCGCGGGTAGCGTCCGCCGGGTCGTCGCGGTGATCCTCAACAAAACTCCCCCCGAACATCCCCACCAGCGCGGGCTGGCTGAGCAGGGGAATCTCCGGCGCGGATATTTTGCTGGAAATATCGAGGGCTTCCACGCGGCGGAAGCTGTACTGCCCGATCAGAAGAGTTGACGGGCTGAAGCGTTTCTCCACGTCCACGGAAGCTTCCTTGCGGTCTGCCGTGAAGGTCAGGACGTCGCGGGAGCGATCCACCACACCATTGATGCGCAAGCTCAGGTCGTCGCGATTGAGCAGCCGGGGAATTAAATAACCCATGTTCGCGCCCGTGTCAATGTTGGAAAGCCGCCCGCTCATGCTGAAGGTTTGGCCACGCCCACCGACGTCCAAGCGTGTGAGGCTCAGCGACAACCGGGGGCTCTCCTTGTACTGTCCTTGCGGCTCATTGCTGCCGAGTTTTTGCACTTCGAAGCCGCCGCCATAACCGAGGATCCAACGCCGGGATTCTTCCAAGCCTACCAGCAAGGTTTTTTCCGTGTCGGAAGCGGGCTGCTCCTGCGGCGTGATCTGGACTTGGCTGAAGATTCCCAGGCTGTAGAGTCGCTGTTGGGATTCGAGCACCGCACTTTGACTGATCGGGTCGCCTTCGTTAATAAGCAGTTCGCGATTTATAAGCCCCGGGCGCACGTGTTCGTTCCCCAAGACCACGATGTGCTGAATGCGCTCTTGTGCTCCGGGCACGATTTGGAACTCCAAATTCACTTGATGGGCGGATTTGGCCGGCGCGGTGCGCCAGTTTGCGCTGGCATGGGAATATCCATGGTCAGCCAGATAATCGAGGATGCTGTTGCGGTCAGCGTGCGCTCGTTCCAGCGAATAGGGCCGCCCCGGCTTGCTGAGGAGCGAGGGCCAAAGATTCCTTTCAGCGGTGGCATCGATTCCCGTTAAGGTGAGTTTGCACACCGTCGTGCGCTCGCCCTCTTGAATGGCGAGAATTACGTATCTCCGGCCGGGGACAGCTCCGAAGTTGTCGTCAATTGCAGGAGTAATGCGGGCGTCAAGAAATCCCCGCCCTTGGTAGAGCGCCAGGAGCGCCGCGATTTTTTGATCCACGAGGTCTTGGCTATAGCTGGGTGAGGGCCGGAGCAATCCCTGGGCGGGCGGGCTAATCGCGGCGACCAATTCCGCCGTCGGGACCGCAATATTGCCTTTTACGCCGTAGCCGGCGAAACTTCCGCGCTGCCCAAGGTTCACATGGAAGAGAATTTCGGCGTGGGGACGCGGCTGCTGGCTCAGCCCACGGCTGGCCTTTACCGAGGCAAAGAAATATCCCTGGCGCTGAAAATGATCGCTCAGCAACTTCTCGCTGTGGTCCAGGGCCTGATCGTCCGTCACCCCGTCATGATACAGGGGTAGCAGGTTTTGAAGTTGGGAGGAGGAGATCGATGCGCCCAGCACTCGCACCTGGATGAACGGCCCGCCATCGATTTTTACGATCAAATTCTCAGTGTTGGTTTTGGCGTCGTACACTCTTTGCTGGATGCTGACATTGACCTGAATGTGCCCCTGGGCGACGTAGAATTGGTGCAGGCGGTCGAGCCCGTGCTCGAGGCGCGCCGCCGTCAGAAACATGTGTGGATGCCAGCCGGAGACTTTCATCAGGCGCTCCGGGAGAAACCCGGAGTCGTCCAGGAATTGCACCGAGCTTACCCGCGCGGGCGGGCCGGCTTTGATGGTGAAACCCACGTTGGCTTCCAGCGTGTCGGGATTACGTTCAATTTCGTCCGTAATGCGAGACTGGTAGTAGCCATTGGAAACCAGCAGGCCGGTCAGACGTTTGTGCGCACCGTTGAGATCTTCGTCGGTGAGGGACTGGCCCAGGTGTAATCGCGATGCAGTGACAAGCGCTCTGGCTTCCACGGGGCCCGGGTTGCCTTCCGCAGTTACCGTCCCAATGAAATACTGGGCGCGGGCGACAAAAGTAAGTGCGACCCCGTCGCCTTCCAGAGCGCCTTCAGCGCGCAGTTCCGAGAAATGCCCCGAAGCGTAAAGGCGCTTGAGACTTTCGGAGATCTTCGCGGAGTCAAGAGGTTCACCGATCTGCTGCGTCACTACGTCGTGGAGATTTTGGAGTTTAAGGTTACAGTCGCAGTCGAGGTGAAGGTGGGTAACCGGCCGCCCCCAAAGGGTGGGTACGCTCTGGGCATGGCTTTGCCCACAGCAACATCCCAGCAGGAGCACGAAAAGGATAAGCGGGTGGGCTGCCCTGCCGCCAATGAGTGCGGGGCCGCAGCGCCTTGCCAAACGGCGCAGAGGATACACGCACGGCATTCTAGAATTTCGCTGGTAGCAACGCACTCCGTAGTTTACCCATCAACCCGCCATCAACATTCACGCAGTCTTCAACTGGTATTATACTTCCGCAAGGCATCCCCCATCGGCAAAGAAAAGTAATTAACCTCCGGGTAAGAACTCCCGGAGATTTCCATCCCTGCCGTAGGCATTATCGAGCGTGGGCGGGGTTTTCGCTTTTGCGGGCCGCCCGCACCAGTTCACCGAGCAAAGAAGCGAGCAAGTCGTCCTGAGGAAACCCCTGGCCCAGGTGCTGGCGGAAACCCTCTCCCCACTGGAGGCCTACCTGTTCGCCGGCACGCGCGGCCATTTGCCGGAGCGGATCGTCGAACTTCCGGAGGGCCTGCTGAAACTGGAGCCAGGCGCGCTGGCTTTCGTGGCAAGCGAGCATGCTTTCCTTCTGTTCCAGAGTTGCGCTGATATCCACGACGACGCGAGGGAGAATCTCCTCACCCAGGATGTCACGGTTGCTGAAGGGTTGTGTGTAGTAAAGGTGCGGGATGGTCCGCACCGCGGGGGCGGGGCGGCGCACCCCGGTGCGGAAGTTCGGGGCCGAGGCGCCAAAGCAGGCCGATTGGCAGAGACGGCTGGTGGTTTCGTGATCGACCATGTAGTCCTGCGGTGAGTGAGTGATAACCAGCGCCGGATCAACGCGCCGCACTAACTCCATCACCTTACGGAGAGTGGGGCGATCGAATAGAACCAGAAGGTCACGTTCTTCCAGACAGGTATATCGCCCGTGCAGCAAAGCCGCGCCACGTTGGGCTTCTTGCCGGCGGATGCGCGAAATCTTTGCCGAAGACAAAATGGAACTGCCGCAGTCGCCTGCCGTCATGCTGGCAATATGGAGCGCGGCGCCGCGGCCGGCAAGATGAGCCAAGGTGCCTGCGCAAAGGAACTCCGCGTCATCAGGGTGAGCGAAAAGTGCCAAGACTCGGATTGGTGAGGGCATAGATTCTATCTAGCGCGAGTTTCTCACCATGCTGGAACCCTTTTGGGGATTGCCGGAACGGCGGCGCTTCACAGGCTGCGGAAAAACTCCTCCGCGCTGTCATCCTGAGCGCAGCGAAGGATCTCGCCTTGCCATGATAAGGCACGGAGCGCGATCCTTCGCTGCGCTCAGGATGACAGCATTTACGTTTCTGTCCGGTCCCTCGCCCTTCCAGAGTCGTGGTGAGAAACGCGGGTTAGCGAGGCATTTTGCGCATACATCACGGCTCTGTTGCTAGCAAGTTCCCGGCAAGCGTCAGTTCTCGCTTAAGACCCCGGTGATGGCGTTTCGGAGAGTTTCACGTTGGACATAGCCGATCCAGTGGTCTTTCACCACCCCTTTGCGATCAATCAAGAAAAGGGTCGGAAAAATAGCGATACCGCCATAAGCCTGATCGCTTTCTTTTGTCCAGTCCACGACGGGATAGGAGATGTGGTGTTCCTGAATATAGCGTTGCCGCACCGAGTCGTCGTAATCAAGGCCCAGGGTGCGGTCATCGTTGGCGCCGACAATCACCAAGCCGCGCGCGGATAGCTCCTGGTCTAGGGACACCAGCGCGGGCGCTTCCTGCATGCAGGGTGGGCAACCGGTGAACCAAACCTCCAGGAGCACTACCTTACCCTGGAAGTCCGCGATGCGAAGATTCCCGCCGCCGAGCCGAGGCAGGATTACGTCCGCTGCGGTTTTGCCTTCCCAACCCCCAATCTGGCGCGCCAAGGCTTGGCCGAATTTCGGATCGGCCTTGATCCTTTCCACATCCACGTGAGTGATTTCGCCCGTCTTGGGATCGCGGGTGAGGAATCGTGGAACCCGGGGATCGGATTCCATGACCCGCAGCAGGACATCGGCGGCAGCGGGCGAGCGGAGGTCAAACTGTTCGGCAATAACCGCAAGCGGTGGTGGGGATTTGAACTTCTCTTCATAATTGGCCACGAAAAGCGGAATACGGAAGAAAGCATTATAAAGTTTGTTAAGAGCTTGGCGCTCGTCCGGCTGGGTGAATACCCGGTTATAAAGGTCGGTGACCATCAAGGGTTGGCCGGGTTGAAGGTGCGTGCGAATGTAATCGAGCACGCGCGCCTCCGCGTCGGAGGACGCCCACCCGGGGGCGCTTCCGGCCAGCAGGGAAGCAAGCAACAAAGTGCTGCACAGGGCGGATCTCACTGCGAACCTTTCTTCCCCGCCGCGCCCACACCTTCGGCCCCGCTAAAGATCTGCCACTGGAATTCCAAGGAGAAATGCAGGTATTGATCTAAATAGCTCCAACCGTGGTTGCCCGGCCGCAAAACGAACTGGTGCGGGAAACCCTTGGAGGTCAGAATCTGGTCCAATTCCTTGGCTCCGGCGTCGAAACCATAGCGGTCCTGATCGCCACAATCGAAGTAGAGCTTCAAGTTGGCAAAACGCTCCGGATGCTCGGCGAGGGTAAGCGGGTTGTTGGCATCGAAATAAGCCTCGTTTAGAGGCGCACCAAAGGGTTCCTGCAAGACCTTCGCGTAGAATCCCCAGCGGCCTTCGGTGGGAAGCGGGTCGGGAAATTTTGCGATCAGGGCGGCGCTGTGGGCGCTGGCGGACCCGAAGACGTCCGGATGCTGCATGCCCAGGTGCAGCGCCCCATAGCCTCCCATCGAGACGCCGCTAATTCCGCGGGTTTCACGATGGGCAATCGTACGGTACTTGTGGTCGATCGCCGGCACGAGTTCCTGGAGGAAGAAATCTTCGTAGCGCTCGTGGCCGCCAAAGGCATTTACGTAGAAGCTCTTGCCGCCCTCCGGCATCACGACGATGAACTTTCCAATCTTCCCCTGGCTCATCAGACTTTCCCAAGTTTGCTGCCCGCTGTGTTCACTCCAGCTCCGGTCATTTTCAAACAGGCCGTGAAGGTAGTAGAGGACGGGATATCTCTCGGAACCCGCATCGTAGCCGGGAGGCAGCGCGATGCAATAATCCACCGCGCGGCCGAGTATGGCGCTGGAAATAGACTCGCAACCGACGCGCGTGGCGCCGGTCTGCGCCGGGACCGGCACGGCGAAAAAAATGCAAGTGACCAGCATGACGCTGGGGCCGATTAGCCGTCGGAGGTATGCGTGGGTGGGGTGCGATTGGCGCATAGGTTAATGCGAAGGTGAAATTCCGGTGTGATGGGTTTCAACGTAGATGGAAGTCTTGCCATCCTTTGCCTGTCCGCCCACTTTGCCGCCTTCCTGGTTTGCTCCGGAACCCGCAAGGCCATAGGCTTCGCCATGGATATCTTTCAGGGGAAATCTTTTGGAGTTATTGCTGAGCGCGCTGCCATGCGAAGATGCCGCACTCGGAGGGGCTTCGTGAAACTCCAGTACAGCGTCACCGGATGGGGCTTGGCTATCGGCATCCTTATTCGCGGCTTTTTGCCGGGCGACGTTCGCCAGTGCGTCGCCGGTGCTGACGCGCGCAGCGCCCGCAAGTGCCGGTTTCTTCGCGGAACCGGCCTGGGATGATTGTTGTGCGTCAAGCTTCTGGGGTTGCTGCCCTGCGGCGGCGCAAGGTACCCCGACGAATGCGAGAGTCAGTACCATTAAAATGGTGCTATTCCGCTTCATTGTTTTTGCTGCCCTATCAGTCGAAAGTCCCCCCGCCAACAATTTCATTCTGACGCCACGCTGCGCAGGAGTCAAGTTCGGCGCCGGCGATTCTTGCGCTCGGCGTGGGGTTCCTGCCGTGCCTCCCTGTCCTGCCGCCGCCAGCCGTCCACTCACAATTGTATCGGAAAGATTTTCACTTAACTCGCTGCGTTCGTTCGGGCCAGGCCGCGCGTTATTGAGGCCAAGATTCGACTTTTTCATGGCATGAACCCTCCCAGAGTTGGATTACCCATATCATGGCCGGCAAGCCTGTGGCGAGCGCTAAGGGAAGTATGGGACCTTTCTGCGGCATAAGCCCTCAACCTTTCCAGTGAGAAAAGTCGTCCACCGGGGCTATTTTGCCCCGAATTACCGCGTGAGGGGCGTATTTTCGTCCAAAAAACAGGGCTGAGCGGTGGACATTTTGTCCCCCACGTCTGTGTTTTCAAGCATATAGTCGGGCCATCCTTCATTTTTAACATCCTTTGGCCTGCCCCCTCCCGGAATTCAAGGCGATTAAGCTGTTTGATTTCAGCGACTTGATTTTTGTGATGGGGCATGATGAAAACCTCTAACGAGCTGTATTTTAAACGATATAGTCGAATTCCAAGGCATTA
>Ga0182030_10013164_pt1 | contig 16488 bp, 15 predicted proteins | sample 812S3MmetaG_FD_121299 | JGI IMG/M metagenome (GOLD analysis project Ga0182030, IMG submission 121299) | Permafrost microbial communities from Stordalen Mire, Sweden - 812S3M metaG (Illumina Assembly) | ecosystem: Environmental > Terrestrial > Soil > Wetlands > Permafrost | place: Sweden...
ACCGGCACAACGACAACCCAAAGCCCTTCATCTGGACCGCCAAAGCCACAGACATCCTGGAAAAAGTCACCCGCGCTCAAGCCGCAAGGAATAAAAGCCTATCCGTGTGACGCACTACACTAGCGACGCCAAGAAGTACCTGGCCGCGGTGGAGAAACTGACCAATTCGAATACCTCATTGACTACCAACTCGAACAATCCGATGAGCGAGTTCCTAGCCAGCGTGTCCACCGCGCTCTCTGACAACAGCATCGCCGGCGCGCAAAATGCGTTGACCACGCTGGAAACCTACGCCACACCGAGTACTAGGCATCTGCTTCGACTTCGGCCACATCTTCGACCGCCAGCGACAACTCCAGCAACTCCGGCATCAGTCCCATCGGACAGGACGTGCTGAACCTATTCAGCGCCATTTGTTCCGGAAAGGTGACGAGCGCTCAATCCGCCTATGACTCGCTTACGAGACTGCTCAACTCAACGGACAGTTCCTCCTCCAGCAGCACCTCGAGCGCTTCCAACGGGAATTCGAGCAGTTCCGGCAGCACATCGTTTTCCAGCTTGCTTTCGCAGATCGGCTCGGCGCTTGACTCCGGCAACGTCACCACCGCGCAGAGTGCATTGGACAATTTCCTGAGCAATCTCTCATCCGGATCGCTCGTCAACGCAACAGAGTGAAGCTTGAATGGTTCGCATTTAAGCAACCAGAAACATTCTTGAGAATCGGCCCTCTTCGCCATTCCGGCGATTAGGCAACTTGCTCCCAGGAATCGTGAAGATCACCGCTAATTCTTTCAAGTGTCTCTTAGACAACATTTCTGTCTCAGTTCTCTTCCTGTTGCTCCACGAGCCGAGGGGAACACGATAGCGGTGTTCGAGCTCTTGTAATCCAAGACGGTTGTCGGCCTGACGGCATCGCGGGACCCCGCACGACCCGTTGTAGTTCGTTACGCTTCGTTACAAATCTTTACAAGCGGAACGGCAACGCACTCCGTCTGAACAATTAGCAATCGAATCTGAGCTTTACTGGCCGTGAAAGTTGTTCTGCGGTCTCTGTAGGCTCCGCGGGCGCGATGCGCGACGTCGAGGTTTTTGGCGGAGGAAAATAGGATGAGACGCATAATGGCTCGGCTTCAAGGAATACTCTTCGGACTGGCAGTGGGCGCCTGGCTAGCGGCGACGTACTTGGCGGGCGCACAGGAACCGCCTCCCCCTCCCCCGGATGGAATGGAAATGCCGCGTCCCGATGTGCCCAAAATGGACGTGGATAAGGAACTTGCTCGGATGACAAAGCGGTACGCCCTATCCGAGATCCAAAAGGCGCAGATAAAGCCCGTCCTGGTCAATTTAAAGGCAAGAATGGATGCCTTGTCCAAGGATTCGTCGACAGAGTTTGGTGAACGGATGCAAAAGATGCTTGCGATCCGTGAAGAGCAAATATCGCGAATCTCCGCAATACTCTCAGACGATCAGCGCGCGAAGTATCGGAAGGACACGGAGCGGCAGATGCGGGATCAGGGCGATGGCCCTCCGGACGGGCCACCCCGGCCCCCGCCTGGAGGTGAGGACGGGGGACCGCCTCCTCCATAGGGAAGCTGGAATCGGTCCATGCTCAGGAGAAGCTAACCGCGAGTTGCTTTCATTCAATTGGTCGGTATTGTTCTGTCGGTCTACTTGTCGACCATTCACGGGTGTTGCCTGCCACAAAAGATGTATCTGGCGATCGCGTGCTGAGCAAGCCGAGCACCCATTCGCAGGCAGGAATCACTCTAAGATATGGGCCTCGAAACGAAGCGTGCGCCCGAAGTGAGAGCGTATTTTTCTGACACGGAGGTGACAGTGCATCCGCATTTGTATTTGCATTCAGCAGGCAAAGCGACCAATCCTGATGAGAATCGATCCGAGGAGCAGGAACAACTGAGCGACGATCGACCCGGTGAAATGCAGCAAGGAAGGGCGCCATCCCTGCATCCTTATGTGCTGTTGAATTTCTCATCCAACTCTGAGGTTGGGGGTAAGTTCCTGCCCGTTGCTGTTGTATTTCATCAGCACACCATCCCGATAATCATGATCCGCCATAACTGGCAAGTAACTCTCGATGCCGAAGATCGTGAATACCTAATCGAACTCCTGGATGATTGGGTGAAGACACCACCCGAAAGAGTGCTTGCGCTGCTTCGGCAACTTGAGTGCCTCTCGGCCGGCCCGATTAGGGCAACAGTTTCCGGAACAGCTACAGCAGAAGGGCTGGAGAATCTGATGTACGCGGTCCTTACACATGCCGGCGTCAGCGGCGAACGAACGATGTGAGCGCCTCATTGGACAAAGATGACATTCCAGCTGGCGACGACCTGCACTGAGAGGCGCATGCAGATTCCAGGAAGCCATGAACCGCAAGGGGTCCGAGAAAGATTCTCGGTGAAATGAGACAAGAGACATCACGCTCGTAGCGGACCTTCATGAGCAGTTTGCCGTGAGGGCGAGTTGTGGCCAAACCGCGATACCGGGTTCTTAGCCGGCGACAGACAGAGGTTGTCATTGATGAAGTTTCCCAGGCGTACCTCGTTAGCACCCTCGACTGGCCTAGTCCTGGCGTTATCGATGTTCTGCGCGAGCCAGGGTGCCTGGGCAGACTCAGCAACCGGCTATTACAAGAGAGCTAGGGCTGCGGAAGACCGGGACGATGTAATTACCGCATACGAGGCTTATAAGAAGGCGTACGAACTAAGACCTGGGGAGATCAAGTACCGCACAACCTACGAGCGAGTTCGAGTCGCCGCCTCAACCGAATACGTATCGCTGGGAGAGAAGTTCGCTGCAAAGGATAATCTTCCTTCCGCCCTTGCGGCATATCTGAAGGCTCTGGACATCGATCCCGGCAATGAATTAGCGGAAACAGACATCCGGAGGATACAAAATGAGCTTCACCAGAAGAATCGACAGGGCGAGGTAATTGCCAGCGCTGGAAGTGCATCCATGAATCCTGCATCTCCTGTCAGCCTGGAGAATTCGTCAAATGAACTCATCACTTTGCGAATGAACGAAGACAGCAGAATTGTCTACCAGGCCGTGGCAAGGAGCGCGGGCATCAATGTGCTTTTCGATCCGGACTATACGTCGAAGCGCATTCAGGTTGACCTGAAGGACGTGACGGCGACGGAGGCGCTGGGCATCCTTAGTGAGATTTCCGACACCTTCTGGAAACCTGTTACTCACAACACGATTTTTGTAGCACAGGATACAAAGCCGAAACGGCAATCGCTTAGCCAGCAGGCTGTCCAAATTTTCTATCTGAAGAATGTCTCTCAGCAGAATGATTTCAACGATATTCAAACAGGCATTCGCAACGTGCTTCCGACAGCGAAGCTCTTCGGGGTGGCCAGTCAGAACGCCATTATCATGCGCGGTACACCTGACGAGTTGAGGTTGGCAAAGATGCTGATCGCGGCCCTCGACCTGCCCAAACCGGAAGTCCTGGTGGATATTACCGTCATGGAGGTAAGCCGCGACAAAATCCGGGAGATTGGCCTCTCTCCTCCGACTTCGCTGACGGTCAGTTCAGGATCGTCGCAGACGCTGAGCGAGATCGGCAGGAGTTCGTCCTACAGCATCTCTGTTGGAACAGCAGCTGTTCAATTCCTGCTCACAGATTCAGACACACATATTCTGCAGAGCCCGCGCCTCCGTGCCGTGGATGGCCAGAAGGCGACGCTCAAACTCGGAGAAAAGCTTCCGGTGGCAACCGGAACTTACACCATGGGAACTTCTTCAAGTTCCGCTGCGGCGGAGACCCAGTTTCAGTACCTGGACGTAGGCGTGAATGTCGAAATGACTCCGACTATCCATAGTGACCGCGACGTGACGCTGAAGCTGAGTGTGGAAGTCTCCTCCGAATCAGGGACCGAAACTATTGACGATGTGGATGAGCCAATCATTAGCCAAGAGAAGGCTGAGCAGACGATTCGATTGAAAGATGGCGAAACAAGCATTCTTGCCGGCCTGGTAAAGAAATCAGTGAGCCAAACGGTAAGCGGATGGCCTGGTTTTGGGCAGATTCCTTTCATGAGGTATTTCTTTACCACGCAAAAGCATGAAGTTGACGATGATGAGTTGGTCTTTATGATTGTTCCCCATATCGTTCGGGCTCCGGGATCGGAAACAGACGCGGGGCGCCAGATTGACACCGGAACAGATAAGGCGGTCCAAATCCGGGAGGTTCCTGCAGCAAAGGATTCGTCGCAGCCTGATCACAGGTGAGTCATGCATGCACGTTGCGGGTAACAAGCTGAGAGGATCGAATGGCAGCGTGGCTTCCAGGCCGCCAAACGTTGCGCAAGGACGGAATGACCTCCAGTAGTTTGGTACGCCGGAGTTGCGCTCCGATTGTTCATGCGGGCAAAGTTGGAGGCTTGTCAATGAAGCAGACGCGGATTCAGGCAAAGCGAGATGGTGAAGGAGTACGCCTTAGTCTCGCAGCGCAGAGGCTTTCGACGATCGCCGAAACCCACCGGCCGCAAATCTTCCGGTTTTTGCTGGCCTCGCTACGTGATGCGGATTTGGCCGAGACGCTGACTCAGGACTGTTTCCTGAGGGCGTCCCGCAACTGGTTGAGCTTTCGTGACGAGTCGAGTGCGATGACCTGGTTGATGCGCATCGCTATCAACCTGCAGAAAGACTACTGGCGAAACCGGCGGATGCAGTTTTGGCGACAGACACGCATCCAAGCGGTGGATGTGAACGAGGCGAGCGAGTGGCTACCGAGCGGTGAGCGTTCGCCCGAGGACCAGGTTCTGGCTCGCGAGCGGGTGGGAAAGGTCTGGATGGCGGTCGACTGCCTGAGCGAGCGGCAGCGAACGGTCTTCCTGCTGCGTTTTGTGGAAGAGATGGAGTTAAGCGAAATTGCGCAAGCAGCCGGCTTGAAAGTGGGAGCGGTGAAATCGCACCTCTCGCGGGCTTTATTGAACGTGCGCGCGGCAATGAGAACAGAATGATGGGTTCTGAATCAGGGACCGGTGAAATATGGATACTATGCAGCTCTCTGGGCTTGTGCTGGTCGCGATAACGTTCGCGCCGGGCGCTTGGGCGCAACAGGCAATCACCGCTTCACCGGTTGCACCGATTATCAGTGGTTCGTCGGCCCCGACAAACCCGGTTCTAGCGCCTTATCAGGCTTCGGGTTTGCCCGGGCTTCAAATGGAGGATGCTGACGGGGCTGCTCCTGTCGAACTGGCTCCGGACAAAGGTCGCCACAGTTTCCACTTGCATCTCGATGAACAAAGCTTGGTCCGGCAGGTTCTGAATGCGTACGGAATTCAGGTGGCAATTGATTCATCGGTACGGAGCCAGGTCGTATCTTTCGATGTTGACGATGTGGATTTCACGGAAGCCTCTGGCCTGGTAAAACTGGCGACCGATGCCTTTTTTGTGCCCCTCGATTCGAAGCGTTTGCTTGCAGCCTTCGACACAAAAGCAAACAGGAATCAATATGAGAGGCAGGTGATGAAAACCTTCTCTTTTCCCGGACTCAATGCAAACGAACTGAACGATATGCAGAACATTGCGCGCTCAATCTTCGGGGCGGAGCGCACTGTGGTGGAGCCTGGCCAAGGCAAAATGACCATTCGCTCCCCTGGCGCACAAGTCGACCCAATGAACCGGACTTACGCGGATTTGCTGGACGGGAGGAGCGAGGTTCAGCTCGATGTCGGGGTTTATGAGGTCGACAAGACCAGGAGCCCGAATGTGGGTGTAGTCCTGCCGAATTCCGCAAGCTTGTTCAACGCGAAATCGGAGATCAACAGCATCATCGCAAACAACTCGACCCTGGTGGATGAGATCATTTCCAGCGGCTTGGCGAGCGCGGGGGACTATCCAGCGATCCTGGCGATATTGCTTGCTTCTGGAGAACTGTCAGGCACAGTATTCAATACTTCTTTTGTGCTGTTCGGCGGTGGATGGACAGAGACTGGCGCGGAATGGAATACAACAAGCGCCAATATGCTGCTGAGCTCGTCCGATGTGAGATCGCTCAACCAAATGCAGCTGCGGGTTCTCGACCAGGAGGAAGCGACCTTCCGCAGCGGGGAGCGGTATCCAATCATGACTTCAAGCTATACGGCGCTGGCAAGCAATTCGTCTTCGACGGCCACGACTCCGCAGATCCAATACGAGGATCTTGGTTTGACCCTGAAAGTGAAGCCGCGTATTGAAGGGGAAAATGAAGTAAGGCTGGATCTGAATCTGAAGATGGAGTCTCTGGCTGGGTCGACCATCAATGACATACCGGTGCTTGCGAACCGGCAGTACACAAGTGTCGTCTCCCTCCGGCTAGGGGAAAGCGCACTGGTTGCCAGCGCCATGTCAAAAGGGGATTCATTGGCAATCACCGGAATTCCAGGATTGAGCGAGATACCCGGTCTTCAGAATGCAGGGGATCGGCAGGACACAACGGACAGCTTGGATTTAGTAATTCTGGTCACTCCCCATATCGTTCGCCTGGCTCACCGGGAGGCAGCCGGCGCAATGATGCTGCTGCCGCTACATTGATGCGCGAAGTTGGTCCTCGAAACCTGGGGGAAGTATTTTTGACGGCGGGTTTCAGACGACGCCCGCATATGGAGAGCATGGGAAGAGAATCGTGCGTGTTCTCATGCAGCTCAACGGGGTTTGCGGAAGCGACCACTGCACTCCGTTACAAATCGTTACGTTTCTTTACAAGCAGTACTTGAAAGAGCTTCGTCTGATCTATGTGTTCGGATAAGTCTGCGAAAAAGGAAGTGAAACACAGTGCGTACAAGAACGATTCCCTCTTTGGCTGCGGCCGCTCTGGTTTTCCTTTTGCCCGGTTGCGCTCTGGTGGTGGCGCAGACAGTAACCGATCGCGTGACTCAGGAGATCGACTCACGATTTGTTGTGTCGCTTTCGGGTACTTTGAATCCGCGTGCTATTGCGCAATACGACATCGGACGCGTCAACGCCGGTACCAGGATCAGCGGCGTCACCATATATTTCAAACCCACCGCAGAGCAGAAGCGGGAACTCGATGCGTTGGTGAGAGCGCAACAGACGCCCGGCTCCTCGAATTATCACAAGTGGCTTTCTCCGCGAGAATACGCTAGTCGGTTCGGCTTGAGCGACAACGATCTCGCTAAAGTCCAAAGCTGGCTCGAACAGCAGGGGTTCTCTGTCGATCGCGTAGCCAACAGTCACAACAGCATTAGTTTCTCGGGAACGATCGGACAGGTCGAGTCAGCTTTTCAGACTGAGATCCACAACTTCAGAATCGGCGACGAGACTCATTTTGCTGGAGCGACGCAGATATCGGTGCCTTCGGCGCTTTCTGGAGTAGTACAGTCCGTGCGCAATCTGGACGATTTCCGGCCGAAGCCACATGTGAGGTTTCGGAGCGCGCAGTCCAGCAAGGTGAAGCCGAATTTCACGTCCAGCCAATCCGGCAACCACTACTTAACGCCCAAAGATGTCGCGACGATCTATGACATCAATGCGGCCTATAACGCTGGCTACACGGGGACGGGCCAGTCAATTGCGCTGATGGGGCAGTCGGAGATATCAGTATCGGATATTGAGAACTTCCAAAGCGCGGCGGGACTTACTGTCAAAGACCCGACGTTGGTTTTGGTACCTGGCACCGGTACGGCTGCCGTCTCATCCGGAGACGAAGCGGAATCGGATCTCGATCTTGAGTACTCAGGCGGCATCGCCAAAGGCGCGACGATTTATTTGGTTTATGTCGGCAACAATTCCAACTACAGCGTGTGGGACTCTCTCCAATACGCAGTCGATACCAGAATTGCGCCGATCGTCAGCATGAGTTACGGTGGTTGCGAACCCGATCTTAGTTCCAGCGACTACTCAACCCTTGAGTCCATTCTGGAGCAGGGCGCCAGCCAGGGGCAGAGCATCATGGTCTCCTCAGGCGACTCGGGATCTACCGCGTGTTACTCCGATCTGACGACCAACTCAACTCCGACCTCGACGGAGGAAGAACTGGCCGTCAATTATCCCGCCAGCAGCGCCTATGTAACCGGTCTGGGTGGAACCGAATTTCCATCGGCGGATGTGTCGTCCTCGAATACAACCTACTGGGAGTCGGCGAACGGCAGCGACGTCATCAGCTCCGCTCTGTCTTATATTCCGGAACAGGTTTGGAACGACGATAGTGCGACAACGGGGTCGAACGATGGCGCTGAATACGCGCTCTCATCGGGAGGCGGAGGCACGAGCACACTGACTGCAAGGCCCATTTGGCAAAGCGGCGTTACAGGCATTTCTTCTGGGAGCTATCGGCTGGTGCCGGATATTGCTCTTGATTCTTCCTCCAACAATGCCGGCTATCTTTATTGCTCCAGCGATTCCACTGCAACCGGTATCACAGGCAGTTGCTCGAACGGTTTCCGCGATTCCAGCGACGAGTATTTGACCGTGGCTGGAGGGACCAGCTTCGCTGCGCCGATCTTCGCGGGGATGCTCGCCCTCATCAATCAGAAGGAGAACTCGACGGGGCAAGGCCTGATTAACTCAACCCTGTATACATTGGCGGCCAATTCCACAACGTACGCATCCGCCTTTCACGACATCACCAGTGGCGGGAACGAATGCAGTGCCGGATCGAGCTACTGTTCCTCGGGTGGTGAGTCGAAATACTATGCAACGATGGGATATGACGAAGCCAGCGGCCTTGGCTCCGTCGATCTCTACAACCTGTTGACAGCCTGGCCGTCAGGGTCCGCCTCATCTCTAGACGAGACAACGACTTCGCTGTCAGCAGCCAGCAGCAATCCCTCTTCTGGCGCGAGCGACGTCATCACGATCACAGTTGCTGCACAGTCGAATTCCATCACGACGACCCCGACCGGAACCCTGACAATCGCGGTCGATGGCACTACCGAATCATCGTCTCTTACGCTGTCGGGCGGCTCGGCCACCTACACCTTCTCTTCCACTACGTCCGGAGCGCACGTCATCACAGCGACCTATTCGGGAAACTCAACATTTGCGACTTCCAACGGAACGACTACCGTCATGGTCGGCTCATCTTCCAGCGGCGGATCGGGCGGATCGGGCTCGACCACAGTAACTGTGACTCCCTCGGGCGGCTACACCGGAACCGTGGACTTGTCACTGTCGACCTCCAGCACGTATCTCCAGGATTACGCCTGCTATGACATCTCGAACGCTACGGTCAACGGCACCAATGCGGTGAGCGAGACTTTGATCCTCTACACCGGCACAGCGAACTGCTCCAGTAGCTCGGTCCAAAGCGGGAAGGTCCACGTCTTCCACAGCGCCAAAGCAATCAAGACTTCTTCCAACCCCGTGCTTCCTGTCACCGTAGCGGCCTCTTGTTCCGTCGGGCTACTCCTGGCGGGCATTGTTGGATGGCGTTTCCGCCGGATTCGCTCCCTCTCGTACATGCTGGCTCTCGTGGCGCTGGGTATCGTTCTTTCCGGCTGCGGCGGATCATCGTCCAGTGCGTCCAAGGGATTCTCCTTGTCCGTCTCGCCTTCCAGTGTCACCGTTTCCGCAGGTTCATCGGGTATTCCAACGGGAAGTTACACGCTTACGATCGATGGCCAAGACAGTTCGACTGCAAGCCTTACCGCCGCCACGACGATGACCCTCGTTATCGACTAATTCGACAGGCTCGCTAGAGAGAGGAAGAGCCGGTGCATCGAGCGAGTCAGCACGCCGTTCCTTATGCATGAAGCAACACAGAGCGGACCGGCTAATGGTGTTAGTTCGAGTTCCAGCGCGGAGTAGCGGAGGGTACGCCCTAACGCTGGAGGGGTGGCGATACGGATGCAATTCCAGTATCGCCGTTCAGTCATCTCTCAACTTGAGGGTGAACGAACGTTCTTCCGCGCCCCTGGGCACGCTGCTGACCCCAGATCGAGCGTGCTCAGGGGCTACGTGTCTTGATTCGGATAGCTGACAGTCTTAGGTTGGACGGCAGTCTTCTCTTCCAGTATGGTACCGGTACTCTGCGTCGTACTCAAAAGACTGTTGGAAGTGAAAAGCGAGATAGATTCCATAAGAAACTCCACCATAGGCAGAAGCTTACCTGTCTTTCGCAGGTTTCTCCGGTCTGCTTAACCAGGAACAACCGTGCCGATTCACGAGCATTATCGGTAAGAATCAGTCGTTCGTGAGTGCCGGGTCGCATTTTTTGACAAAATGATCTGCGCAAACTGGCCGTAAGATCGCGGGCGTCGGTTCTGTGATGATACGAGCGATTGCGGGGGCTTTCGGTTGTTTCGATAGGTTATAAGGCCCGTCCAAGCAAAGCTCGCTGGGCTACAGGACGATGCTTCGAAGGGCCAAACGCGACTCAGCGCGCATGTGGCGCGGCGATCGATCAGCTAACCAGCCTTCCAGTTCGAATTCCTTGTCTTTGGCCATCATTACCGTCGACTAGCGGAAGTTGCAGACGAACTGTTGTACCGCCACCAGCGCGATTGTAGGCTCGCATCTCTCCGTGATGAAGTTTCACCGCGCGCTCTGCAATCGCGAGGCCGACGCCGAATCCTCCCGTTTCCGCGCTGCGTGCACGATCCACGCGATAGAAGGGTTGAAAGATAGAGCGGAGTTCGGTCTCCGGAATACCAGGCCCGCGGTCGCTGATTTCGAGCACGGCCACACCGCTCTTTTCTTCCGGTTCTGCGGACAGCTGGATATCCACTTCAGAATTCTCGTCGGTGTACCTGATGGCGTTGCGCAGGACATTCTCAATGGCCCGATAAAGCAGTTCGCGATTTCCAAGAATTACGCATTCTGAGTCGGCGTGAAAGGAAACTGTGCACTGCCGTTGCTGGGCTTCATACCCGGCGTCCGGAGTCATCTGGTGGATCAGTTCATTCAGTAGTACGGGCCCAAAGTTGTTTACCTGGTTCATTGCTTCCATCGATGAGAGCGTTAGAAGCTGGCCGATCAATTTGCTGAGTCTCTCGGCTTCCCTTTCGATGCGGCCCAGGTGCGTCTCCATCTCCGTGTCGGGGTCTGTGTCTTCACGGGCTAACTCCAAGGCGACATTGAGGCGAGCCAGCGGCGAGCGCAATTCGTGCGAAACATCCCGCAGCAATAACTGCTGCGCGCCCACAAGCGATTCCAGCCTCTCGGCCATGTGGTTAAAATCATGTACCAGAGCCTGAAACTCGTCTCCTTGAAAAAACCTGGAGCTTGACGCAGATTCGGGTACGCGTGTTTTCAAGTCGCCGTGCGCCAATTCACGAGCCGCTTTCCTCAGCTTGACCAGTGGCCGTGTGAACAGCAGCACAAGCACAAATGTGGTTGCGCCGCCAACCGCGATTGCCACAGGCAGTTGCGGAAATGCGAAGCGCAGCAGACCAGAAGACGGACCATGGCCTTCGGGAGAGCGCAATTGGGCAAGCAGAAACAGATAATTCTTGTTTGTGGCAGAAGTGACTGGCACGCTCCAAATATATTGCTGTCCCGCTTGCCTGCCGACGATGTGGTTTGGGAATCGAGTCTCGTCTCCGTTCCCACCGGCCAGATCAGGCATCCAGGGACAGAGATTGCTCCCCGCCTCATCGGTCAGAGCGATGATCTGTTCGTGCGTGTCGGCGAACGCTTTGAGGGAGCCACATCCGCCGGTCTCCAAAGCGTCCGCACTCGCTCTTCCCTGGATGCGCAGGAAGCTGGACAGCGAATCTATCAATACATCTGGCCGCGGAAAGCGGTGCTGTACGATGAATGCCGTAGAGATGATAAAAATCAGACTCTGCGCAATCCAGAAAATTACAAATATCTTGAAAAAAAGGCCGCGCATTGCTCAGTCCTTTGCTTCCGCCTGATTCCTGTGAATCGTTAACTGATACCCCATTCCTCGGATGGTTTTTACACGGTCCTCGTGGAAACTACCCTCAGCGAGTTTCTTCCGAAGCCTGCTTAAGTGCATATCCAGGCTGCGATCAAGCGGGTTAAACTTACGCCCAAGAACTTCTTCCGCCAACTCCTCGCGCCCGATAACTTTCCCAGGAGAATTCATCAGAACCTCCAGCAGCGCGAACTCTACGCCTGTCAATTCAACGCTTCTCCCATTTTGAAGGACAGTGCGCGCAGCCGAATCGAGTTCCAAATCGTCGACGCGCAGCAGGGTGTGCTCGTTCGGTGTTCTTGCCGCAGTGGTCCTTCGCAGAATCGCACGCATCCTGGCCAGGAGTTCGCGGGGGTTAAACGGCTTGGGCAAGTAGTCGTCGGCCCCAATTTCCAGCCCTACGATGCGGTCCACATCTTCTCCGCGCGCAGTCAGCATCAGCACGTTCATTGCCGAGTCCGCGCGAATCTTTCTCAGGATCTCAAAGCCGTCGATACCTGGAAGCATTACATCCAGAAGTACGAGGGAGTAACGGTACTCAAGCGCCGCCTTGAGGCCCGTATCGCCACGGTGTACGGCAGACACACGGAACCCGTACTTTTCAAGATAGTCCTTCAGCATCGAGCAGAGTTCAACGTCGTCGTCAATGAGCAGAATGTCTTCCATTAAAATATCCCACTCTCCTGAGCCTACGCTCCCTGTCCTCAAAAGCGACGACAGAGATGTAACAAAGAGTAACGGCGTCGTGACAATTCTTTACAAAGCATTACTGAATATGACCGCACTGTGCGAGGTCCTGATGTCTTCTGAATATGGCTCGTGTATGTATCCGGAGAAATGATGAGTATCATGCGATCCATGTTTAGGAGTTTCCGCATTTTGTTTCTTATCGCCGCCCTAGGGTATGCGGCCCCCGCAAAGGCTCAGACACCGAACGGGAGCATCCACGGAATCGTTGCCGACCCCACAGGAGCAATGATTCCCTCAGCGACGATTTTGCTCTCCAACGAAAGTGGTGTCGTCAAAACTGTAACTGCCGGCAGTGAAGGCACCTTCGCGATTGATCATGTGACTCGGGGCCGGTATTCGCTCATTGTCACTGCTTCCGGCTTTGCGCCTGCGACGATACCCTGTGTGGAGGTTTCCGGTGATATTGTGGCCTTCATTCGGGTCAAACTGAAATTGCCGGTCGAACAGCAGCAGGTTCAGGTAACCGATGAGGCGTTGAACGTCAATACCGGCGCTGACAACAACGCCAGCGCTATTGTGATCAAGGGCAAAGATCTCGATGCGCTCTCTGACGATCCCGATGAGTTGCAGAGTGAGCTGAATGCTCTGGCTGGACCGTCGGCAGGCCCAAATGGCGGACAGATTTACATTGACGGATTCACCGGAGGACAGTTACCTCCAAAATCCTCCATTCGCGAGATACGTATTAATCAGAATCCATTTTCAGCACAGTACGACAAACTGGGCTACGGACGAATCGAGATTCTTACCAAACCGGGGACCGACAAGTTTCACGGCATGCTCATGGTCAACGGCAACGATTCCGTCTTCAATTCGCTCAACCCTTTTGCGACCGAAGAGCCCTCGTACTTCAGCACTTTTATTAATGGCAACGCCAGCGGATCATTGAGCAAAAGCGCATCGTGGTTCGCCAATGTCTTCCGCCGCGACAACCAGTCAAACTCCATTATTAACGCGGAGATTCTGGACGCCAGCGGCAATCCATACAACTACACGGCGGCTGTTGCAAACCCGCAATCGCGGCTTGACATCAGTCCGCGTTTCGACTTCCAACTCGGCAGGAACAATACGCTCAGCATCCGCTGCATGTTCGATCGCCAGAAGGAGACCAACAGCGGTGTTTCACAGTCTGCGCTCGAAAGCCAGGCTTACGACACGCTCAATCACGAGAACACGATCCAGGTGAGCGACACTCAGGTGCTAAGCGCCAGCATGATCAATGAGACCCGTTTTCAGTACATGCGCGATCGTGACGACCAGGTCGCGCAGAGCAGCGATCCGACCATCACTGTGCAGGGAGCCTTCACCGGCGGCGGGAACAATCAAGGCGTGGTCCGCGACAATCAGGACCGCTATGAACTGCAGGATTACGTGACGGCGGCGAAAGGAGCTCATGCGTTGAACTTCGGCACGCGGCTGCGCCTTACGCGAGATTCCAATTACTCGACGTCGGGTTTCAATGGAAACTATATCTACACGTCGCTCATCGCTTATGCGGCAGACTCTCCATCCGAATACGACGTGACATCCGGAAGTCCCGGTGCGCGTGTCAATCTGTTCGATGCTGGACTTTTCTTTCAGGACGACTATAAGGCGCTCTCCAACCTGACCCTCAGCTACGGCCTGCGCTACGAGGCGCAGAACCGCATCAGCGACCATGACGACTGGGCCCCGCGCCTGTCATTTGCCTGGGCACCCGCCGTTCGAAACAATAGTTCGGCCAAGACTGTAATCCGTGGCGGCTACGGCTGGTTTTTCGACCGGTTCAGCTCACCCTATGTTCTGGATGCAATCCGGCAGAATGGAGTGAACCAGAAGCAGTACGTCACCAAGTATGGAACTAGTTCTTCTTCTATGCCTGCGCCGACAATCTACCAGGTGGCGCCCAATCTCAAGGCCGCGGTAAATATGCAGGCTGCGGCGGGGATTGAGCACCAGTTTGGGAAAGTAGCAACCGCTTCCGCAACCTATATCAATTCCCACGGCGTGCACCAATATTTGAGCGACAATATCAACGCTTACCTCCCCGGTACATACAATCTTGCCACCGAAACTGGCACGCGGCCCAACGGGATCAACGAGAACATCTATCAGTTCCAGTCCGGCGGAGTCTATATCCAGAACCAACTCATGATCAATTACACTGTGCGGGCGAGCCGTGTTTCCCTCTTCGGCTTCTATATGGTCAATTTTGCCAAGGCGGATACCTTCGGCGCAACTTATTTCCCATCAAACCAATTCGATCCTGGCGCCGATTACGGCCGAGCCAACTTCGATGTGCGGAACCGCTTCCTGCTGGGCGGTAATATTCAGGCTCCCTTCAGAGTGTCAGTGAGCCCCATGATTGTGGCCGATTCTGACCAGCCCTTCAACATTACTTTGGACCAGGATCTGAACGGCGATAACCAGTTTAATGACCGGCCTGCGTTTGCAACGTCCAGCAGCACCAGCACGGTCGAGACCAATGACGGAACGTTTGACCTCGACCCGGCATGGAATCAAGCGCGCATCCCCTATAACTATGGCAATGGCCCGTCGCAGTTCAGCATGAACTTGCGGATGAGCAAATCCATAGGCATAGGGCCGAAAATGACAGGGGGATCTGCATCTGCGGGTGGCCCTGGCGGACCTGGGGGCGGCGGTCCACCTCCGGGTGGCGGCCCTCCTCCAGGTGGCGGCGGTGGCCTTGGCCCTGGGGGTTTAAGCGGAAACGGCGGGCCGCCCCGGCTCGATCAAGCTGTCCCTCGTCGCTATTCCCTTACCTTTGCGGCAATGGGCAGGAACATCTTCAACAATGTCAACCTGGCGCAGCCGATGGGAGTCCTCGGTTCTCAGCTCTTTGGAAAATCGACTGCCCTCGCGGGGGGATTCTTTTCCTCCGCCTCGGCTAATCGCAGTATCGACTTGCAGATGAGCTTCAATTTCTAGATGGCAGATTGTCGCGTCTGTTTCTTCGCTAGATGGGCAGCGTCGCATACTTCAGCGGTGCAAGATTGCGCCCTGAGCTTCGGTATCGAACATCGCTTTGCTTTCGAGTCTCACCTCCTCCTGAATCGTTGTCGCTGCTGCCTGCTGTGTCCAGTATCTGGTGATGCCGCGACAGAGTTGATGCTTTTCTTAATCGGGAGAAGGAAACGCTGATAGCATCGGATGAGCCACCGAAGGAGCCGGTCATAAAACAGTCGGTATTCCCGGGGGCCCACGGCAGAAGGTTCGGAATGAAAAGCCTCGTGACTGGGATGGATCAGTATGGACCGAGTGAACCTTAAAAGATGCGTCCAGGACAGCCCATTGCCCCACAAGCCAACGTGTCGATACCAAGTCCAATCCTCAACGAGTGCATTGGCGGAGATAACCGGCCAATAAGCTGGACTACGCGATTGCGGCTCGCAGCAAGAAGTTATATTTGCTTTCAGTTGGATTTTCTTCAGGAGGCGGGGCCCCGCTTCCTGCCAGCATCTTGGCGGATCGCAGCAGGAAGCGGAACCCGGGTGAGGTTACGATCCTCTTTGTCCCAGTGTCGGTCGCGCCGGAGCGGCTTGCTGTCGGCTGGGCCGAAGGCTTGGACGAGATTATTTTACGCCGATGCCCGGTTTGCGAACAGGATTCGATTGTTGGCCATGGGCGACGGCGCAAGCAGGCGCACGACGAGTATCACGATTGGATCGGGATTCGCCGGGGCCGCTGTGTTCGTTGCGGAAGGACCTTCACCTTTCTGTCTGTGTTTTCTCTGCCTTACACGCATTACAGCCTTTTGGCACGCTGCCAAGCGTTGTTGCGGCGGTTTGTGGAGCAGTGCTCATGGGAGAAGGCATTGCCCAAGCTCCTGGATCCTGATCGGTTGCCTGACCCATCCACTGTCCGCCGCTGGGCAAGCGGCCTAGACT
>Ga0182030_10013165_pt1 | contig 16487 bp, 16 predicted proteins | sample 812S3MmetaG_FD_121299 | JGI IMG/M metagenome (GOLD analysis project Ga0182030, IMG submission 121299) | Permafrost microbial communities from Stordalen Mire, Sweden - 812S3M metaG (Illumina Assembly) | ecosystem: Environmental > Terrestrial > Soil > Wetlands > Permafrost | place: Sweden...
TTCACGCACCCGTCGAAGTTCGGATCGCAGCTAGGATCTACGCTCAAGTCTGCTGCCCTACAGCCTCTTGTCGGCGGTCTGTCCGAGATGACGGCTCAAGGTCTGCAAGGACTGCTGCATGGGCCGGACGGCAAGGGCGGGCTGGCGGCGGCGATGAGATTTGGAGGCGGCGGACCTCTGGCTGGGTTGCCAATCCACAACAACGCAATGAACGTGCGCGTCGTCAATCCTAGCGCGGTCGCGGCGGACAAGACTACAGTGAATGTGAGCGGAGGGGGTGGGGGTGGTACATTCGGCCTGCCCTTCGGCGGAGCCACTAGCACTCTAGCCGCTCTCGCGCCCCTGCTTCGTCTACAATTTGCAGGAGGTGGCATGAGCGGTGGAGGCGGCGGCACAGGCTCCAGTTCTCCTTTTGGCATGACTGTCTCCTCCGGCACCTTCACAGGCGGAGGCGGCTATCCATCCCTCGGCACTTTCGCGAGCGACCTGGGCGGGTTGACAGGCGGCGGGACTGGAGGCGGCGGATTTGGAGGCGGAGGCTACTCTCCCAGCTCCGGCACCAACTCCAGCGTCGGTCTTCTCCGTCGTATCTTCGGCGGCGGAGGCACGGCTAGCGGTAAAGGCATCTTCGGCGGCTTTAACCTCGACGCTCTGAAGTCTAGCTTCGGTATTGGAGAGGCTACTAAGAACGTCCGTAACGTCGGGATCTTCGGCGATACCACCATCGGCGATGCAGGTACGTCGTTCGGCTCCGTCGCCTCCTCTCAAGGCGCGGGCTCTTTATACATGGCGGCTGGGCTTCCGCTCGCAATGGCTGGACTGACAGGAGTCCATCGAGGCACTGGCCTCGGAATCGCGGAATCAACTCTCGGCGGGGCTGGTGTCGGCGCGGGCATTGGCACGATGATCCTCCCTGGCTTGGGCACGGCCATCGGCGCTGGTGTAGGCGCAGCAGCTGGCTTCGTCGCAGGCGGACTCGAAGACCTGCTCGGCGTGAAGTCGGATCGCGAGAAAGCCAAATCCCAGATCCAGTCCCGTTACCACATCTCCATCTCCAATTCCATGGCGGACCAAGTCGCCAATATCGCCAAGTCCAAGTACGGCGATAACGTTTCTGTCGCGGTCGCCTCTCCCGAGGTGCGCCAGATGCTCGGGCTCTACGCAGCAGGCACGGGCCAAGCAGGCAAGTTCCCCACCTCCGCCGACACCCCGATGGGTGGCTCGCTCGCCGAGCAGGGCGGCACTCTCTATCAAACTCCCCGATTCCAGTACGGCAACCCCTACACCTACCAGTCGAACCTCCCCGTGCTCGGCGGCAACGCAGGCGGCACACTCCCCAACCCAGGCGGCACTACGCTCATGTCCTTCAACGTAGACGGGGCGTCAACCTCTAGCTTCCTCGACGGCGGCGTATTCTCGCCCGAGGCAGTGGGTAACAAGATGACCGCCAACTGGGGCGCGGCTGGCGGGCGGACGATGAACGCGATGCAGATGCAGGACCCGACCGGGACGGTATCATAGAGAGGTGCCCGGATCTCTTGCTGCCGCCTCGGTCGCCTCTGGAGCCGTCCTCCCACAGACGCTCTCCACCGCTTTCACGCAGCAATTGGCGTTCCCGCTGCTCGCGACCAGCTACCACGACGGGACGAGCGAGCGGTCGTTGGTTGTGGATGGGACTAACGCAGCGCGAGTCATGCGGATCTGGAAGCTGACAAAGCGCCTGACTCCGGCAGAGCTGGCGACTCTCCAGACGTTCTGGGAGACAGTCGCGTTCGGCGGGGAAAACGCCTTCTATTTCTACGACCCGTATGGCTTTGCTTCCCTCCCTGTCGGCAGCAATTACGATCCGACTGGAGCCTCAACGACAGGCCGCGTCACTTGCTTCTTTCGCGGCTCCTGGTCTTATCAAATGACAATCGCACGCGCCAATCTAGGTGAACTCACTTTGGTGGAAGTGGCATGAGCGACACCATCGGACGCATCGTCGTTCCGGCAATCCCCTCCAGTGGCCAATCCATCGGCACTCTCACTTCCACATGCCCAATCACTCCCGACTATCCCTTTGGATTTTCTAAGGACTGGGATCTCATCGAGCATCGCTTCCAAACCGGCGCAACCCTCGCCGTCCAACGCTTCACCACGGGATTCGGTGCTCGCCGCTTCACCTTCCGCAAGGAGGTGCTCTCGATCACCGACCGGGCGCATCTGCTCACCCTCTTCAACGCTGTCCAGGGCTCCTACCAAACCCTCGTCTACAACGCCCCGTCCCCCGGCACATCCGCTACCACTCCCGTCACCGTCATGTTCGAGACGGCTCCTCTCTCGGTCCAGCACCTCGCCTCCATGTGCAAGACCGGGTTCACGTTTGTCGAGATCATCGACCCGGCGTCCGCTCCGTCCTACTCAATCAACGCGACGTGCCTCCGATTCCCGACGCCGACTCTCGCCTCGAATCTCCTCTCTGAAGCGCAGCAGATAATCCCCCTCATCCACATCAAGGTCCGCGATCCTGCCGTACCCGACATCTACCTGTCCGACCGCCGCGTTACTGTCGGCGGCCAGCTCTACCTCCCGCGCGTACTCAATCTCGGCGAACCAGGCTCCGACACGATCATGTCTCAGGACATCAGCGGCCGCGCCGACAACGTCTCGTTCACCTTCGGCAATGCCGACCGCGCGATGTCGGCTCTGGTCAAAGACACCGGGCTCAAGTTTGCCTCTATCGATCTATGCCTGTTCCGAGTCGATTCGCCGACGACCGGGACTCTGCTCCAGCTCTGGAAGGGCATCATCCTCTCCTGGACTCTCGACGGCTCGCCCAACTTCAAGGTCACCTGCTCGGATGGCCTCTTCCCCATCATGCAGGCCTACCCCACCCGCGTCATCACGCGCCAGTGCTGGAAGACGTTCAACGTCGGAGCGTGCCCGTTTTCCAGCCAAGGCTACTTGACCGTCCCGACTGCCTCGCCCGTCTCCTGCGACTACTTCTTCAACTCCCCCAACGGCTGCCTCGCGCACGGCATGTCGCCCTACTTCGGCGCTCACCCGGACTTCCCGCAGTCGGTCACGATCAAAGACGACGGCACAGGCATCGTCGGAGGCTTCTTCCGCTCTGTCGTCACGAGCACGAGCATCGTCAGCGACTCGATCTGGGGCAACGCCCTGCCTGAGATATGGTGCAACGACGACGGCGACCCCCAGCGTGCGTTCTATGCCAATTGCATTGTAGCTGCCGTCCGCGACGAATCCACGTTCGAAGACGTGCTCGGGATTGTGGGCGTCGGGCCGATTGGAGCTTATGAGGGGATGTCGGTCCAGACCAATTCGGACGGCTACCAGTTCACTGTCGCACCACTCGCGGACGGATTCCCGCCCCAAGGCTTCTCCGTCAACACGCAACTCCAAGTCACCGGCTACCACCCCGGCCAGGGGCTGCGCGAAGTCCGTGGCACCGACCCCGCCAATCTCGTCGGCGGCACAGTCAACGTCAATGACCTCACCGTCACTTACGTCAGCGGCACCAACTTCTCCGGCTCGACCATCTTCAGCACCGGCACTATCCTCTACCTCTCCGGCATCGGCTATGTCACCGTCTTCGGCGTCAGTAGCTCTACAGTCCTGATCCTTGTGCCTGTTATTGTCGGTATCACGCCCACAGGCTACGGCGTCCACTCAGGCGTTAGCTGGTCTGTCGCTACCGACACATTCTCTCTGGGCCAGGGCACTCCGCAGCACTGGGACGTACCGGACGCGACTTTCTCCAACATCCAGACCGGCCAAGCGAACGACATTCTCCCCTTCGCGGCCGGCACGGCGTTCGTCGAATTGCGCTACCAGAAATCGGCCGGCTCGGGCATCACCCCAACCACCACTGAGTCCCACTCGATGACCGTGCCGGTAGCGAGAGGTCTGACAGGCTACACCTACGATCCGTCCGGCTCCACGCAGACCGCTGTGTCCGGCCTCACCAACCCCTTCTGGGTCGCCGCCAACTGTTACTGGAGAGCGCTCGGCATCCAGCCCACCGACGTATCGCGTCAACTCGCCTCCATCATCCTCTCCTCTATCGTCAACACAGATGGCGTCTCCGGCTGCGCCCAAATCGCCGATTTGCTAGTGACCCCAGTCGTCGGCACCACCACGCCCGAGATCCAGTTCCGTGCTCAAGGCACCATCTCCGAGCTAAAGCCCTTCCGCGATTGGCTGATCGAGATTCTCAAGTGCGCTCTTGGCTACTTCACATTCGAGTTCGGAGCGTTGAAGCTCGGCATCCGGTCGAACGCAAGCGCCACCGCCAGCTTCGGCTCCGGCAACATGCTCTATCAATCCCTCTCCGTCGCCCCGACCGACGCGGCCTTCGAGGATCTGACAATCGACTATGCCGACCGCGATCTCCAATACCAACAGAACACCGCTGAGTATCAGGACAAGGACCACGCCGCCTACTACGGCCGCCAAGGCAACCCGCTCGCGACCCACATCCGCCACCCATTCATCTCTACCCTCTCGCAGGGCCTACGTGTCGCTGTAACCCGAGTCCGAGAGGAGATCGGCGGCATCCTCCGCCCCGACCTCGGCTCCTCGCTCCAGTACACCGAGTTCGATAACGCCAACGCTGTTACCTTCAAGACAACGATCCTCGCGCTCGACACCGAAGCAGGTCAAGTAATCGAGGTAACCCACCCCGACCTCCCGACCTACCCCGGCCCAGTTGGCGGCTCCCCTCTCGCTTCAGGCACATGGAAGTTCCGCATCCAGAAGTGGACTCTGCACAAAGACTGGTCCATCACCATCGCCGCCCGCTCGGTCACCGACTCCATGTACGATCTGGATGTCGGCCCCAAGCCGATGGATGTACCCGCCAACGCCGCGCCTGTTCTCTTCTACCCGATCCCGCTTGGTGTCTGGGCTCCGTGGCAAGTGCAGGCGGCCTCAACCGACGCTCTCTATCCGGGAGTTGGCGGCGTAGGCGAGTTCACCTTCTCCCTCTCACAGCTCTACACGCAGCTCACAGACGGCACAGCCTCAGCCTCCGCCACAGTTACAGGACATCTGCCTGTGACGGCCTTCATCCCCGGCTGCGGCGCTCCGAACGTGACAGCAGGCAAAGTCACTGTCTCATCCACAGGCGGCACCATCCTCGGCGGCACCACGCTCCGTATCTCCCTCTGCGCCGTTGACTCATCCCAACGCTACTCCCCACCCTCCTCCGTGCTGGTAGTCCAGATCCCATCCGGCACCAACACCAACTCCGTCTCCATCTCCGGCATCCAATGGCCCAACAGCTCCGTGCTCACAGGCTGGAGCCTCTTTGCCGCCTACCAGGACGACTTGATCTGCCAGCAGATATCCGGCTCCCTGACCCCTGTCACCTCCACCACCTACAGCCCGACCTCTCTCTCAATGACCCTGACGCCCTCGCGTTCGACCTGGGGCCTGCCCAATCCAGCGATCACCACCGTCCGGCTCAAGTACAAGCTCCTCCTCCACGGCGGGGTGCTCGGAGCGGCGGTTGATTCAGCCTACGGCTCGACCATCGTCTCGAACGAATGTGTCGATGCCGCTGCGACTGACAATTGGGCAGGGCGCGTGCTCGTTATCATAGGACGCAACAACACTGAGGCTCCATTCTCGGCCTACAACATCATCGCCTTCGCCCCGTCTACAGGCACTTTCACTCTCGACCGGGCCGTCACAGGCGTCCTCCCAGGCGATGCGTTCGTCGTCACGTTCAAAGGCTACGACAACTCCGCCACGCCCTATGTCTTCACCGACGCCGGAATCTCGAACGCCGCCAACGTCACCCAGGTCGGCACCGCCGCCACCAACGTCGGCGTCCTGTTCTCCGTCCCTTCTAACGGAGCTACCACCACCATTGCAGGCAAAACCTACACCTTTGAGACCACCCTGACCAACGTAGACGGCAACGTCCTGATCGGAGCCTCCATCGCCGCTACTCTAGTCAATCTCATGGCCGCCGTCAATCTCGGCTCTGGAGCAGGCTCCCTATACGCCGCCTCGATGTCCGCCAATCCCAACTGCACCGTGACCGCGACTCTAAGCCCAAGTATCAGCTTCGTCGCCAACCTCCCAGGGTCCGCAGGAAACTCCCTTACCTGCCTAGGCACTCTTGGCTACCCGGTCGGCGGCTTGTTCAGCGGAGGCGAGGACGCAGGCTCCCCGGCCCCACACACAGGACTGTCCGTCAACTTCGAATCCGGTTTAGTCGGGCGTATTATCGCCGGCTTTAATCGCGGAGCCAAAGCCAACGTCGTCTCGAACACAGCCACGAGCTACACCTTCGACTCGCCGATGCTGATGGACACGACATCCGTCCTGATAATCGAAGCGGCCACCTGGTATCCGAGTGTAGACACCGTCGTCCCGGCGAACCTAGATCCTACTGTCACCTTCACCCTCCCGCTCCCCGTCATTAACTACGAGAAGACGACGCTCTGGGTCGAAGGGGTCACGGTCGATAATAACAGTGTCGAATCATCGGACGGAGATGCGTGCGGGAGGATGCTCTATCTCTACGGCAACGGGGGCGAACGGCCGGATTTCGGCACGGCCTTAGTCACCACCACGAGCACTCAAGTCTAACCTCTGACCTCTGACCGAGAGACAATAGGACAATAGGACAACAGGACAATAGCTACTATGGCCTCTCTTCCCGGCGCACAGTTCAAGATATACGAACAGGACACTTCCGCCGTCGTCGGCACCACCGACACTCTTAACGGCAACATCAACGCCTCCGTCACAGCCATCGTGCTTACCTCCGGCATAGGCACCGTCTCCGGCACTGTTATCTCCATCGGCACCGAGCACATATATATCGTCTCGGGCGGCGGCACCCCCAATCTCACCGTGATCCGTGGCTGGGCCGGCACGACAGCCGCCTCCCATACCTCAGGCGCAACCGTCAATGTCCCCGGCGCTCTGAGCTTCACCCTCCTCCCCATCTCCCAGATCACGCCCGATAACAACGACTTCGTCGTCGTCAAGAAGTCCACAGACATCAACTACGTCCAAGTGCTCCCCTGGCCTGGAACTATGTCGGTCCCCGCCGACACGCTCCAGTCCGGCGCTACGGCTATCCTGCTGATCGACGCCTCAGCCGCCTATGGCACCACGCGCCTCGTCGCTCCCGACTCGACCATCTCGACATGCTGGATTCAAACGGCAGGCGTCGGCGGCTCGGGCTCTGGAGGCAGCGGAGGCGGAGGGTCCGCCGCCAGCCCCGACACCGCTATCCAGATCAACAAAGGCGGCGTCCTGGGCACCGATACCAACCTCACCTGGCCTTACGCCACGGGCGGGGGACTGGTCGCGGGCGGCCCTGGCACCACCAACGCCAGCCAGTTCATCCGCGATATCGGTACGGGCATAACTGCCGGTGGCATGGAGGGCGCAATCTATGCCGTCATCAAAAACACCCTATCCGCCGTTGTAGGCAACGGCCCGTCGTTCGTGCTCGCCGCCGACAACTCGGCCGGCACCAAATCCTTCATGGCCCACATCGGGTCGTTGTGGGTGAACTCAACCGCAGGCTCCGAGGCCAGCTCCATCGCCTTCGCTCTCCGCGCCAATTCAGCCGACGCTTTTGCCGAGACTTTATGCCTGACAATTGCGCCGACGCTTGATGCGACTTTCTATGGCGACCTGCTCAACAACAGTGGCACACAGTCTCTCGGCAACTTCGGCTCAATGTGGGAGTACTGCTACGCCGCGACCCTTGTGGCGCAGAGTATTACTATAGCTTATGGCGGAACCACAGTCGCACTGATCGGGTGGAATTCCAGCCTGGGAGCCGTCTCCATCGTCAAGAACCCCTCGCAGATCCTGGTCGAGTTCGACTTCCCGACTACAACTTTCTTTAGCGACCTCGTCCCTAACGTCAACAACGGTTCTAATCTCGGCTCGTCCTCCCTCTACTGGGACAACGCTTACATCACTAACCTGACGCTCGGCGGCATAGGCTCGGACAAGAGCCTTCTCTATAACAAGGCAGGAGCAATCGCAGGCGACTCGAATCTCTACTGGAATTACGGAGCCCAGACACTCACCGTTAACGGCAGTATCCTCGATCCAACTGGAACCAACGCAATCGGATCGTTCGGAACCATGTGGGAGTATTGCTACGCGACGACGCTGGTCTCTCAAAATATCACTGTCGCTTATGGCGGGACGACCCGAGCCCTCATCGGATGGAATGCTACAGACTCGGCTGTTTCTATTGTCAAGAATCCGTCCCAAATCCTGGTCGAGTTTGGGTTCCCGACGACTATTTTTTATTCTAACCTCGTCCCTAACACCAACAATGGCTCCAATCTCGGTTCCCCTTCCCTCTACTGGGACAACCTCTATGTCACCAACCTCATCACAAGTAGCCTCTCCGCCCCCGGCTCCGACACTTGGGCTCTCTATAACAAATCCGGTATCATTTTCGCGGATGCCAACTTCGCCTGGAATTACTCAGCCCAAACCTTGACAGTGAATGGCAACATCCTCGCAGGCGGAGGCTCCGACACTCTCGGCGCTTTCTCCGGCAACTGGTGGTCCAGTATCTTCGGCACCGATGTGTATGCCAACCAACTGATCGTGACCAACAACAGCCTAAGCCCCTACTATCGCTTTGGATTCAGCGGCTCCCTCCTTGCCCTCGTCGGACCTACATCCGGCAGCGCTACAATCATGAGTTGGTCTGCGAGCCAGATAGTGTCTGCCGCCAACGTCGTCCCGAGCGCGAATAACGGCGCCGATTTAGGCACTCCTTCCCTTTACTGGAATCACCTCTACGTCACAAATCTTGTGACCACAGGGGTAGTTACTAGCCTGAATAGCCTAGGAGGGGCGCTATCGATTACAAACGGAGGAAATCCGAACGAGATCAGTATCGTGGCGAGCGGCACGACAATCGCCCTGACTCTCCCGCAGCAGATTGGGGTCGCGTCCAATCCACAATTCGGCAGCCCGTTGTTTACTGGCAACCTCACCGTAGACGGCAATGTACAAGCCGGAAGCACAGGCTCCATAGGCACGTCCTCCAACTGGTGGAGCAACATATACGGGACAGACGTGTTCGCCAATAACCTCATCGTCAGTAACACGTCCTTCAGTCCTTATTACCGCTTTGGATTCAGCGGCTCCAATCTCGTGATGATCGGGCCTACATCTGGCAGCGGCGCGATTATGACGTGGTCATCAAGCTTGATAACATCCAACGCCAACATAGCTCCAGCGTCAAATAACGGAGAGGACCTCGGCACCAGTTCTCTATTCTGGAATCACCTCTACTGCTCGCATCTATATACGACCCTGGTCGGTATCGAGAACAGCGGCTTGCCCTACACTTCTATCGACGCCTCAGGCAACGTGATCTCCTACGGCGGTTTCTTTGTCAATGCCGGATTCGGAGGCGCTACTTACACAGGACAGACGGTAAATGTGGTTGGAGTCTTCACAATCGGCGGGACGAGTTACACGAACCTCGTATTCAGGGGCGGGATTTTAGTCAGCTACTTCTAAGGCAACACGCTGATCGTGGCTGGTGATGTCTGCGCGATGAGCGCCTGGATTGTAATCTGCGCTCCGTTCACCGCGTTCACCCCAATTGAGCAATAGCTTACGGTATTTCCTGCGTTGTCATACGGAGTCTTAGACGCCTTGCAGAACTCTGTTGCCGTTTGCGGCTTGCCGTCTACATCCATATAGGCGACAGTCACTTCGTATTTGACTGTGTTGTTGCTGAGGTTATCCGCGATGAACACGTCGAGGTGAGGGAATGGAGGGAGCGGCAACCCAAGCGCCTGGAGTTGCGCGATTCGAGCGGTGTCGTAGTTGATAGCGAAAGTCACAGCGGCTGGGGCTGTGGGCTGGGCTAAAGCCGCGACTGAAGTCAGAACGAGCAGGCAATACAACAGCAGACTAATTAGTAATCGTTTCATGTTTCAAACTCTACACCTGTCTTCTCTTCCTGTCAATGAGTAATTGACATTATCTCCCCACTCCCTCTATACTACCCTCCATGAGCCTTATCCTCACCCTCACCAACGAGCAGCGCCTCGGCCTCACCGGTATACTCAACAACCAGCCCGCCAAGAAGATGAAGGACTTCGCCGTCCATTATGAACTGTTCAAGAAAGTCCGGCTCGCCGATATCGTCGAGGACAACTGCCTCGTCCGCAATAGCTTTGGCGGCCTGAAGATGAACCGGGCGGTAAGCGACCAGACCTCCGAGATCGAATTCGCTAAGGACGAGGTGCGGACTATCGTCGATCTGCTCAATACAACCGAAATGCCGGTCGCCTCGGTCGGATGGGCGCAACCCTTGCTCGCCGTCTGCACAGACGCTCTGCTCTCGCCAGCGTTACAATAAGAGGCATAATGAATCCAGTCAATCCAGTCAATCCGGTTAACCCAGTCGTAGGCGCTCCAGGCGCTCCAGGCGCTACAGGCACTCCCGCCACGCCTCCCTCCTTCCCGCCGCCTGCCGTGGCCGGCCCTCCGCACTTCACCGACGTCCCGGCCGACTACCCGTGGTATCCCTGGATTCAAAAGCTCTGGGAGATCGGCGTGACCTCAGGCGAAACCTTAACCCCGCCTACGTTCGGGCCGAACGACCTAATGCCGCGCTGGGAAGCGGCGGTCTTTATCATCCGTGTGCTCCAGGTAGCCGGGCTCCTGCCGCCCGTACCGCCGCCTTCGCCACGCCCGTAGCAGCGGGGGGGGGGAGCAGCAGCAGCCCTGCCCGACGCTCTAAACCTGCTACTCTCAATCCATGGGGTTGTTATCCTCCACCTCCGGCCTATCTCAATCTCAGACACGCGAGATCCTCAGCGCCATCGCCGCGCTCAATGGCCGCCTCCTCCAGCAATCCCTGACGCTCGCCTCGATACAATCGAAACTTGATACACTTATCTCAGGAGCTTCTAAAATGGCACTCGATATCACCGCACTCCAGACCGCCGTCGCGAACGAAACCACCGTGGACAATTCTGTCCTCACTCTCATCAGCGGACTTGCCGCCCAGATCACCGACCTGATCGCTGCCAGTGGCAACACCGTGGACCCGGTCGCGCTCCAGGCGATTGTGACACAAATGACGACCAATGCCGCTGGGCTCCAGGCTGCTGTCTCGGCCAACACCCCCGCCGCTCCCGCGTCCCCTGCGTTATCCGCTAACCCGTCCGTGGCGAAGGGATAGGCGGCGCTCTCGTGCCCATCCTCCTCGTCCTCCTGCTCGTCTTCGCTTTCGTCTTCTTCGTCCTCGCGGGCCTGGGTATCCCCTCGCCCGCTCGCTTCCAGTGGATCGGTTGGGGCCTTGCATTCGTCGTGCTGGCGGAGATCCTGACCCGAGCGTCCGGCCTGTCAGGCGGCTTGGCGCTGCGGTAGAATAGAGCGCATGGCCCCCTTCCCGCTCACCCCCACGCCGCGCGATCCGGACTTCCTTTACTCGCAATCGTCTGGTATATTCACCGACCTCAAAGCGGTCGTGCTGCTACAGGGTTCCTATAGTGGCAACGGGGTGTGGAAGAACCACCCAGAATCGGCGAACGTCGTCGATCATGGCCCACTCCCAGCCTCACGCTATACCATCGGCCCTCTCCACACGCTCCCGCACCTCGGCCCCTGCTTGGCGTTGACGCCCGCTCTGGACGCCCAGATGCTCGGGCGGTCGGGGTTCTTCATTCATCTTGATAACCCGGCTCACGTCGGAGCCAGCTCGGACGGCTGTATTGTCTGCTCCAACGACAGCTTCATGAACGGTCTCGCCAAGCTCGAATGGCTGGAGAAGCAGCGAGCGTCCGGCCGCGACCAGCTCCAGGTCGTAGCACTTATCCTCGACGCCCAGTGGCCTGCTCCCGGAGATGGCGGCCCGATCACTGCCACGGTCGAGGAGCCGACGCCCGAGCCTGCCGCCGCGCCCGAGACAGAGCCAGAAGCCGCGCCGGATATTCCCGTTTAATCGCGCTTTAATTCCGCCGTAATTTCCGCCCAATTAAATCTGCTATCATCGTCCACATGCAACCTCCTCCGACCGTACCACCTGGAGGCCCTGGAGGCGGTGATCTCGCCGCGATCCAGCGCCACCTCTCCAGCTTCAAATCCCTCTGGGCTATGGCCTGCGCCTCTCTCTCCAAGACCCAACTGGCCGCGCTCGCCAACGCCATAGACGATCACATCAGCGGTACAGACAGCGGCAACAGCAAGTAGGTATCGACTGTCTCCGATGGACCTATCCACTCAGGCATCATTCTCATTAAAAGACGCACTCTCTATAAGCGTCGGGCTCGCTTCTCTCATCGGCCTGATCTACAATTCGATCAAATTCTCCCGCGCGACCAAGGACCACCGCGACCGGCAGCTAGACCACGAGCTTAAAGCCGAGAAGCGCCTGCTCGACATCGAGCAATCTCTCTCCGACCTGTCCGCCCGCGTCGATCTCTCGAACCCCGACATGCGTATCGTCTGGGCCTACAATATGCGCCGCGCCATGCTCGAAGCCAAGGACGCCGGCTGGGGGAAAATGGAATCCCCGCTCACCTTCTACCCGTCGTCCCTCGCCCGCATGGAGCCCCTGCGCGAGCGTCTGCTGGAGTTCCATCGCGGCCCCGGCGCAACTCTGTCCGACGTAGACGCCTCGCTCAAAATCGAGGAGCTATTCGGCGCGGAGCTTGTCGATAAGGTCTGTATTCCATCTGGAATCCGTAACGGCGTCTGCCTGCTGATGGCGCTGTGCGTGGCTCGGGGCGTCGATACAATCGACCTGGATCTGACGACCATGAAGCGTGGAACCCAATTAGAGCAAGTAGCGTAAGGATCTCGGTCGCGAGCGTATGCCAGTGCCACTTGGCAGCCGACAGAGAAGCGGGTAGTCGAGCCGACAGCACCACGCCCGCCAGATACACCAGCAGCGCCGCCTGACGCACCAGCAAGCGTCTGGGCACCCTACGATCCACGCCCCAGGCCAGGAATGTCGTCAGGCTCACCGCCAGCATCCCCATCGCCGCGACCTCCAGACCTGTACGCCAGGGATAGGCCGACTCGCCCAGATAGACGCTTGCCGCGCCGGCCATCGCCCCGGCTGAGAGACAAAGACGGAAGCGGAGAGAGCAGAAGGCGGGGTTGAGGAGAGTGACGGAGGAGAAGGCGACGGATTCGGCTGCGGCTAGGGAGAGAAGCAGAGCGAACAGCCAGGTCGTGGAGCGGAACGCGGGGCCGAGTCGCAGGAGATAGAGCACGCAACGGAGCGCAAGCAGCAGCACAAGCAGGCAGAACGCCGGAGCCGGTTCAGCTAGATAGGATCTATGGCGCAGGAAGCGGAGGCACAGAACCGTCGATAGCGCGAGCATCCCAGCCGGCAGCACGGTCATCGTCAAGGTTTGCAGCATCGTGTTATTATAGTCTCAGCTTTCTCTTTGCCTGCGTCCAGTCCAGTCCAGTCCAGTCCAGTCCAGTCCGATACAGGGAGCGGTTTCGCTTACCACTCCCTGCCTCCCTTCTATCCCAATCCAATCACTTCCATGTAGGCTTTAATAAACTCCGCCGCGACGGCCGGCACGATAGAATTTCCTAAGGCTTTGATTTGACTTCGGTAGGTGCGTGGTCCGTCCAGTCGGTTGGAAATCCCATTAAGTCTCTGAAGAACTCTATCTTTGGCCTCCCCGAACCCCCGAACAGTTTCGAAAGTTGATTGCAGATTGATTTTCCTTCGCGTCGAGTGTACCCTTTCCAATCGCGACTTGTAGGTGTAAGCCACCCACCAAAGGCGTTGTCTTGCGTGAGGCGCTCTGACGCTCGCAGCCCCCATATCGGCGGACCCTGTGGCATAGCCATCTCCCTCCAAGTCAGTTTGTACTCCAGCGAGCCATCCACGTCCATCCTTTGACGCAACTTGTTCGCCAAATACATGTGTAGGTTGGCAGGCACGAATGAGGCGGTGGAACTCCGGCCAGAGATGTCGCTCGTCCTCGACGCCTTTGCGCTTGCCTGCGATGGAGAACGGTTGGCAAGGACAGGAGCCTGTCCAGACTTGCTCGGCTTCGTCCCATCCTGCGTACTGGAGCGCGAGACTCCAGCCGGCGATCCCGGCGAAGAAGTGGCACTGCCTATAGCCTTTGAGGTCTTCCTGCTGGACTTCCTTGATCGATCTTTCATCTACATCCCCTTCTGGTATCAGTCCCGCCGCCATCAACCGCCGTAGCCACTCTGCCGGATACGCGTCCCACTCATTGTAATAGACAGGCGCGATCCGTCTCGCTCGACCGCTACTCTTCACTATCGACTCTCGACTTAGCTCTAGAAGTGTCTGTGACTTTCACCTTCACGAACTCCTTCCCGGCCTTATAGCTGGCGTTCAGTACGTCGATATCTCCGCCCAGCTCGACAAACCTACCCTTATCCAGCGTCTGCCTCGTCTCGGTGTAGAAGCGCGTCTCCAGGAGCCCGTGCCGCAGCCCTGGCACGCCGTACTTCCGCCCTATCGCTTCGAGCCTCGCCTTCCCGGCCTTCCGCTCTGCCTGAATCGCCGCCTCCTGGTCTACATACTCCACGTCCTCGGTCATCAGCCGGATCGCTTCGTCCATGTCGGCGCGGCTGAATGTCGAGGCGATAGGCAGCTCGTCGAAGCGGAGGCCAGTGGCGCTGGGCAACGGCTGAGGCTCCGGGTCGGGCGCTTTGCCTGCCTTCCGCTTCGGCGGCACATAGGCCGTCTCGGTCACCGCCTGCTTCGACTGCTGGTTCGCTTTCAGCTTCGCTTTGAAGTCAACCATTATTTTTTCCACCTGCTCTTTCTTGTATCGTCGTAGTCAATCACATCCCCGTCGCTCTTGATCGGCACTCTGCTCAACTCCACGCCCGTCTGCTCGTCTCGCATGCAGTTGTCGAAGTCCGACTCCATCGTCTCGTTCACGTCCTCGGCGTACTCCTCTTCGACCTCAACCATCACCGCGTCATGAATCGTCAACAACGGCCAGCACCAGACGCCTGCCTCATACAGCCTCTCCAACGTCTCGTCCGTCTTACCCATTATCAGCTTCAACTGCCCCGCCGCCATCGAGGTCACGGGCATGTTTTGAGCTTGACGCAGGCCGCTCGACCTGATCCAACTGTGATAGGACTTCAGCTCAGGCAGTAGCTTGACCCGCCCGAAGCTATCCCACGCCATCCCGTAGCGCCGCGCCCGATACCACATGCGGTCGAAGTACTCCTGGATCTCCGGGTAGGCTTCTAGGAACTGAGCGATGAACCACTTGCACCAGTCCTCTGTCAACCAGTCCGGCACCGGGATTTTGCTCGACCCGTAGTCCATGACGAGCTGGAGATACAAGCCCTTCTCGGTCGTACCGTTCATAATGCCGAATCCCGTATTAGCTACCAGCTTGCCTTCTACCGTGAAGCGGTGGCGTGGTCCTGCGTTGACGAGATCGAAGACTTCTTCTTGTAGGGACCTCTCGGCTTCCGTTTTAGAATCAATTGCCACGGCACTCCCCAGAAGGCTAGACGGCAAGTGTGAGTCCAACTTAGCTTGAACTCTGGATAGTCTTTCTTGAGCCTCTCGTTCAAGTCGGTCATGACTACCTTCTCGCCTTTGTAATCGATCCACCGATTCGTTCGTTTGTTTCTCTGGTTGACAGCACGACTCTCGATAGCTAGATTCCCCTTCTGATAGTGTCCGTCGTTGTCTTTCTGACCGATGTCCACTCCCTTGTAATCTTTGTGTGGAAGCTCCGTCAAAATATAGTTCACGAACTCCTCCGGGCTCGTAAAGAAGTTCTTGATCCCCCGACCGCCATAGTTGTCCCAATTGGCGTTGTTCGGATTCTCGCAGCGTTGTTTTATCGCACTGTACCGCTCTTGCAGACGAAAACTCCTTGGGTCGGTATACTTCAAATTCTTCTGACAACGACACCCCGAAGTCGATCCTTTGCGGATATTGTCTACTGAGATTCCATACATCCTCTCGCACGCCCAACAGTAAGTCGCTACTGTTAGATACCCACGCAAGCGAAAGATCGGAAAATTTAAGATCCGCAGTGTACCTAACGGGATTTTCCTCAACTCCTGTAATAGCGAGTCTAGCTCCTGCTCGTTTAGCTTCCGCCCCATATAGCATCTCACCGCTTTCTGTCCATACGACGTGATCAGGAGTACAGCGTAAGCCGTTGTGTTCAATGACCTCGCGCACTCCGTTAGAGACAGATCCTTCGTGGGAGACCCATTCCACTCCGTCCCATACTAGATCATGACAGGTTACGTTTTCAATTGCAATGAGTCCGTGATTAGTGAGAACACGTTGTCCTTTGGCAATACACCTCTTAGCGGCCATGCGATGTTTTATTTTGTCTGGTTTAACGTCGGCAGGGAGGTTGAACACAGCGCGAGAGGTGTTGTCGTGAATGTCGCCGCCATCCAGGTAAATCTGGATCATAGATAGGCAGTTGGCGAGGTGGGCCAAGTCTCGCAGCTCGATCTGCGACAAA
>Ga0182030_10013166_pt1 | contig 16487 bp, 16 predicted proteins | sample 812S3MmetaG_FD_121299 | JGI IMG/M metagenome (GOLD analysis project Ga0182030, IMG submission 121299) | Permafrost microbial communities from Stordalen Mire, Sweden - 812S3M metaG (Illumina Assembly) | ecosystem: Environmental > Terrestrial > Soil > Wetlands > Permafrost | place: Sweden...
CCAGATACATCACACTTTATAAAATTTTACTGCCATAAGTTATCGCAAATGAATTTGTTAATTTCCTTTTTTTACTACTTATTCAAACTTTTCCTACATTAACTGCTGAACAGTAACACTTTTTTTATTATTGTTTCCTAACTCAATGCATATGGATATAGCTGAAGAAGTTTTGGAATATTTCAGAAAACAAGACAGGAGATGGATAAACTCGAACGGAATGGAACTGGGCCTATCTGATAAAAATGAGATATGGAGTAGTTTTTCATTGGTATGCTCTGGTGAAGGCCCATTGGCTTTAAGCATAAGTACTGAGGATTGCACAATAAATGATTTTATAGAAGGCTTTAACTTGAAAAGTATAAGAGATATAGATACACTGGCTTATGGAAGTTCCTGGATACGCTATTTGAATGGTAATGCTGAAATACATGTAACACCTTTTGACTTAGATGCAACAATTACTTTCAGGATTTTCCGGGCAAAGACTATTGTTTACAGTGTGGAATTGCATTTTTATGATGAAGAATACAATCACCTGACTTTGGAGGAGGATTTTGCCCATTACATTGGAGCTAAAGCAAAACTATTAGATTCGGCTATGCAAAACAGGTATAAAAAGAAACCTCGTTATTAGATTTTTACAAGCGGCGCAATTACTTAATGTTTTTGGGGCTAACGCTTTTAGACGGCTTGTAGTATTTTGAATTTGATGTTTTTGCCGCTATTTTTTTAGAGTAAGAGGGTTATATCTAATGCCGCTTTCTACTCCAATCGTTTTCATGAATTCACTGGTTTTAAAATGGGATCAAGAGTCCTGAATAGCTGCAAGGGGCAGGCTTGGGTAGGTTTAATTCATAAATTAATGAAGTGCTAAGAAACCCTGAAAAGCCATGAATATTTTAGGAGGGACATACCCTCCCCTTTTTTCTTTTTTACCCCTATCCAAACTTACAGTAAACCTGAAATTGGGGATTTCAATCCAAAGTAATAAAAGGGATGACAAGGGTATAGTGATAGGGGAGCTTCTCCTGAATACAAAATCTACAGGTTTACCGGGCAAAAGGCCCACATAACCCTATAGTAAAAGCTTTTTGTAAGGAGTCCTTATCAGGATAGTTTAAGGGGATGGTGAAGCTATAGGGAGGGTACAGGTCATAACCAAATAAATTGATGCAATATTTCAACTGGAATAATGAACGAATTATAGTGATAATAGCAGGAGAAAGGGGGGACTTTGGATAGGCTTTTTCATAAATTTATTACTATTCAATTTTCTCCATGAATTTGGTCCTGATTTTCAATAAGGGTATTAGCCAAAAAGGAGGGGGTAAACAGTAGTATAATACCCCTATCCTTTCTACCTTTTATACGCCAAATTAAAAACAACGCAGTTGTCTTGAATTTGACAAAAAACAGGGGTATATATCCAGCCCCCCCCTTTTCTAAATAAATAAGTAAAAAAAGTGCCCTGCTTCATTGGTGAAAGCCAGAAATGCTCAGGTAAAATGTTGACGCAAAAAAACAGTTATAGAAGGAGACAGAGGAGGGGGCCTTGGGTATAGGCAGGCAGACCATTTTCCTCCCTCTGGCCGATCCGGACAGGCTGGTATAAATTGTTTCAAAAATTTTATCTGTAGGGATGCATTTTATAGGGCCCGGGGGGTATCATTAGTTCATAAATTTATGGACATTTCTTTCTCTGGTGGATATAAACATGCCAAAGATGAACGGTATAGAAGTGCTGAAGGAGCTCAGGAAGGTCAGAATACTTTGGCGTAGCCCCATCATCATTTACGGCACTATCAAAGACAACAGCCATATAGACCAGGTAATGGCCTTAGGTGCAGTGAAATTTATAACTAAACCAATGGGATGACAAGCCTTTAAAAGGCTATAGAGGAAGTACTGAACTCGTTCTGAAGGGCTATAGGCAATTATCTAAAACAGAAAAGCCGGCAAAGAAAACGTGCCAGCTTTTCTGTTTTCAGGAATCACCCTATTCCACAACCAATTTCTGACTGTAATATCTATCCCCCTGCACAATCCTGGCAAGATAAATACCCTTAGCTATTTGGCCTAAATCAATGGCACCCGTACCTGATAACTCTTTTGCAGGCATTACTTCCCTTCCCGTAAGATCATATAGGCCGAAAGTATAGGGTGTATACCCAAGCGATTGAATGGTTACCGTACCCGTAACGGGATTCGGATAAATGGCAAACACACTCGCAGCTATCTCCTGAATCCCGGTAGTTGTAGTATCACAATGGGTAGTTAAAGTAAAGCTATCTACTCCCAGCCAAAATTGATTTTGGGTAAGTGCCGCCGAATTAACCCGCAACGTAATATAGGTAAAGGGATCGCTGGCATAATAGGCAAACGAATAGTTTTGCCAGGAGCCTCTGTCATACGTGCCTGGTATAGCTGATGTGTCGAAAATCTTTGTATTCAAATCGCACGAAGCATAACCCGCCCAAACTTCAAAATGCCCAAAACCTTCGGTATTATTCGTATTGGGATCAAAATTTATAAGGTATACCCCAAGGTTATATAGTTTACCCGGTATCATAGTTGTATCCAGTTTTTGGGTAACTGAGCCATATACCGGAGTTACTGTTCCTACGCTATTGTAAAAGAGGCCTAAATAAGATTGCCCATTATAAGCTGAAAGGGTATCGTAATTATTAAGCGGAAAGGTAAGTGCATATTTACCACCACCATCTGTGTCACAACTGGTCCAGTTTGGAGGAGGAAGGGTATAGCTGGGTAAGCCCTCAAAGGAAGGATTTGTAATTAAATCGCATTGGGCGAAAATCTGATTCAGGCATAAAAATGCCAGTGCGGATAGTAGTAGCTTTTTGCTCATAAAGGTTAGTTAATTGTTTGTTTCTGCGCTGAACCCGGCCCAGAAGTTTATAAAGAAAGACGTGAGTTCACCCACCCTATGCTGCAATGCTGAAATACCATACCACAAAAAGTATCATGCAACCGCTGCAGCGAAGTCAGATAAATTGTAATTAATACGAACTATTTCGGATTGACACATAAAGTTTGACACCTTATAATTAGAAATGCATTCTCCCTTTTTAATCCATTTAAATTAAATGCTGGCTGTTTTATTGATAGTTCTACCCAACTGCTAATAGCGCTTCATAATGAGCTAATCCAAAATCTCTTCGTGCCGAGTAAATGCTCAACTCATGAATGGTTAACCTCAAACCTTTAGGCACATGGTCTTCATCAAAAAGATCATAGCGGATACGATTATTTCCTTTAAACGCTGCAAATGGAACTGAGGCCTCTTTCTCGTTCTCTAAAAACTCGGCCTCTGCATCCTCTTCATCCCAATCATTTGAGATCCTGAATGCCTTGATGTCAAGATTAATCAGGGTAACCACATCTCTATCCCCTTTTTCATAAGCCATCCGTCGCCGGTACCTCAAAAAATCGAGTTCATCCAAAAGATCGGGTTTGCGCTTTAATGGTTTTAAGGTTATCATGGTTTTTTGATTTAATGAGTTGGATATTGTAATTATTGAAAGACAGCCTACCTTAAAACCAGCTCACAGGTTTTTGACTGGTTGTTGGAGCTAAGCTTTAAAACATAGATACCAGCACTTAAATCGCCTGCATGAAAAGAGGCTTTGTAATTTCCTGGGCCTGATAATTGATTTACAGGAAAAGCAACACTGCGTCCCAGCATATCAAAAACCTCAATCCTTGCCTGCCCACTTTCGGGAAGGCTATATTCAATAGTCAGGTTATCTCTGAATGGATTAGGATAGGCTAAAAGATTTAGCGGCTGCGTTGAAGCAATGATTTGTTTAATGCCGGTAGGGGTTTCAGGCAGGGTATTGGTAGAGTCTGCCGTTATACTTAAATCATTATTGATGGTTAAGCCACGTAATACCATGCTGAGCGATGGATCACCGAATAAAGCACCAGTGCGGGGGCTATACTGACCTCCCTGCAAAGCATAATCAATTGTATCTTCTTCCTGTGATAAACTGTATAGCGTATTGTTTCTGCCAAGCACTACATCCATATCCCAAACATAGATGGAGGTGTCCTGTGCTATATCCGTGCTGAAATTCAGGCTCTGCCAGCCATTGCTGCTGTTTAAATCTTTTAATACCAGGTTTACTTCACCTGCATCTACTTCGCCTGTGCTATCTTCATACATGTCTACAGTTTGGTAAGACACTGCCGCAAATTCCATATCGCTGATAGTAACGCGAGGCATATTGACATACTTATCCGAATCATCGTATTCATAGTAATTCGTTGCATCAAAGGCCCCGTTTTTAAAGAATTCAACTTTAATACTGTTTACCTGGTTTTCATCTTCGTCGTAGGTAGTGCTGGTATAGGCTAAAGCCCATACCTGCCGTTAAAATCCATAGACAGGTCATGGAACTGTTCATCATCGTTTTGGTCGCTTATTCCTATAGGGCTACCCCAGTTAGTGCCATCAAAATAACAGGCAATAATCTGATTACCTCCGCTCGAATCATCGGCATCGGCATCAGTTATCCAGACGGCTATAGCGTTTACTGAATCGGTATAGCAAACATTGACGCTGTAATTGTTTCCGGGAAGGTCATTGATAATATCAGGCGTAGATTGATACAAGAGGCCATTGCCCTCGTTTAAAACAGTATACCAGATGTCGGTAGTAGAAGCAACGCTATCTTCGGCTAACCAGGTAATCATAGCATTACCGGAATCACTGATAGTAATGCTGGGTTTACTGGCTGGTAAACCGGATGGATTATCTATACTGCTTTTTGAAGTGATAGATGCAGTTGCAGGATCATATGCCGCATACCAGACTACAAAGCTGTTGAGCAGGGTATCAACTCCAAATTGAGCATTATTTTCAATGTCGGAGGGTTGCAGGCTGCTTTGTGTCCACACAATAATTATTGAGCCGTCAGGAGCAATAGCAAGCTTAGGGTCTGCCAGCATCACTTCATTGCTTTGAACTTCTATAGGCAGGCTGAACTTATTGTGGGTAGTATCTAAAGTTGAGATCAATAAATGGGATGCTACTGAATCTGCCTCTATCCAAACAGTAGCAACAGAGGCACCTCTGTTTGAAAAAGCAGGTTGTGGATTTGCATCGGGTGCTGGAAAGGTAATACCACTATCCCCTTGCACTGATCTTGCATAGGGATTCTGGTTTCGGAATAAGGCGTGAAAAAGGGTATCTAAATTACTCGGCAGTCCTCCTCCGAAAGTCATAGGATTATTACTATTGTTTCTTGGCCATATCACTCCACTTAATACAGTATTGTTTGGCTCGCAATTACCAAAGCTGAAGGGATTATTGGCGCACCACCATTTTTTCGCACTTCCTGCAAGGCCGGTTAATTTTACATCGCCGGTGACAATTAAGTCACCTCCTAACAAAAATGAATCCTGCCATGCAGGAACCGTCTGAAACTCATAAGAGGCCCCTATTCTTGCCGTAGCTGCAAGGGTGGCTTCAATGCCTGCCAAATGCCTGTTAACCAGGCTTGCTGTAACATGCACCTCACCTGTCATTTTTGCCCCTATTGAAATATTGCTTCTGGCCCCATCCTGTGTTTGAATAAAACCAAATTGTCCACTACCTGCGTCTATCCCTAAATAGCAATCAGCGGCAAGGCCGCCCGAGGCAGTAAGGCTCGCCCCGATAGATATAGAGGCCGGGTTAATTGGTAGGGGTAGGGTAGCATCGGTAGTAACAAAAGTGAATAGTTCTCTTTCCGCACTAAAATGGCCGCTAATAAGGGGATTGAAGTTCGTATCAATGTCTATACTAAAACCCGAAATATTATCTAACGATATTTGACCTGCGGCTATAGGCCTTCCAAAGGCATTAAGCTGGTATTGGTATGCGCTGCTTACAGCAGTAAGGTCTCCCGAGGATAGGTCATAAGTTTGTTCCAAAACAATAGTGTTTGCTACAAGGCCGAAGGACTTACCGCCTATACCCACAATATCGGGATCTACAGGCTGCATGGAATCAGGAACATTGATGCTAAAAGTAAGGGATGCGATACCCTCTTCTGATATACTATCGGCTACTATACTTACCCATCCGCTTTGAACTGAAGCTGGCAGGAGTTTAATAGTAAAGTTATAGGGGTCTGAGGCCTCTATAAAATCTCCGTTGCTATCGTAATAATGGGCTTCAATACCTGCGGCATTGCTATCCAGACTTCCCATGTCAAGGGTATCTATCCAGTCGCTGCCATCAGAGGTTGCCTGGATAGAATCTGAGAGCACCTCGCCATTATCATCTACAGGGCAGAACCATACTGTTACCGCATCCCCAGGTGCATCAGTTACAGTTAGTATATTCTGGAAGCCACTAACTCCCTGAACAAAGATAGGATCGGTGGTAACAATTGAGGGCTCAATAGTACTCTGTGCAAAAGCTGTATAAATTGAAAATAGCAGGCAGCAGCCTATAAGAAGTTGCTTATTCATTGGGCGGGTTTTTATGGATTGGTTTAATTGATTTTTTGGATAGTCAGGGTAGCATAGATCTCATCGGAACCTATACCCGCAGGGTTACCTGCGGTATAGGTTAATTGACCTGCGGGATTAATAGAGTAGCCCAGATATTGCTGGAGCGTGACTGTAGTAGTGTTTACAACTGTAAACGTACCCTCAAGTTCAACGGTATAGGGTTCAGATAGCACAAGTCCATTAGCGGACTGGCGATAATCTGTTACCCTTTGAGATTTACCAAGAACCAGTGCAGAACTGGTAGTGCTGTTCCATAGCCTCAAAGCGCCAGAGGCTATAACATTGGCATAGGGATTATTAGCGTTATAGGGGATATTCCATGCCCAGGTTGCAGAGGCATGGACAAAGTAGGTGCCCGCCAATAAAGTAAGGGAAGTGCCGCTGCGGCTGATATTGTTGCCCTGAATCGATTCAGTATTGTCTATTTGCCGGGTAGACCAGAGTGAGTCGGTAAGGGTAGTAACGGATACTGAACCGCTGGGTAGCCGCTCATCAAAAATGGCGTAATCTGTAAATCCACCCGCAACGCCTGTTGCGCCGGTTAACCCATTTGCCCCGGTAGGGCCAGTGATGCCTTGTGAACCGGAAGGACCAGTAGGTCCGCCACCGCTTCCGGCTATACCGGTTGCACCCGTTGGTCCAGTAGCACCACCACCACTGCCTGCCATCCCTGTTGCTCCAGTATGACCTATAGGACCTGTGCCCCCTGTTGGGCCGGTTGCACCTGTTGTTCCTATACCCCCTCCAGCATTTCCAGTTTATCTTTGAAGTTTAAAGAATGCTTTTCAAATAAAACATACACGGATTGCTCAATGATGGACTTTCGGTGCACAGAAGTCAGGTTTAATTCGTATTTCTGTGCCAAGGGTTTCGGTGGTATTCTAAGGCCGAATTTTAAGAGTCTGTCCGTTAGATTCTTTTCCAGAAAGGGAAGTCCCAGATTATTTTTTTCGAGATAAAGAAATGAAAAATACGCCCTGAGCTGATCGTCAGTCATGGATAGACGTATGGCAGTCCAATGTTCCGGATGGTCATAAATATCATAAACTTTTTCATCCACTAACAAAGCCGGATCAAAGGTCTTTTCCCATAAATCAATCTTCTTTTCGATTGGACCTGCCAGCATATCGGGAAACTGAATCAGCAGGCTGCGGATAAAAGACATAAAACGCTGCAGGCTTTTCTTAAAATTTATTTTTAACTGATAGTACAGGAAAGTATCTGATTCAGCAAGATTGTCTTGGTACTGCCTTAACTTATATGCAAACAGAAATCCAAAATCACGCTGGTTGTAATCCATTAACCGGACAACACAATTATCTTTAAAATCATAATAAGCTCCTTCGGATTCGAAATAATCAACTTGGCGTTCACTATACCTTTTATGAAAGTCCAGTGAATATTTTAAGTTACCGGAATTAACTTCTTCATCTTCTGTAACAATTGGGGAACAGTTCTGCACAATAATTGGCTCAATAATCCTGAGAAACTGATCATAAAAAGTTATATCCCCGCCGGTTTTCAATCTCTCCCGTTCATATTGCCAGATTTCGCCTGTATTTATATCGTAGATATTATAATTCACATTGCTCATATGTTTTCAGGTTGATTTACAGCAAAGGTAGCATCTCCGCTGCTTTTTGTTTTACTTCGTCAATCACCTCAGCGTATATCTGGGTGGTGCCAATTTTTGAATGCCCAAGCATTTTGCTAACCGTATATAAGGATACTCCAGAGGTTAACGCAAGTGTAGCGAAACTGTGCCGGCCGACATGGACATGGATGTTCTTGTCCAATTTTGCTTTTTTTGCCCAAGTTTTTAAAAGCCCATTCATTTTTCGCTTTTCAGGGACATGCGCAAATACAAGCTCATGTTGTTCTCCCAATATTTCTTTCTGTCTGGCCCGGATAGCAGGTAATAAATTTAATGCCTGAGCAGTAAGAGGCAGATAATGAGCTTTCGCATTTTTCTGCTTTACTTGTCTGTAAGTAAGAATCCCGTTTTCAATATCGGTCCATTTCATTTTCATCAGGTCACTTAATCTTAGGCCACTAAAGCAACTAAAGAGAAAGAAATGCCGGACGTTATCTTCAAATGCCGTATCATTTAATTTTCTAAGTTCTTCAATAGTAAGATATACAATTTTGCTTTGAGTCTCCGGAGGGATATCTCCCCCTTTACCCCGTTTGAGGTAAGTGAAAGGATTGGCTTGAATTATCTTATCCTTAACAGATTGGTTTAAGATGGCGCTAATTCGGGATAAATACAGCCGCAAGCTGGATACGCCAAGCTCCTGTGTTTTTAAATAAGCGATGAAATCCTTTAAATATTTTTCGTCGAGTTTTTTAAACGATAGCTTTTCGGATTGATTAAAGTCTAGCAAATAGGTCAAAGCACAGTTATAGGTATTACTTCCCCGTTGGGCAGATTGTTCACGGTAGTATTGTATGAAATCCTGTTTACTGGATTTAGGAATAAACCCTGCGATGCTTTCTTTCATTTGAAGTACCCGCTTGGCATGGATTGCCTTTGCCAATTCCCAGCTTTCTTTATCTTGCTTGAGTATATTTTTGTTTTCAGGTTTTAAGTAATCCTTGCTGACATATAGTTTGAGATATTCCTTGTACCGGTGACCCTCATTATATATATCCAGGAAAAGAGAATATCCTTTTTTATCAATAGCTTTTGTGCGAAGAGTAACTGATGCCATTTCCTTTATTTTTTAGGAAACAAATCAGGGACAAAAGAACGAAAAAGGGACGACATTTTGTAATTAAGAGTAAAAATAAAATAGGAAAAATTAAGTCATAAAAGCATGATATTAAGACTATTGTATTATTTTGGATTACTTTCAATTAGATTCGATTATGATTCGCCCCTTCCGTCCCCTAAAGGGGAAACCAGGGCAAAGCAGCCAAATATACGGGTAGACGACAAAGCCTGTATTGGTATTGGCTTTGGTTTCCCCTTTAGGGGACGGAAGGGGCGGCTGTTAACGCATTACCGGTATATTCAAATTTAGCTTACTCAATTCAACCAACAACAACTCATGGCAAACTCGTTCGAAGTTACAGGCGGAAAAAAACTAAAAGGTGAAATTACACCGCAGGGTGCAAAAAATGAGGCACTGCAAATTCTTTGCGCGGTGCTGCTTACGCCGGAGAAAGTGACCATCAGCAATATACCGGCCATCCGCGATGTGTTGGCGCTGATAGATATTTTGCAGGACCTGGGCGTTAACGTTGAGAAACTGAATGAAGATACCTACACCTTTCAGGCCAATAATATAAACCTCGATTATCTTAAATCGGACGTTTACAAAAAAAAGGGCGCTTCGCTGCGGGGCTCTATTATGATTATGGGCCCGCTGCTTACGCGTTTTAAAAAGGCCTACATGCCCAAGCCCGGCGGCGATAAAATTGGAAGAAGAAGATTAGATACGCACTTTTTGGGTTTCGAAAAGCTGGGCGCTAAATTTAACTACGATAGCCACGAAACCTTTTACAGTGCTGAAGCCAGTAACCTGCAAGGCGCCTACGTTTTGCTGGATGAGCCTTCAGTAACCGGTACTGCCAACATTGTTATGACGGCTGTAATGGCCAAAGGGACCACCACTATTTACAACGCCGCCTGTGAACCTTACCTGCAGCAGCTAACCGCTATGCTTATACGCATGGGTGCAAAAATTACAGGCAGCGGCTCGAATTTGCTGGTGATAGAAGGCGTAGAATATCTGAAAGGGACCGAGCACCGCATGTTACCCGATATGATTGAAATTGGCAGCTTTATAGGTTTGGCCGCCATGACCCAAAGCGAAATTACAATTAAGAACTGCCGGCTTGACATGCTTGGTAATATTTTACCCGTGTTTGAAAAGCTGGGTATTGAAATGGAATACCGCGGCGATGATATATACATACCTGCCCGCGAGCATTATACTATTCAAAAATTTATTGATGGCTCGATTTTGACGGTGGCAGACGGCCCCTGGCCTTTGTTTACACCCGACCTTATATCGATAGTTTTAGTGGTAGCCACGCAGGCTAAAGGCAGTGTGCTGATACACCAGAAAATGTTTGAAAGCCGTTTGTTTTTTGTAGATAAACTGATTGATATGGGTGCCCAGATTATTCTGTGCGACCCACACCGGGCCACCGTAATTGGTTTACACCGGGCCTTTAAACTAAGGGGCATAACCATGAGCTCGCCCGATATACGCGCCGGGGTAGCCTTGTTGATAGCCGCCATGAGCGCTGAAGGCAAATCCATCATCAACAATATTGACCAGATTGACCGCGGTTATCAGCGGATTGATGAGCGGTTAAATGCCCTGGGAGCGGAGATTAAAAGAGTTTAAAACACCCAAGCCCAGCCCCCTAACCCCCGAAGGGGGAACAATACCAAAATTCAACTTTAGTGGCTGTTTTGTGCTTTATTGCACCAATTCAATGTCTTCTGTTTTTTGCTTTAGTTCTCCCTCAGGGGTTAGGGGGCCTGCCATAGTTTCCCCTTCGGGGACGGAAGGGGCTGCATTTTTGTCTTTAATTCCCCCTTCGGGGGTTAGGGGGCGTTTTGTTTTGGTCAATTTGGCGATATTTCTACTTAGGGCAGAGAATTTGAGATATTTGCCCCGCTAAAAATGCTCAATTATGGAAGAACAGAAAGGAAATGCCGAAAAAGACAACCTGAAGGACAGGGTAGAGGACATCAAAAATACCGTTTCGGAGAAAGCCGAAGAGTTTGCTCAGCAGGCTAAAGGTAAGGCTGAAACCTTTGCCGGAAAAACTTTAGATGGCGTTGAAAAGCTTATAAACGATGTGTTTAAGAAGAATAAGCCCGAAGATGCAGAGTTTGAAGAAGAAGCCGTTGACCCTAAAGATATTGAGATAGTTGAATTGAAAAAGGAAATGGACGAGCTGCGCGATAAGTATGTGCGCCTGTATGCCGATTTCGACAATTATAAAAAGCGCACGGCTAAAGAAAAGCTGGAAACTATTCAAACAGCCAGCAAAGAAATTATCAAAGAACTGTTACCGGTAATTGATGATTTTGAGCGCGCCTTAAAAGCCCTGGAAGGCGATAGCGAGGCTAAGAACGGTATGCAGCTTATTTATAATAAATTAGTAAGCAACCTGACAGCTAAAGGCTTAACCCCGATGGAGACTGTAGGTAAAGAGTTTAACGTTGACGAGCATGAGGCTATTACTGAAATACCGGTTAGCAACCCAAAGCAAGCGGGTAAGGTAATTGACCAGGTAGAGAAAGGTTATTACCTGAATGGCAAGCTTATTCGCTTTGCAAAAGTAATTGTGGGCAAAAAAAACTGAGTAGGCGATTAATAAACCAAAAGCAAAATTCCTCTGTGCTTCAAGCAGAGGTTAGTATAGGGTGGCAAAAAGAGATTATTACGAGATACTCGAAGTTCAGAAAACTGCCTCAAAAGAGGAGATTAAGAAGGCATACCGTAAAGTGGCCCTAAAGTATCACCCCGACCGTAACCAGGGCGATAAAGCATCGGAAGAGAAATTTAAAGAGGCTGCAGAAGCCTATGAGGTTTTAGGAGACGAAGCTAAACGTCAGTCGTACGATCAGTTTGGCCATGCAGGCGTAAACGGAGGCCCGGGGGGGTTCCATAATGGAAATGTAGAAGACATATTCCGCAATTTCGGCGATATTTTTGGTGGGGGCGGTGGAGGCGGCGGCTTCGATCCGTTTGAATCGTTTTTTGGTGGCGGTGGAGGCGGAAGGCAAAGCCGGACCCGCGGCAAACGGGGCAGCAACCTGCGCATTAAAATAAAGCTTACCCTGAGTGAAGTGTCGGGCGGTGCGCACAAAAGCGTAAAGGTTAAGAAACATATTGAATGTCCTACCTGTCACGGAAGCGGCGCTAAGGATGCAAGCTCTGTAAGTAAATGTACGGTGTGTGGCGGCCAGGGTGTGGTGCGCAAAGTTACCAATACCATATTGGGCCAGATGCAAACCACGCAAACCTGTTATGCATGTAATGGCAGCGGACAGCAGATAACTAAAAAATGTACCGGTTGTAATGGCCTGGGCGTGGTATACGGCGAAGAAACTTTGGCTTTTGATGTACCGGCAGGCGTACAGGATGGCATGCAACTTTCAATGACCGGTAAAGGAAACGCCGGCGAACATGGCGGCCCTCCGGGAGACCTGATTATACAAATTGAAGTTGAGCAAAATCCTGAGTTGGAGGTTGATGGGCAGAATGTGATTTACAACCTGCACATCAGTTTTATTGATGCGGTTTTGGGCACCACAGTGGAAGTGCCAACCATTGAAGGCAAGGCAAAATTTAAAGTGCCGGCGGGCACCCAGGCAGGTAAAATATTCAGGTTAAATGGTAAAGGCTTGCCGGCGGTAAATGCTTACGGCAAAGGCGACCAGCTGATATTGATGAATGTTTACACACCTACAGACCTTACCAGCGAAGAAAAAAAGCTGCTTGAAAAACTGCGCGAATCACCCAACTTTAAACCAAAGCCGGGCTCGAAAACCGAGAAGGGTTTTTTTGACAGGATGAAGGACCTTTTTGAATAGAGAGGATATTTGAGACAGTATTCATACCTGTATTACCCGGCTGCTAACTCTGCATTTTTCTCCGTGCGATAACTGTATTTCGTTTCTATTTCCCGCTCACTCTCTTATCCCATAGCCAGGCGGTGAGCATCATAGTATCCAGGTCGCGCTTTATTTGCCAGCCTAACTTAGATACGGCCTTATTGTTATTGGCGTAGATACTTACCACATCGCCGGGCCTGCGGGGGCTGAATTTCCAGTTTAATTTTACGCCACTAACCTTTTCGAAAGACTGTATGGCTTCCAGAACCGTTACGCCATTACCGGTGCCCAGGTTAAATACCTCGCATTTACTTTCGTTACGGCCCTGTATCAGGTATTGAAGCGCTTTGGTATGTGCGTTGGCAATATCCATTACGTGTATATAATCGCGGATGCAGGTGCCATCACGGGTATCATAATCATTGCCGAATACTGCAAACTCTTTAATCTTGCCCAGGGCGGTGCCGGTAATACGTGGAACCACTGCGGTAATAACATCGGTGGTATCTTCGCCAAGCTCACCGCTTTCGTGTGCGCCTGCCGGGTTGAAGTAGCGCAGCAACACAAACCGCATATCAGATATCTTTGAAAAGTCGCGGATAATGTCTTCCCCTATTTGCTTGGTACGGGCATACGGGCTTTCGGCTGTGGCAAAGGGAGTTTGCTCTGTAACCGGTAACTCGGTAGTGTTGCCATACACCGAGCAGGACGAGGAGAATACAAAATCCTTTACCCCAAATTCCGCACTTAATTCAAGCAGGTTAACCAGTGAATCCAAATTGTTATGATAATAAAGCAGCGGCTTTTCTACTGATTCGGGCACCGATTTAAGGGCGGCAAAATGAATGATGCCGTCTATCCTGCTGGTTTCTTTAAATAATTTGCGCGTTGCTTCTTTATCGCACAGGTCTGTTTTATGGTTTGTAACAGGCTGGCCACTAATCTTACTAATGCGACCGGTGGTTTCTGGCTTGGAGCGTATGTTACTGTCAACAATAATTACCTCGAAATTATTTTCTAAAAGATCAACCACCGTATGCGACCCGATATAACCGCAGCCACCGGTAACAAGTATTTTAGGTTTTGTGCCTGACATTGAATGATGATTTATGGGTCGTTTGCGATGCGCGATTTTCGATTCTGCGATATGCGATGTCATTAAACTTTCACATATCCTTTAGATGGTGTTTCAAATTAAAGCAAAGAAGTACAGATTAACACAAAGTACAATACAAAGAACACCAAAATATATTCTTTGTGGCCTTTGTAGTGGCATTTCCTTTGTGCTCTTTGTGTTAAATTGCATTTGGATTTAATTTTAAACAGCTTCTTAGCCGCAAATCACATATCCTAATAATAGTACTGTCCGCTTTCAATTGTTTGCCTGATGCCATCTTCAAGCTTTGTCATAGGCCGGCCCAACAGGCTTTTCATTTTTGACACATCCGGTTTTCTTCTGCTCATGTCGCCTTCAGCCAGCGGCGGCAGGTGTACTAATTTTGATTTTGAACCGGTTAATTCAATAATGATTTTAGCCAGTTCAAGGATAGTAACTTCGTGGTCGCTGCCAATGTTAACGGTATCGTTTAAATGGAGGTTGTTATACAGGGTGCTTGCGCAGGCATCAATATTATCATTGCGGTAGCAGAATGTACGGGTTTGCAAACCATCGCCATAAATGGTAATGTTTTCTCCCAGTAATGCCGATTTAATAAAACGGGTCATTACAAAGTCGTTGCTTTGTTTGGGGCCGTAGGTATTGAAAAAGCGGAAGATAGTATAGTCAAGGTCGAACTCCTGTTTGTAGGAACGGAGAAAAGCTTCGCCCACATTTTTTACCACAGCATAAGGTAAACGTGAATTAAGCGGTGTGGTCATTTCGTTTTGTGGATGCTCAAACGGTTCGCCATAAACTTCGGATGAAGAGGAGAAGAAGATGCGTTGTACACCGGTGTTCTTGCTAAGGTCAAGGATATACTTAATGCCCTGGATATCGTGCAAAACGGATACCGGGTTTTCGAGGGTGCGCTTTACACCCACTACGGCTGCGTAATGAAACACGTAATCGAATTTGTAAGAGGTAACTACGGCTGCAATGTCCCGGTATTCGTTGCTGTTACCTTTTATAAATTTCCAGTTGCCTTTATTTTCGGTAGGAAGCCGTTTAATATTTCCGGTTGAAAGGTTATCAACCACTACCACGTAATTATCAGGGTCTTCAATCAGTTTATCTACCATGCAACTACCAATAAAGCCCGCGCCGCCTGTTACAAGTATGGTTCGTTTCATAAGCAATAATATTTTATAAGGTGCAAAAAATGCTTTATCAAAACCGGTGAATTACAATTGCGGGGGGTGCTTTTTCTTTCTTTCGGCTGGCGTATCTGCTAACTGATCAATTCCATTAAATATTTTCCATACCCGCTTTTCATCAGGGGCTCAGCCAGCGTGTGTAACTGCTGGGTTGAGATAAAGCCCTGGCGCCAGGCCTCTTCTTCTATACAACCTACTTTTAAACCCTGGCGCTGCTCAATTACCTGCACAAACTGCGAAGCCTGCATCAGCGAATCAAAAGTTCCGGTATCCAACCAGGCGGTGCCACGGTCTAATATACCTACCTGTAATTTACCCTGCTGCAGGTACTCTTTATTTACATCAGTTATTTCGTACTCGCCGCGCGGGCTGGGTTTAAGGTTGCGGGCAATTTCAACTACGTGATTATCGTAAAAATAAAGGCCCGGTACTGCATAGTTTGATTTGGGATGCTGTGGCTTTTCTTCAATCGAAATAGCTTTGCCTTCTTTATTGAATTCAACCACGCCATATCGCTCAGGGTCTGATACGTGATACGCAAATACAACTCCGCCATCAGCGTCAACCTTCGACTTTAATAATTGGTCAAGGCCGCTGCCGTAAAAGATATTGTCGCCTAATATTAAAGCTGCTTTTTCTTTACCAATAAAATCAGCGCCCAGTACAAATGCCTGTGCCAGGCCATTGGGTACTTCCTGCACTTTATAGTTGAATGAGCAACCATATTTTTTGCCATCGCCCAGCAGCCGCTCAAAATTAGGCAGGTCGGCGGGGGTAGAAATTATCAGTATTTCATTAATGCCGGCTTTCATTAAAACCGATAGCGGATAATAAATCATCGGCTTATCGTATATAGGCATTATCTGCTTACTGATAGCATAGGTAATGGGATATAATCTTGTTCCTGATCCTCCTGCCAGTATAATTCCTTTCATGTGTGTCCAGGTTTTATTGGTCTCAAACGTTGGTCAAAACCATGCAATTTATTGCAAGGCTTCAGCCAGATTAAAAGGGAAAATTCCCGTAAAAACTTTAGCATGATGGGTGCCTTTTTGAACTTTCAGTTATC
>Ga0182030_10013167_pt1 | contig 16487 bp, 11 predicted proteins | sample 812S3MmetaG_FD_121299 | JGI IMG/M metagenome (GOLD analysis project Ga0182030, IMG submission 121299) | Permafrost microbial communities from Stordalen Mire, Sweden - 812S3M metaG (Illumina Assembly) | ecosystem: Environmental > Terrestrial > Soil > Wetlands > Permafrost | place: Sweden...
CCAAGTGGATAGGCTGGCGCTCGCCGAGCCGGTTCTGGGCCAGGCCGCTACGCTCACCTTGACTGGCTCCGCCGAAGCGGGAGCGTCGACCGATGGCGCGAAGGCGGCGTTTACCGCCCAGCGTACCGACGCCGCCGGATCAATCCAGCTGAAGGCCGAAGTCGCCCCGGGCGCCAATCGTCTGCTGCTCGCCTTGTCCGCGCAGGAGCCGCCGGGCGGCCTTTTCGCGCGCGCGGCGCGACTGCCGGGGCTGCCGCCAATCGACGTCTCGCTGAACGGAGAGGGTCCGCTCGACAATTTCGCGGCGACGCTCGCAGCCCGCGCCGGCGGTGATCTGACCGCGCAAGGCACAGCGCATCTGACCCGCGATCAGGCCAGCCGGCGGCTTGAGTTCAATCTCACAAGCGAATTTTCCGCGCTTCTGCCCAAGGCGCTTGCGGACATTTTCTCGGGCCCGAACACGCTGCAAGGGACCGCCGCTTTCGCCGACGACGGGACCGTCGCGCTCGAAAAGCTGGCGCTCGCCAATGCGGCCCTGGAGCTGAATGCGGCGGGCAAGCTTGGCGCCGAAGGAAAAATCGACGCCCATGCCTCTTTGCGCGGCCAACCTGCCACGGATGCGTCCGCGTTTCGCGCCAAGACGCTCGAAAGCGATCTCGATGTGACGGGCAGCATCGCTCAGCCGAACGCAAAGCTGCGCGTGCTGATCGAGGACGCCGTGTTTTCCGCTGGGCGCTTTGGCCATGTCGACGCGGCGGCGACCGCCTTGGCGGACGGCCCGCTGACCGACGCCGCTTCGCATGTCGTGCTCGACATCAAGGCCCGAGGGGACGAACTCGCCTTCACCGACCGGGGCCTCGGCGACGCCTTGGGCGATCGGGCGACTCTTGCGTTACAAGCACGGGCGACGGGAGCTGGCGACGCTGACATTGGACTCGCCAAAATCGAAACGTCCACCGCAATTCTGACCTACTCCGGCAAGGCCGGTCCTGACGCGCTGGACGGCAAGGCGAATCTGGCGGCGTCGGACCTGTCGCGCTTCGCGCGGCTAGCCGGACGCGACTTGCGCGGGGCCATGACCCTGGCGGCGACGCTCACGGGAACGCCGAAGGAGCAACGCATAAGCGCCGTGATCAATGGCGCCGTCGTCGAGCCCCGATTGGGAGCGCCGGCTCTCGACGGGTTGCTCGGGCGCAAGCTCGCCTTGGGCGGCAAGGTCGAAACATTTGCAGGAGGAGGCGTCAGCTTCGATGGACTCACCCTGAATGGCGAGTTCATGCAGGCGCGCGTGAATGGCGCCGCCACACGGGAAAAGGCCGACGTCGCCGCGAGAATCGACATCCCCGATCTGCGCCGCGCGGACGTCAGGCTTGCAGGTCGCGCCAGCGTCGACGCCAAGATCTCCGGTTCCCTGCAAAAGCCGGACGCAACTCTGGATGTGTCGCTCGCTAACGCCAGCGCTGACGGCCGCGCTATCCCCAAGCTGAACCTCCATGCGGACGCGCAGGATTTGCTGGGCGAGCTGGCGGCCTCGGCGACCCTGGACGGCACGATAGACGGTCGCGCCGCGCGGGGTCGCGCAAAAGCCGCGCGCGCGGGAAAGGGATGGAAGGTCGAGGACGTCGACGTCAACATCGGCCGGGCGAGTCTTAAAGGCGCCATCGCCTATGACGGCGCGGCCAATGGCCGGCTGAGCTTGAACGCCCCCGACCTCGACGATTTTTCCGCCTTCGCGCTGCAAAAGCTCGGCGGCGCGGTCACCGCGGAAATCGGGCTCGACGGCGCATCAGGCGCGCAAAACGCCACGATCGACATGAAGGGTTCCGGCGTTCGCGCGAGAGATTTGTCGATTGAACGCTTCGCCGCGAAGCTTTCCGGCCGGGACTTGCTTCGCCGCCCGACTCTGGAGGGTGACGCGACGCTGGACAATGCGAATCTCGGCAAGGAAACGATTCCCTCGGCCCGGCTCAAGGCCCGCCCCTCTGGCGCGGGAACCGCAATCGACCTCGCCGTCAACGCCAGAGGCTTCGCCATTGCGAGCGCGGCGACGGTCACTCCCGGCGACCGCACCCGCATTGATCTGGCGTCCCTCTCCGCGCAGCGCGGGGCCAAGCGCCTCTCGCTTGCGGGGCCGGCGACGATCACCCTCGGCGCGGGCGCGGCTGAAATCAGGGGCCTCGCCATCAACGCCGACGGCGGCCGCATCGAAGTCGACGGCCGCGCCGGCGACCAGCTCGACCTGACGGCGCGGGTGCGCGCGATGCCGCTGTCGATCGCCGCGATGGCGGATCCCAGTCTCACCCTGGACGGAAAGCTAGACGCAGAGGCCCGGATTACCGGCCCCAAGACTGCTCCTGGCGGCGAATGGAAGGTCACGCTCGCAAAATTTTCGGCGCCGCAATTGCGCGGCAATGGTCTCCCCTCCATCGACGCTTCGGCGCATGGCCGCCTCGCTGGCAAGCGAACCAGCGTCGACGCCGATATCGCGCTGGGGACGGCGAGTCGCATCAAAATCGCGGGATCGGCGCCAATTGACGCAGCCGGCGCACTCGATCTTTCGATCAAGGGAGGCGTCGACGCCGCGCTCGCCAACACGATGCTGTCAGCGAATGGCCAAACCGCGCATGGCAAGGCCAATCTGGATCTGCGCCTGACGGGATCGGCGACGTCGTCCATCGCCGGTGGCTCAGTCGCCTTCGCCGACGGCTCGTTCTCCGATCCCGCCAATGGGCTCGCTTTCAACAACATCTCCGCCCGGCTGGAAGCACACGGCCGGGAAATGACTCTTTCCGCGATGCAGGCGGCGACCAGAAACGGCGGCCAAATCTCCGCTGCGGGTCATATATCCCTGCTGCCCGAGGCTGGCATGCCGGGTTCAATCCATATCCTCGCGCACAACGCATTGCTGGTCAGCAGCGAGCTCGTTTCCGCCAACGCCGATCTCGACCTCAATCTCGGGGGCCCCCTGGCGCGCGCGCCAAAGGTTTCCGGCGCGGTGAAATTCAACACGCTGGAGGTGAACATTCCAGCCCGGCTGCCCTCGTCGCTGACGCCGCTGCCGAACGCCAAGCACATCGACGCCAGAGGTTTCGCTAGAGAATTGCTGGCGTTGCAACGCAAGCAGGCCGCAAGAGCGGCGCGCGGCCCCGCATTCGACGCCGCCCTCGATTTGAAGATTTCGGCGCCGAACAAGATTTTCGTTCGTGGCCGCGGCATCGACGCGGAATTTGGCGGCGAGCTGACACTGGCGGGCTCGTTGCAGAAGCCCAGCGTCATTGGGGGATTCGACCTGCGTCGCGGCAAGCTGCAATTGCTGACGCAGCGCATCGACATCACCCGCGGCAAGTTGACGTTTTCTGGCGGCCTGATGCCGGAACTGGATTTCTACGCGGAGACGACGGCCGCGGACGTCACGGCGCAGATCGCGGTTACTGGTCCGGCGTCACAACCAAGCTTCGCTTTCACCTCGTCTCCGGAATTGCCGCAGGACGAAGTCTTGTCTCGGCTTCTCTTCGCCAAGGCGTCTGGCGCGCTGTCGCCATTCCAGGCCTTGCAGCTCGCGGCCGCCGTGGCCGAGCTTTCGGGGGGAGGAGGCGACGGCGGGTTCGAGAAAATGCGCAAGGCTCTCGGCGTGGATTCGCTGGACCTAGACGCGGGCGGCGCCAACGGGCCGACCGTCGGCGCCTCGCGCTATATTTCCGATAATATCAGCGTCGGCGTGCGCGCTGGCGCGAAGCCGCAGGACGCCGCGGTGAATGTCGGCGTGGATGTCGGCAAAAAGGTCCGGGTGCAGGGCGAGACCAAGATGGACGGCTCCACCTCGCTCGGCGTCGGAGTCGAGTGGGAATATTGAGCGAAGGCCTCTCTTCCTTGTCGTGGAAGAGAGGCCTTGCGGAAATTACTCCCCGACCACTTCGAGGAAGGCCTGCGCGGCCTCCTTGCGTTCGAAGACGTGAGGCGAAAGCCCGCGCTTGCTCATCGCCTCCTTCATCTTCAGCCGTGCGAAGGCGCTTGTCGCATAGCGGGCGGTCGTCAGATAATAATGCTCCAGCATGTACTGGATCATCTCCGCATAATCGTCATAGAGCGCCTCGGCGATCTTGGCGCCATCGTGATTGACGACGGAATTGACGCGCTTGCCGACCTTGTGACAGGCCTCGACCAGCGTCTTTCGCAATTCGTCGACGTCTTTCTTCGTGCGGGCATGCCAGCCTTCGAGATTGACGAAGAGAATGTTGCGCTGCGGATCATATTGCACGCGCTCATGCATGTTAAGATTGAGCAGCTCGGCGAGCAGACCCATCGGCTCGTCGATGAAGAGGCGCTTGTCCATCAATTCGGGCTCTTCGACGATGGGCTTGAAGGCCATATGCGCCAGAATGTCCTTCTCGATGTCGACGCCCGGCGCGACTTCAATCAGCTCCAACCCCTTCTGGCCCAAACGGAACACGCAGCGTTCGGTGACGTAAATCACCGGCTGCTTGCGCTTTTGCGCGAATTTGCCCGAAAAGGTGATCTGCTCGACGAAATTCAGGAATTTTCTGTTGCGGCCTTCCTGCAAAATGTTGAGCTTGCCGTCGGTGATCTCGACCCGCAGCCCGCCATTGGTGAACGTCCCGGCGAAGACGACGCTGCGCGCATTCTGGCTGATGTTGATGAAGCCGCCGCAGCCGTTCAGGCGGCCGCCGAACTTGCTGGTGTTGACATTGCCCTGCACGTCGCATTCGGCCATGCCAAGGCAGGTCATGTCGAGTCCGCCGCCGTCATAGAAATCGAACTGCTGATTTTGCGCGATGATGCTGTCGGCGTTGCTGGCGCCGCCGAAGGAAGAGCCGCTCGCCAGCACGCCGCCAATGGCGCCGGCTTCGGTGGTCAGCGTGATGTAGGGCGTGAACTTCTCTTCATTGGCGACAGCGGCGATGCCCTCCGGCGCGCCGACGCCGAGATTGACGACGCCGTTGGGTGGCAGCTCGAAGGCGGCTCTACGCGCGATGACCTTGCGTTCGTCGAGCGGCATTTTGGCCATGCCCTCGACCGGCACGCGGATTTCTCCCGACAGCGCGGGGTTGTACATCACCCCGTAATTCATGCGGTGCAGTTCCGGCGTCGCCGCGACGACCACGCAGTCGACCAGAATTCCCGGAACCTCCACGTCCTTTGGACGAATCGAGCCCTGTTCCACGATGCGCTCGACCTGTGCGATGACGATTCCGCCATTGTTTCGCGCCGCCATGGCCTGAGCCAGATTGTCGAGAACCAGCGCTTCCTTCTCCATGCTTATATTGCCGGAAGGGTCTGCGGAGGTGCCGCGTATGAAGGCCACGTCGATCTTCGTGGCGAGGTAGAACAACCACTCCTCGCCCTCGACATTGTGATACTTCACGATGTCTTCCTTCGTCACCTCATTGACCTTGCCGCCTCCGAACCTCGGATCGACGTAAGTATAGAGGCCGACCTTGGAGAAGAGTCCGGGCTGGCCGGCGGCGCAGGCGCGATACAGCTGCGAAATGACGCCTTGGGGCAGGTTGTAGCCGAGAATCTTGTTTTCCTGCGCGGCCTGGGCGACCTTTGGCATGCGGCCGAAATTGCCCGCGATGACCCGACCGAGCAGCCCTTCATGATGCAGCCGTCCGGTGCCAAGGCCCTTGCTGTCGCCAGCGCCGGCGGTCATGATGAGAGTGAGATTCTTTGGATGACCTGTCTCGACAAAGCGCTGTTCCAATCCCATGTGCAACGCCTCCGGGATACAACTCTGGACGAACCCGGAGGTGGTCACTACGTCGTTGTCCCGGATGAGGGCAATCGCCTGTTCCAAAGTGGTGACCTTGTTGTTCGCCATATTTTCGGTTTCCCCTCTTTGCCCCCACTCTTGAGACGCTCACGGACGCGTCGCTGCGTCGCTGGCGGCGTTTTGGTGGTTGGCCTTATGAATAGCACGCCCAAGGCTAGAGATTGGGCGTCGCTTTCGCAATAGCCGCTGTTGGGAGCGCCGCCGGCGCCGACGCGGCCATTCCCCGGGCGGCTGCTAAGCCTCCGGGCGCTCACCCCCGGCCTTTAGCCCCTGTTCCTTGCGAAGAGGCAAGAAATCCTGTCAAATCGGCTAGCTATGTCATTTCCCTAAAGCCCCGACAGGGCTAGATCAGGTTCCATCAAAGATCCCATGAAATGAAGACTTCGCCCGGCCTCCTTTCGATTCCCGCAGTTGTTCTGGTTCTCTCGGCCGGACCCGCCCTCGCGCACGCCATAGTCGTCGCTTCGACGCCGAGCGCGCATCAGACTGTCGCGGGCCCGGATCTCGATGTTGAAATCCGCTTCAACAGCCGGGTCGATTCGGCCCGCTCAAAGCTGACTCTGGTGCGTCCGGACGGCGCCAGCGTCGTTTTGTCGCTGGAGGGTTCTGGCGCGACGGAAACGCTCAAAGCCAAAGCTTCAGAATTGACGAATGGACCCCACCGGCTGCTGTGGCAGACTCTCAGCGTGGACGGCCATATCACCCATGGCGAAATTCCATTCGACGTGAGCCGCTGAAACCGTGCAGCTATTCATCGAGATTTTTGGGTTCCTTAACGTGACGCTGCGCGGTTTCATCCTGACCGCGCAATCCTTCACGCTTGGCGGACTCGCCTTTCTGTTTCTGGCTCTCCCGGAAGCGGAGGGTTCCACGGAGCGGGCCAGAGGCTGGGCGCGGCGGGCGCTGCTTTGGAGCGCCTGCGCGCTCTGCGCCGCCGAGGCGCTCGCCGCGGTCGCGCTTGTCGTCATGCTCAGCGGGACGCTCGATCTCCCGCCCGCGAAGCTGCTCGACGTCGACGCCGTCGTCGTCGACATTTTCGCGGCGCTGCTGGCGGCGGCTATCGCTATATTGGTCCGCCGACAGGACCGGCGTTCATTGACCCTCGCGTCTCTCGCCGGGATCGCGCTGCTCGCGATCCAGGTAGGCGCCACCCACGCCGCGAGCCGGCCGGATCATGTCGCGCCGCTCTATCTCGCCGAATTCGCGCATATGCTCGGCGTCGGCGTCTGGATCGGCGGCCTCCCCTATTTTCTGCTCGCGCTGGCTCTGACGGACGGCGAGTCCCGGCGCGTCGTCGCCTCGCGATTCTCGCGGATGTCGGTCTATTCCGTGATCACGCTAGTGGGAGCCGGCGTCTTGATGGCGGCCGACTACCTTGGGGAGCCCTCCGCGATTTACGGCTCTTCCTATGGCGTCATGCTCTGCGCCAAGGTCGCGCTGCTGGGCGGCCTGCTGCTGCTGGGCCGGATGAATTTCCTGACCGTGCGCGATTTAAGGAGTGATCCCAGAACCCCGGTCCTGCCGATGCGCCGCTTCGCCGAAGCGGAGATCGGCATCGGCCTCACCGCGCTGTTTTGCGCCGCCTCGCTCACCTCGCTGCCGCCCGCGCGCGATCTGCCGAATGATCGCGCGACAATGGCCGAGGTCGTGGACCGGGTCGCCTGGCGCTGGCCGCCGCTGCTCACGAGTCCCGATCACGCCAGCCTTTCGACCTCGATCGCGCAGGCGACGCCGCGCGAGACGCCTCGCGCCTATGCGCCGGGCGAACTCCCCGCGCCGCCGCACAACGCCGAGGACATCGCCTGGTCCGAATACAACCACCACTGGGCCGGCCTGTTCGTGCTGCTGATCGGCGTCCTGGCGCTCGCGGAACATGTCCCGCTGCTGGCGCCGGTGGCGCGACACTGGCCGCTGACCTTCATCGGCCTCGCCGCCTTTCTATTCGTGCGCGCCGACGAAGAAGTCTGGCCCCTCGGCCATCTCGGACTGATCGAAAGCCTGCGCGATCCGGAAATCGCGCAGCATAAGCTGCTGATGCTGCTGATCGTCGCGTTCGGCGTGTTTGAATGGCGCGTGCGTCAGGGGCGGCTGAAAAGCGCCTGGGCGGCCTATGTCTTCCCGCTGACGACAGCGGCGGCGGCCGGATTCCTGCTCACCCATTCGCATGGGCTGGCGAACCCAAAGGAAGAAATGCTGATCGAGATCACCCACACGCCGCTGGCGCTGGTGGGCGTCGCGGCCGGCTGGTCGCGATGGCTGGAACTGCGCCTCGACGACAGCCCCGCCCGCCGCGTCGCCGGCTACGTCTGGCCGATCGCCTTTGTGCTGGCCGGGCTGTTGTTGCTGTTCTACCGGGAGACGTGAGCCTGTCGAGACGCCAGCGCCCGGGGCTGAAAATCTCAGCCGCGAACGCGGTCGCCCGATGGGTCGTAGAAGGGCGTCAAGGAGACCCTTGCGCCGACACGATGTCCGGCCGTCTCAAGTTCGTAATGACCGCCAAGCACGAAATCGCGGTCGACGCCGGTTGGATTGCGGACATAGCCGTAACCAATCGGCTTGCCGACGGAATAGCCAAATCCTCCGCTCGAAAGCCAGCCGACGCGCTCGCCGTCTCGATAGATGGTTTCACGGCCAAGTAGCGTGACTGCGGGATCTTCGACCGCGAAGCCGACGAGGAGGCGGGACAAGGGCGCACCCGCGGCTTCCTGAAGCGCCTCCCGCCCCTGAAACGGCCCGCCGGATTTAAGCTTGACCGCCCAGCCAAGCCCCGACATCTGCGGCGTGTGATCAGGCCCGATATCGGAGCCCCACGCGCGATAGGCCTTCTCCAGTCGCAGTGTTTCGATCGCGCGATAGCCGGCGTCCGCGAGACCCAAGGGCGCTCCGGCCTCAGTCAGCCGGTCATAAACCTTGACCGCGAATTCGACCGGAATGTGAAGCTCCCAGCCGAGTTCGCCGACATAGGTGACGCGGATCGCCAGTATGGGTGCGCCCGCCAGCCTTATCTCGCGCGCCGTCATGAATGGGAAGGCCGTGTTGGCGAGATCGTCGTCGCAGCAGGACTGCAATATGTCGCGCGCACGCGGGCCCATCAGCGCGAGCACGCAATAGGCGGAGGTGACGTCAACCAAAGTCGCGTCCATATTTGCGGGGATGGACCGTCTGATCCAGTCGAAATCATGCGTCGCGAAGCCCGTGCCGGTGACGATGTAATAGCGGTCGCGCGTGAGCCGCGTGACGGTCAGATCGCATTCGATCCCGCCCTTGTGGTTCAGCATCTGCGTATAGATCACGCTTCCCACGGGCTTGGCGACGTTATTGGCGGCGATCCAGGATAGCGCGCTCTCAGCATCGCGTCCGACCAGCATCGCCTTGGCGAAGCTCGTCTGATCGAACAGCGCTGCCGTGTTTCTGCAGGCGTGGTGCTCGCGCCCCACCGCCTCGAACCAGCCCGGCCTGGTGAAAGAGTAGCGATCCTCGGGCTCTTCTCCCGCATGAATATCTGCGAACCAATTGGGCCGCTCGAAGCCCATTTTTTCCCCAAAGCAGGCGCCTTTCGCCTTCAGTCGTTCATAGAGCGGCGAAAGGCGCAGCGGTCGGCCGGATTGATATTCCTCCGCCGGCCAGGCGATCGTATAATGGCGCGCATAGGCCTCCAGCGTGCGCGTGCGCACCCAGTTCGGGTCCTTGTGATTGGCGCCAAAACGGCGAATATCCACCGGCCAGAGATCGTAAGGGGGCTCGCCATCGGCGACCCATTCGGCCAGCGCCATGCCGGCGCCCCCGGCCGAGGCGATGCCAAAAGCGTTGAAACCGGCGCCGACGAAGAAATTGCGCACTTCCGGCGCCTCGCCAATCATCCAATTGCCGTCCGGCGTGAAGCTTTCGAGACCATTGATCATCTGCTTGACGCCGGCCGAAGCCAGCGCCGGAACGCGCCCCAGCGCCAGATTCATGATCGGCTCGAAATGATCCCAATCGTCGGAAAGGAGGCGAAAGGCGAAATCCTCGGGGACGGCCGGGCCATTCCAGGGGATAGGATTGGGCTCATAGCCGCCCATGACCAATCCGCCGACCTCCTCCTTGTAATAGGTGAGGCGATCTGGATCGCGCAGAGTCGGCAGGTTCGAGGTCACGCCATCAATGCGTTCGGTGACGAGATATTGATGATGCACCGGCGCGAGCGGAACGGCGACGCCGGAGCGCGCGGCGAGACGCTGCGTCCACAGGCCGCAGCAGAGAACCGCCTTTTCGCAGAAGATCGTCCCTTTGTCGGTGACGACGCCCTTCACGCGTTCGTCCTCGACGAGGATTTCCGTGACGGAAACATTTTCAGCCAATTGCGCGCCGGCAAGCCGTGCGCCCTTGGCGAGCGCCTGGGTTATGTCGGAAGGGTTCGCCTGCCCATCGGTCGGCAGGAAGGCGGCGCCGACGACGTCGTCCACATTCATCAACGGCCACAGCGCTTGCGCTTCCTTGGGGTCAAGCAGCTGCATGTCGAGCCCGAAACTGCGCGCCGTCGTCGCCTGTCGCTTCACTTCGATCCAGCGATCGGCGTTGCAGGCGAGGCGCAGGCCGCCGTTTCGCTTCCAACCGGTCGCATATCCGGTTTCGGCTTCAAGCTTCTCGTAGAGCTCGACCGAATAGCCGAGGAGCCGAGTGATATTGGCGCTGGTGCGCAATTGGCCGACGAGTCCGGCGGCGTGCCAGGTCGATCCGGAGGTCAATTGATGACGCTCCAGAAGCAATACCTCCATGCCGCGTTTGGCGAGGTGGTAGGCGACCGAGCAACCGATGATGCCGCCGCCGACGACAATGATCCGCGCGCTGCGGGGAAGCTCGCTCATCTTCACTCCATTTCCTGGAAGGCCGCCCAGGCGGCGTCGAAGCGCCTCAGATTCTCGTCCGAATACGCGGCATAGTCGAAATCGATCGTCGACCTATGTTCCGACACCATGCTCCACATCGCCTCGCGCAGCAGCGAAGCGCAAAGCATGGCGTGGAATTTCCGGCGCAGCGCGTCGGTGACCGGCGCCTCGAAGTAGGCCGCCAGCATCGCTTCGATCTCGCTTTGATCAAAACCGTTGTTCGACGCAAGGCCGCCAAGGTCGAACAGCGGCGACGTCCAGCCGGCGTAATCCCAGTCGATCAGCCACAGACGCTTGCCATCGTCCAGGAAATTCGACGCGAGTAGATCATTGTGGCCGAAGACGAGATTGATCGATCCCACCGCGCGCTCCAGCGCCGCCGCTGAGCCAAGAAAACGCGGCAGTTGTGGCGCCATCCGGCTTTGATCCTCGCTCAGCGTATGCGCGTAATCGCGGATGATTTGGAAGACGTTGAAGGCGAGGGTTGGTCCGCGCAGATAGGCGGGAAGCTCGCGATGCACGCGTTTGACGAGCGCGAGGCAGCGCTCGCGATCGGCGCGCACGTCTTCGGCGCCGTAACTTTTGCCTTCGATGAAGTCGAGCGCCATCAGATTGGGCGCGGCGTAAATGACCTTGGGCGAAATCCCCGCCTCGGCCGCGGCCCTGCTCGCCGCGAGTTCGTTGAAGCGCATGACGCCATGTACCGGGATGTCGCCGCCAAAGCGCAGGACGACGCGGCGAGCGGCGTCCCTCACGAGATAATTTTTATTGGTGATGCCGCCAAGCAAAGGCTGGATCACGATCCCGCCCGTCCAGATCGGCAGAGCCCTGATGACCGTCTCGGGATCGGATGCGCGCATAGCCATGCCGGCTCGACCTTCTCGGAGGGACGAGTCAGACTATAACCGCGCCGCGCGATTCGCCAAGGGCGGCGCCTGAAACGACGGCTTTGCCGGAGGCCGCGCATGCCGCCAAGCGTGACAGAATGGGCGCGGCGCCATAGTTTCGCAAAGCCGCCCCGTTCCCGGCCCCGTAAAGGGCACGCCCATGTATGCGACAGCCGTTCGTGGAACCCGCTACGTCTTCCCGGATTTGAAATCCCTGATGGCTAAGGCGACGCCTTTGCGGTCCGGCGATTGCCTTGCGGGCCTCGCGGCTTCGAGCGAGGCCGAACGCGCCGCCGCGCAAATCACGCTTGCGGATTTGTCGCTCACGACATTTCTGCAAGAACTCCTCGTGCCCTATGAGAAAGACGAGGTCACGCGGGCGATCATCGACAGTCATGATGCGTGCGCCTTCGCGCCCGTCGCCAGTCTCACGGTCGGCGAATTGCGCGACTGGCTCCTTTCGGACGCGGCCACGGACGAGACGCTCGCCGCATTGGCCCCCGGACTGACTCCGGAAATGGTCGCGGCGGTCGCCAAGATTTCGCGCAACCAGGATCTCATGGCCATCGCCGCGAAGCGCCGCGTGGTGACGCAATTCCGTGACACCCTCGGGCTTGCCGGACGGCTGTCCTCGCGCATTCAGCCGAACCATCCGACCGACGATCCCAAAGGCATTCTGGCCAGCACGATCGATGGGCTGCTGCTTGGCAATGGCGACGCCGTGATCGGGATCAATCCGGCCTCCGACAGCCTGGATCGTTGCTACGAGCTTTTAGTCCTCGTCGACGAATTGCGCGCAACACTCGACATACCGACGCAGTCCTGCGTGCTTGCTCATGTGACGACAACGATCGAACTCATGGCGCGCGGCGCGCCGGTCGACCTCGTCTTTCAATCGATCGCGGGAACTCAAGCCGCCAATTCCAGCTTCGGCGTCGACCTCGCGCTGTTGCGCGAAGCTCATGAAGCGGCGCTGGCGCTGCGGCGCGGGACGATCGGCGACAATGTGATGTATTTCGAGACCGGCCAGGGCAGCGCCCTGTCGGCCGGCGCACACTGCGGCTGCGACCAGCAGACACTGGAAGCGCGCGCCTATGGCGTCGCGCGCCTGTTCAAGCCGCTGCTGGTAAACACCGTGGTCGGCTTCATAGGCCCGGAGTATCTTTTCGACGGCAAGCAGATCATCCGCGCCGGCCTTGAGGATCATTTCTGCGGCAAGCTCCTGGGCCTGCCGATGGGATGCGACGCCTGTTACACGAATCATGCCGAGGCCGATCAGAATGACATCGACGATCTGCTGACTCTGCTCGCCGTCGCGGGCGTCAATTACGTCATGGGCGTTCCTGGAGCGGACGACATCATGCTCAACTACCAGAGCACGTCCTATCATGACGTTCTCTCGGTTCGGCGCCTGCTGGGATTGGCGCCGGCCCCCGAATTCGAACAATGGCTGGCGAAGATGAGCGCCATGGACGAGGGCGGTTCGCCAAGCCGGCGCCTGCTCGCCGCCGCTATGCCGCTTCTCGCAAAGGCGTGAGAAATGACCAAGAGCCCGCCGGAAACCCAGGACAAGCTGGCCGCGCTGCGCGCCGCGACGCCGGCGCGGATTTTCCTTGCGCGAGCCGGCCTGGCGTTGACGACGCAGGCCAATCTGAAATTCCAGCTCGACCACGCCGAAGCCCGCGACGCCGTGCATGAGCGCCTGGATGTCGAGACGCTGACCGAAGTTCTGCGGTCGCGCCGCCTGGACGTCCTCCGCCTCGCCAGCGCGGCGCCAGACCGCCACACCTATCTCCTGCGTCCCGATCTTGGCCGGAAGCTGGATCAAGCGTCTCGAGTCGCTCTCGCGCGCTTGGCGGGCGATTATGATATTGCCTTCGTCATCGCCGACGGTCTCTCCGCGCGGGCCATTTCTTCCCATGCCGTCGCCCTGTTGGATCAGGCGCTCCCGGCGTTTCGACGCGACTCATGGAAGCTCGCGCCGATTGTGTTGGTCGAACAGGGCCGCGTGGCGATTGGCGACGAAATTGGCGAAATTCTCGGCGCGCGGCTCGTCGCGGTGCTGATCGGCGAACGCCCCGGTCTCTCGTCTCCCGACAGTCTCGGCGTTTATCTCACATTTGCCCCCCGCATTGGTCGGACGGACGCCGAACGCAATTGCTTGTCCAACATTCGCCGAGGAGGAACGTCTTATTTTGAAGGCGCACAACGACTATTCCATCTGTGCGGCGAAGCGCGTCGAAGGAAGCTCACGGGGGTTGAATTGAAAGACGAGACCCCTCTTGTAAAATGCGATGATCGGGCGGGGCAACTCGACAACCCGCAAAAATAGATCAATCCTCCGGCCTTCCGATTATCTGGATCGGGGACGAATTTCGAGAAGGCGCACGCCAGTTATGCAATGCTCGCCGATCCAGGCTAACGACGACCATCCCAGGGTCGCAAAATTAGGACGATCAGGACGGCCATATTTGCGTCATTGAAGGGGAGGCCAAGCCGCTCAGGTTGCGCTGCAACGCAATATATTTATTGACTTTTTTGTGCGGCGCACATAAACAGCAAGCGTCCCCAGCACGCGGGAAATTCTCCAGCGCCTGGATCACAAAGGATATTCTATGCCAATCAACTTCCCGGAGATCAAAGGATTCGGCGCGGCTCCCTTCGAGGCGTTTAGCACGGCTGCAGCTTCGGCAACCAAGGGGCTGCAGGCTATCGCAGCCGAGACGTCGAACTACTCAAAGAGCTCCTTCGAGAAAACTCGTGCACACTTCGAGAAGCTGGTCGGCCTGAAAAACATCAACGAGGCGATGCAGCTCCAGTCGGCCTTCACAAAATCCGCATACGACGATTTCATGGCTCAAGGCGCCAAGATCGGCGAGATGTATTCGACACTCGCCAAGGAAGCTTTCAAGCCCATCACGGCATCCTCGCAGCCGCCTGCGACGGCTCCCCATTGGAAGGCGCCTGCGACGGCTACGCAGAACTCATCTTCCGCGGAATAGCGGTCGCGTATCTAAGCCAACGAAAACCGCTCGATCAGCTTTGCTTGTCGAGCGGTTTTTCTTCGCGAGCGCCGCTACTTGTTGTCACGAGGGAAGTGAGGCGTCGCTGCATTTTATCGGCGCGGAGCCTTCTTGCCTCTCCCTGTTCCGGTCAAGAAAAAGGGGTTTGGAGCCTAAATGAGCAAAACAAGAATCCCGATCAATCCGCCGGCGCAGGTTGGTGGAATCATCCAGGCGCGCCTGGACGCCGCTCAAAATTACCTGGCATTGCAAAAGCACAGCAATAAGTGGAAGCCGCTCCTCGCTTCAGTTCCTGTCGGTTTCATGGATCTTCGCACCGGCATGTGCCGCTGGCCTATCGATGATTCGAACCATCTGGCAACCTTCCGCTTTTGTGGCTGCGCATGCTCCTTGTCGGTTGCTTATTGTGAAACGCACCAAAAGATGGCGTTAACTCCAAGCCAGTCTAGAGCATCGGTCCCGCGCAAATATCCGCCGCCGGCCGCAACCAAAAGCAGCTGATGAAAAAACTCCCCGGCCCCGGAACCGGACTCGATAAAATCTGACGCCTCGCCCGGAGAAATGCGCCGACTGCGCAACAAGGCGGCCGAGGCCGAGAAGAGTTGGAAGCGGTGAAGGCCGCCGGCCGCAGATTGCAGATACAAGTGGTCGGGCTGGCTGCGATCGCCGACGATGTCACGCCTGAACTCGCAAGGGCGCAAGACGTCATTGAGGCGACGCGGGTGATTCAGCGCTCCTTGTTGGAGAGCGGCCATGGCGCTTGTCCCCTGCGTGTATTGGAGGCGGATAGATCGAATCCTGAAGATTGAACGACGCAGGCTCTCGCAGCTTCAAGCGTTAACACGCTCCATCGCCCAATCAAGCGGCGTGTCGATATTCAGACGCTGCAATTCCTCAAGCTCCTGATTGACGTGATGCTTGACGGTGCTGACGAATTCCGACGGCATCGTCATTTTTCGCGTTTCGTTGTGTACAAAGAGAAGGTCTCCTTCAGGATAATCGAAAGGCGAGAGGCCCAGAAACTCCTCGATCTGGCGCAGCGTCTTCAGTGGTTCTTTCCGCATATCTTCATAATTACATATAATATATTCATCGTCCGAGAAGCCTTCTCGTAACCTGCGAATAACCTGTGAATATGCGCCGTGAGCGACAATGCCGCCTTCATCGAGCAAGCTATTGAATTGCTCCGGCCCCCAAGAATTCAGTTCGTCAAACTTTCCCAGGATCGCCGCCTGAAATCGAGCATGGCTCCACATGCGCTCCAAGGGATTGCGGATCGTATAGATTATTCTGATATTTTTCGTCAGCGAACGCGCATGGTTCCAGCCTTCGGGACTGAGCACCGAATTCATGTTGCTGAATTCCGCACAGTAGCGTTTGCGCCCTCGCGCCCTGAAGAGATTGGCCAGCCAAACGTCGTCAATAGGCTCCGAGAGAAATTGCGCGAACCAGGCCAGAAGCGCGGGGACGTCATGGGGCGCGCAATGCGGCAAGACACGGTTCAAATGATATACGGCGACATCAATCCTTTGCGGACGCGTCAGAAGAGAGAAAGCGCCGTGCTTCTCCCAAAAATAGTGAATTTCCTTGATCGGAACAGTATCGATATCCGGATGATATTTTAAGTTCTCATACAACCAGGAAGTGCCTGCCTTCATTGCGCCTATGCTGAATAGCAAATTCTCGAAGATTTGCATGCGTTATCCTTCCCCGGCCCTCGAAAACGCTTCTAAATTCTTTTGAAAACCAAGGGCTGATGCAAATCACTCAAGTAAATTCTCCTTTCAGGACAGTCAGCTAACCCGTCTTATTCACCCAGCGGCTTAATTTAGCTGGCGGATGTAGCGTAAGATATTGATTTAGTGTATGGATTAGTTGCTTACACCGATCCTTCACGCCATCACATCGAAGCCACACC
>Ga0182030_10013168_pt1 | contig 16487 bp, 15 predicted proteins | sample 812S3MmetaG_FD_121299 | JGI IMG/M metagenome (GOLD analysis project Ga0182030, IMG submission 121299) | Permafrost microbial communities from Stordalen Mire, Sweden - 812S3M metaG (Illumina Assembly) | ecosystem: Environmental > Terrestrial > Soil > Wetlands > Permafrost | place: Sweden...
CCAGCGCGATTTCGGGCGCTTCGCCGTCACGCGCGACGGCGAAGTCGAGGCTCGCGGCGGCGACGGCGAGGAGGCGCGCGCGGTCGGCGTCACTGAACCGCGCCGCGTCCGCTTCCTCGAAGGCGAAGGCGCCGTAGCCGACGACGCGCTCGCGCGGGCCGCCCGCTTCGTCGGACGTAGCGAAGGCGAAGCCGGTCGCGCGCATGCTGCGCGCTTCGGCGACGCGGATCGCCCCGCGCAGCGCCACGTAGCCGCAGGCGTCGGTCGGCTGAAGCGCGCTCCATTCGCCACGCTCGATCTTGGCCCGCGTCGCGTCGTCGCGTTCGCGCGCTGCCGGCGCGGAGAGAAAATGCGACAGGTCGGACGACAGGCAGATCGCCGTCTCGTGCCCGCCCCACAACCGTTCCACCGCCTCCTCGACCAAGGTCGGCTCGGCCGCGCCGACCAGGACGGGGACGATCTCGACCCTAGGCAGCAGCCGCTGGACGAAGATCAGCGGCATTTCCAGGCTGTGCTCGCCGGCGAACGGCCGCGCGTCGATCTTGACGCCGTCGAGCGAAAGGATCGCCCGGGCGGCGTCCTCGGCGACGGGCGTGACGCCCAGCGGCGTCGCCCAGGCCTTGGCCGCATGGAGCGCGATTCCGTCGAGCGGCGCGCGATGGTTGGGGCCGAGGATGACGACGCGCTTCAGCCGCTCGGGCGCGTCGAGGGCGCGCAGCGCCTTGGCGGCGACGCGGCCGGAAAATTCGACCCCGGCGTGGGGGACGACGACCATCTTGGCCCGGAACGGGCAGGGCGGCGCAGCGGCGAAGGCGTCGTCGAGCGCTGCGCTCAAGGCCCCTGGATCGGCGGGATAGAACATCCCCGCCACCTGGGCGGGATGGACAGCGAGCGTTCGGGTTGAGGCGCTCATTTTGCTTCCGCGGCGGACCGCCGCGCCTTACGGGCGCCGGGCCAGTTCCCATATATAGTCATCGGCCGGCGAGGAACGGACCCTGCCATGCGAGTCGTCGATCATTATACGCGTCCGCTCGCCGACGGGCGCATCCTTTGCGAAGTCTGCCCGCGCGTCTGCAAGATCGGCCCCGGCCAGCGCGGCCTGTGCTACGTGCGGCAAAACATCGACGGCCATATGGTGCTGACGACCGACGGCCTGTCGTCGGGCTTTTGCGTCGATCCGATCGAGAAGAAGCCGCTGTTCCACTTCCTGCCCGGCTCGTCGGTGCTGTCGTTCGGCACCGCCGGTTGCAACCTCGCCTGCGCCTTCTGCCAGAACCACGAAATCTCCAAGAGCCGCGAAGTCGAAACCAGCGCGCAACGCGCTTCGCCGGAGGCGATCGCCCGCGCGGCGAGCGAACTCGGCTGCGCCTCGGTCGCCTTCACCTACAACGATCCCGTCATCTTCTACGAATACGCGATCGACGTCGCCCAGGCCTGCCGCGCCCGCGGGATCAAAACGGTCGCAGTGACGGCGGGATCGATCAAGCCGGGGCCCCGGGCCGAGTTTTTTCACGCCATCGACGCCGCCAACGTCGACCTCAAGGCGTTCACCGACCGGTTCTATTGGCGTCGCACCGCTTCCAATCTCGCGCCGGTGCTCGACACGCTGAAATACCTCCGCCGCGAAACCGACGTCTGGCTGGAGATCACGACGCTGCTGATCCCTGGCGAGAACGATTCGGAGAGCGAGATCGACGCGCTGACGCGCTGGGTGGTCCGGGAACTCGGCGACGAGACGCCGCTGCATTTTTCCGCCTTCCACCCCGACTACCGCATGCTCGACCTGCCGCCGACGCCGAAGGCGACGCTCGTTCGAGCGCGCGAGCAGGGCAGGGCGAACGGCCTCAGGCATGTCTATGTCGGCAATGTTCGTGACGCCGAAGGCGAGGCGACCGACTGCGTCGGCTGCGGCGCGCCGCTGATCCGTCGCGACGGCTACCGCTTGACCCATTACGCGCTCGACGCCAACGGCGCGTGCCGCAGCTGCGGACGCTACCTCGCCGGCCAATTCGCCGCGACGCCGGGCGCCTGGGGCGCGCGACGACTGGCGGTCGACATCGAGGCGTGGGCGTGACTTCCTTTCTCCCGCAACGGGAGAATGGCTACACGAACATCGCCCTGTCGCGCGTCACGCTCGCTTTCAGGTGCTCGCAGACGGCGCGGATTCGCCCGAGGCCCCGGGTGTCGGCGTGGGTGACGAGCCAGTAGCAGCGCGCGGCGCGGCGCTCGGGCAGGACGCGGCGCAAGTCGTTGAACCGTCGCGCGATGAAGTGGTGGACGACGCCGAGGCCGAGGCCGGCGCGCAAGGCTTCGAGCTGGGTGACGGCGCTCGCGCATTCGAACTGGGTCGGCGCGCCGTCGTAGAGCTCGCGCACATAGTCGAGCGCTGTGGAGAAAGCGTATTCCTCGACGTAGCCGATCAGGCGATGGCCGGGGAGATCGCTCGCTTGGCGCGGCGCCGCGTGCGCCTCGAGATAAGCGGCGCTGGCGAAGATGCCCAAGCTGTAGTCGGTGAGCTTCTGGACGACGAAGCGGCCCTCCTGGGGCGGGACGAGCACGACGACGATGTCGACTTCGCGCCGCGCCAGCGGAATCACCTGCGGAACCGGCGCGAGCTGGATGCGAACGCCCGGGTTGCGGGCGACGAAATCGCCGAGCGCGCCGGCGAGGTAGTAGGTCGAGAAGCCGTCCGGCGCGCCGATGCGCACGTCGCCGCTGAGCTCGACGTCGACATCGGAGACCTCCGCCTGGGCGCGCAGGAAGGCGCTCTCCATTTCCTCCGCCGCGGCGAGAAAGCGCTCGCCGGCGCTGGTCAGCCGCGCGCCGGTGGTGCGTCGTTCGAACAGCCGCGCCGCCAGCGCGGCTTCGAGCGCAGCGATGCGCCGGCTCACCGTCGCGTGGTCGAGCCTGAGCCGCCGCGCCGCGGCGACGAATTGCCCGGCGCGCGCCACCGCCAGGAAGACGCGGACATTGTCCCAGTCCATGAACTGTATTTAGCACAATTTCGCACAGATGTTGCGCGAAAGCGGAGATTGCTGTGCAGGAACTCCTAGCCGATAAACCTCGGGCGGCGGGCGCGGCAAGGGAGCGAACCATGATCGACTACGGGCATTTCATCGGCGGCAAGCGCGTCGCCGGCGCGTCCGGGCGGACCAGCGACGTGTTCCAGCCGCTGGACGGGACGGTGCGCGGCCGCGTGGCGCTCGCCTCCAAAGCCGAGCTGCGGGCGGCGGTCGAGAACGCCAAGGCGGCGCAGGCGGCCTGGGCGGCGACGAACCCGCAGCGCCGAGCGCGCGTGCTGATGAAGTTCAACGAGCTGATCGGCAGGCACATCGACGAGCTCGCCGACATCCTCGCCCGCGAACACGGCAAGACGCTGATCGACGCCAAGGGCGACATCCAGCGCGGCGTCGAGGTGCTCGAAATGTCGTTCGGCGCGCCGCATCTCATGAAGGGCGAGTTCACCGACGGCGCCGGCCCCGGCATCGACGTCTACTCGATGCGCCAGCCGCTCGGCGTCGTCGCCGGCATCACGCCGTTCAATTTCCCGGCGATGATCCCGCTGTGGAAGCTCGCGCCGGCCATCGCCTGCGGCAACGCCTTCATCCTCAAGCCGTCCGAGCGCGATCCCGGCGTGCCGATGCGGCTGGCCGAACTGTTCGTCGAAGCGGGCGGCCCGCCCGGCATCCTCAACGTCGTCAACGGCGACAAGGAGGCGGTCGACGCCATCCTCGACGATCCCGACATCAAGGCGATCGGCTTCGTCGGCTCGACGCCGATCGCCGAGTACATCTATGCGCGCGGCACGGCGACGGGCAAGCGCGTGCAATGCTTCGGCGGCGCCAAGAACCACATGGTGGTGATGCCCGACGCCGACTTGGATCAGGCGGTCGACGCCCTGATCGGCGCCGGCTACGGCGCGGCGGGCGAGCGCTGCATGGCGGTCTCGGTGGCGGTGCCGGTCGGCGAGAGGACCGCCGACGAACTGGTCAAGCGGCTGATCCCGCGCGTTGAGGGGCTGAGGGTCGGGCCGTCGACCGATTCCAGCGCCGATTTCGGCCCGGTGGTGACGCGCGCCCATCTGGAAAAGGTGAAGGGCTACATCGACCTCGGGGTGAAGGAAGGCGCCAAGCTGCTGGTCGACGGCCGTGGCTTCACGATGCAGGGCTACGAGAACGGTTTCTACATCGGCGGCAGCCTGTTCGATCAGGTGACCAAGGACATGCGCATCTACACGGAAGAGATCTTCGGTCCGGTGCTGTCGGTCGTCCGCGCCAGCGGCTACGACGAGGCGCTCGGCCTGTGCAATGACCACGAATACGGCAACGGCGTCGCGATTTTCACCCGCGACGGCGACGCCGCGCGCGACTTCGCCGCCAAGGTCCAGGTCGGCATGGTCGGCGTCAACGTGCCGATTCCGGTGCCGGTCGCCTACTACACATTCGGCGGCTGGAAGCGCTCCGGCTTCGGCGACCTCAACCAGCACGGCCCCGACGCGTTCCGTTTCTACACCAAGACCAAGACGGTGACGTCGCGCTGGCCCTCGGGTGTCAAGGACGGCGCGAGCTTCGTCATTCCGACGATGAATTGAAGCGCGGGCCCGCGCGTGCGGGGACGTAAGGCCTTGTCTGAACGGACGTTCAGAAAACCACGCTGCGCTCGCGATATTTTTACTCCTGCGTCGCGAAGGGCGCCGAGCCGCCGTTTTTCTGGCTCATGCTCGCCGGGTTCTCGACCGACCATTCTTCTCGAGCGTCGGGGACACCGCAGCGATCCGGCGCAGCAGACATCCGCGCCGAACCGATTGGCGCGAGGGAAGAGAGCTGGAGGAAGATATGAACGCAAGCTTGAAGAAAACCGCGATCGCCGCGGTCGCGGCGCTCGCCCTCGGGGCCGGCGTCGCGGTTTCGACGACCGCGCCCGCCGAGGCTGGGCCGCCGCCCGGCGTCTGGCATCATCCCGGCTATTACGGCGGCCATTGGCGCGGCGGTTGGTGGGGCCCGGCGGTCGGCCTCGGCATTCTCGGCGGCGTGATCGCCGGCGCGGCGATCGCCAATCAGGGGCCGTATTACGGGCCCGGCCCCTACTACGGCCCCGGCCCCACCGGCGACAACTGCTGGCAGCCGCGGGCGATGTACGACGCCTGGGGCCGCTACGTCGGCACGCGCCCGGTCAACGTCTGCTACTGAGCCGGCGAGCGCCGCCGCCCCTCCCACGGCGACGCTCAGCCTATTCGGCTTGGGCCGCCGTCCTCCCCCGAGGCGGCCCGAGGAAGAGGCCCCGCTCGCCCGAGCGGGGCCTTTTCGCATTTCAGGCGAGCGCGACGCGCTCGAGCGCCTCCGCCTGCCGCGTCGCCAGCGCCGTCGCTTCGAATCCTTCGATCGTATCCTCGAACAGGCGATGGAAGTTCAGTTCCGCGCCGAGCCTGAGGAATGCGCCGCCGAGCCCGATCGCGGCGCGATCCATGAAGACGAATTCGCGCGGCACCTTCAGCGCGCCGCCTTGGGCTTTCAGCGCCTGCATCACGGCAGCGATCTCGCGCCGGCCGTATTCCCCTGGTTTGACGCCGTCGGCGATGGTGCGGACGCGGTCGTCGGTCAGCGGCCCGTAGATGAAGCGCGCCCAGATATTGAGCGCGTCGACGGTCGCGCGCGAAAGGTTGACGAAGCCCCAGCTTTCGTAGGCGTGGACGACGCGGCTTTCGTCGCCGTCGGCCAGGCCGCGGTAGAGGTCGACGACGCCGCCGACGAAGGTCGGGGGAAAAATGCGCACGCAGCCATAGTCGTAGAGGTTGATCGCTTCGACTTCGCGCGCGTCTTCGGCGCCGCGCATGACCACCGAATAATTGCCGAGATGGGGGTCGCCGTGGATGATTCCGAAGCGGGAGAACGGCCGCCACCACGCCTCGAACAGGCCGAGCGCGATCGCGTTGCGCGTCGCGGCCTCGGCGCGATCGAAGCGCGTGACCGGCTCGCCCTCGAGCCATTCCTGGGTCAGCAGCCGGCGCGTCGAAAGCGCCTCGAACACGGCCGGCGTTCGCACGCGCGGTCGGTCGGCGAGCATCGCGCCATAGAGCCGCGTCAGCTTGGCCTCGCGCTCATAGTCGAGCTCTTCGCGCAGGCGCGCGGCGATTTCGATCGCGATCTCGCTGGCGTCGATCGCCGGCCCCATGCGGCGGTGGAACTTCAACAGGAATTCGAGCTGGCCGATGTCGACTTCGACCGTCGAGGCCATGTCCGGATATTGCAGCTTGCAGGCGAGGTCTTCGCCCTCGAGGCCCTTGGCGCGATGGACCTGACCGAGCGAAGCGGCGGCGGCCGGCGCGAGGTCGAATTCGGCGAAGCGGGCGCGCCAATCTGGGCCGAGCTCGGCCTGCATGCGTCGGCGCACGAAGGCTGCGCCCATCGGCGGCGCCTGCGATTGCAGACTTATGAGCTGCTCGGCGTAGTCGGCGGGCAGGGCCTCGGGGATGGTCGCCATCATCTGCGCGACCTTCATCAGCGGCCCTTTGAGCGCGCCGAGCGCCTGGGCGAGGTCGCGCGCGGTGTCGGCGCTCTCGCCGCCGACCAGCCGCCGCGCGCCGGCGCGCGCGGCAAAGGCGCCGGCGCTGACGCCGAGATTGGCGTAGCGGCGCGCTCGCGCGGAAAAGCGGTCCGCCTCTTGGTCGTCCGCCATTCGCTCCTCGATCCTCCGGGCCGGCGAGGGCCGCCGGTCGCGGCGGGTCTTCTACGCTGAGGATCGCGGCGGGAGCGAGGCGTTTCTTCGCTAAGCGGGGCGATTCAGGTCGGCGCGGCGAAGCGCGCTCGGCAGCCGCCGAGCGGCGAAGCCTCGATCGTCAGCGTCGAGCCGTATTGGGCGAGCACGTCGGCGACGATCGCCAGCCCGAGGCCGGTGCTCTCGTCGTCGTCGCCGTTGGTCGGCTCGCCGCGGCGCGGCGCGGCGGCGCGCACCGCTTCCGGCGCGCCCGGCCCGTCGTCGTCGACGATGAACTGGGCGGCGCCGGCGCGCCATTCGCTGAGGATCTGCACCTGCGATCGCGCCCATTTGCGCGCGTTGTCGAGCAGATTGCCCATCACCTCGCCGAAATCGTCCGCATCCATGCGCGGCCTCAGCGCCGCGTCGACGCGATTGTTCCAGGCGATCGCCTCGCCGTGCGGCATGCGGCCGACGAGGTCGATCAGTCGCTCGACCGAGCGACGCGCGTCGGTGAGCGTGCCGGCCGCCGCGGTCGCGCCGATGGTGCGCGCGCGCGCCAGCTCGCGGTCGACATGGCGACGCATCATCTCGACCTGCTGCTTGACCAGCGCCGCCGATTCGAAGCTGCCGGCGGCTTCGAGCCGCCTCGCTTCGCCCTGCAGGATGGTCAGCGGCGTCTTGAAGCCGTGGGCGAGATCGCCGGCGCGGTCGCGCACCTTGTGCACGAGCTGTTCTTGGCGGTCGAGCAGGCGATTGAGGTCGCTCGCCAGCGGCGCGACTTCGGACGGGAAGCGGCCGGCCAGGCGCGGCTTGGCGCCGCGATGGACGCGCGCGAGGTCGTCGCGAAGGCGACGCAGCGGCGACAGGCCGACGCTCGCCTGCAGCCAGGCGCCGGCGAACAGCACCAGACCGATCAGGCCGAGCGCGATGGCGACGTCGGTGACGAAGGAGCGCCGCAGCGCGCCGATCGGCGCGGTGTCGAGCGCCACGGCGAGGCGGAAGACGCGCGGGGCGCCGTCGCCGTCGAACCGCACTTCGCGCTCCATCATGTAGACGGTGGAGTCGTTGGGTCCGCGACGTTCGATCGCCTGCCCGGTCGGCGAGAGATGAACCGTCGCCTCCGGTTCGAGATCCTGGTCCCACAGCGAGCGCGAGCGCATCCACACCGTGTCGCCTTCGGCGACGCGCCAATAGGCGCCGCTGGCCGGCAATTGATAGCGCGGATCGGTGAGGTCGTGGGTCAGGATCGGCTTGCGGTCTTCGCCCAGCGCGACCGCGCCGGCGAGTTCGCGCCAACGCACCTCGAGCTCCTGCTCCATCAGCCGCTCGATGTGATCCTCGAAAATATAGCCGAACGACAGGCCGGCGACCGTCAGCGTCGCGGCGATCGACAGGGCGGCGAGCGCCAGCAGGCGCAGGCGAATCGACGTCGGCCGCGGCTCGGCCGGCTCGGATCTGGGTTCAGCCGCGGATGAGGTAGCCATAACCTCGCTGGGTCTCGATGAGCTCGCCGCCAATCTTCTTCCGCAGCCGGGCGATCAGCACTTCGAGCGCGTTGGAGCCCGGCTCCTGGTCGGCGCCGTAGACGTGCTCGCCGAGTTCGAATTGCGACACCGGCCGACCTTTGTTGTGGATAAGATAGCGCAACGCGCGGAATTCGAGCAGCGACAGCGAGACCGGCGCGCCGTTGACGGTGGTCATCATCCGCCGCGTATCGACCCGCAGCGGACCCGCCTCGAGCGTGGGGGTGGTGTGGCCGGTCGAGCGGCGAATGATCGCGCCGAGGCGCGCGACCAGTTCTTCCGGCTGGAACGGTTTGGGCAGGTAGTCGTCGGCGCCGGCGTCGATGCCGGCGACCCTTTCGGTCCAGGTGCCGCGCGCCGTCAGCACCAGGATCGGCGTCGTCACCCCGGCGGCGCGCAACTGGCGCACTACCGACAGGCCGTCGAGCCGCGGCAGGCCGAGGTCGAGGATGATCCCGTCGAAGTCTTCGGTTCCCGCGCGCGACCAGGCTTCCTCGCCGTCGGCGCAGGTCTCCACGATATAGCCAGCCTGAGTCAGATGGGCGCAAATCTCAGCGGCGATCTGAGCCTCGTCTTCAACCACAAGCGCGCGCATCAATGAGGCCTGATCGACGTGACGTTGTTGCTGCCGGCGTCGACGTTGACGTCGCGATAGTAGCCTTGCGGCGTCAGGACGGTGATCTTGTAGTTCCACGACCCGACGACGTCATGAGACAAGTCGACATTGAGGACGTCGCCCGGCACGGATTTCTCCACCGTCTTGAGCACGCTCGCCAGCGGCACGATCTCGCCGCTGCGCACCGCCGCCATCGCTTTGTCCTGATCGTCCGGCGACGTCTTGACCTTCCCGGCGAGCCAGTTCAGCGGCGCGCTGATCGTCGTCTGGCCGGTCTTGACCAGGTCGGAGGCAGCGTGAGCCGAGGCGCGCTGGGTGCGCTTGAGGAAGACGCGCAAAGGTGCGGTGAGGCGCGCCGCCGAATTCGTCAACCAGCGCTGCCCTGCCGCGCCGAACCATTGATCGTGCGGGCTCGGGGTCGGGCGGGGGGCGCCGGCGCCGCTATCGCCGCCGCCATTATCCTGCGCCCATGCCGGCTGCGCGCAGACGACCGCCTGCGCGACGGCGAACGTCAGCATCACGCTGAGCGCGACAGGTCTGAATGCCGCAGAGCGGAATCTCAAGACGCGGGGCTTTCGTTGACGGACCGACAAGGCGAATGGGCTCCACTCTAGTGGCTCCTCGCGTCTGACGACAAGAACGCGTTTGTACGACTCTTTCCGGCGCCGCCGCGCGGACGCGCAGCCCCCTCCTCCGCTTGCGGGACGGAGGAGGGAGCCCCTGGGACGTTCTTGCGGGCGCCCTCGGGCGCGAAATGCGGGAACCGTCGCGGCAAGGCGACTGCGGCTGCGCAGCCGGGACGATTCTCGATCGCGGCGCCCCCCTCTTGGGAACGCTTGAAGAGGGGAACACAGAACACGGCCGCTGACTGAGCCCGGCGCGCCGATCGCCTCCCGTTAGGGCTCTCCGCTCATCGGGGGCGAGCGGACAGGTCGATCGAACGGCGACGTCGTATGGTCGCGGTCCACGCAAATACCGACGCCTCGTTTCTCCCCTTTCGCATCGACCAGCCGTCGACGGAAAAAAGGGTTAACAAGGCTCCGCCCGCGGGAACCTGACAGATCGCGTCAGCCGACGGTCAGCTTCGCCTCCGTCCGCCTTGTCGAACCGTTCGAGGCTGTGGTGAAATGGCGGCAAGGGGCTGCGACGACCGGCCGCGGCCGCAGAGGAGGTCGCCATGCATCGCGGCGAAACCCTGCTCGTCTACGAAACGCACGTCGACGCGGCATGGATCGACGACAACGACCATATGAGCGACGCCGCCTATGCGCTGGTGTTCAGTCGCGCGGTCGACGCGTTGATGGACCGCATCGGCCTCGACGCCGCGCAGCGCAAGGCGAGCCGTCGCACGCTCTACACCGCGCAAGCTATGCACAGATATTTTGCCGAAGCCGTGGCGGGCGATGCGCTGGCGGTCAGCGTCCGGCTGCTCGAGCATGACGACAAACGTCTGCGCGTCTGGCTCGAAATGTTCAGCCGCGGCGGCGTCGCGCTCGCCGCCAGCGAACAGACGCTGCTGTCGATCGATCGCAGCGGCGCGACGCCGCGCGTCGCCGATTGGCGGGCGGAGACGCGCTCTGCGCTCGAGGCGCTCGCCACGGCGCAGCGCGACGTCGCAGCGCCTCCGCTCGCCGGGCGCGGTGTGACGATGCGTCGCGATTGAGGCGCGGCGAATCTTACGACTTGTTGTCGCGCAGGCGCCGCTTCCAGCGTTCGCCGGGCTTGGACGCGTCGCCGAAGACGTAGCGGGCGAGGATGCGGCGATGACGCGCCGAACGATCCTGGTCCGGGGTCTCGGCCGCCCGGTCGGCGACCGGCGGCGGCGCAGCGACCGCCAACGGCGGCTCGGCGACGCGAATCGGCTGCGGCGCGGAGGCCTGGGCGCCGCGGCGCTGCGCTCGCGTCTTGGCGGGCTTTGCCGTCTTGGCGGGCTTCGGCGGCCTGGCCGCTGTCGGCGGCGCGGCGGGCGTCGCCGCCTCGATCAGGCTCGGCAGAATGCGCCCAGTCGGACGCGCCGGCAGGGTCGCGGCCTCGGCGACCGACCGAGGAGGCGGTTCCGCTTCGCGCGCCGCGACGTTTGGCTGCGGTTTTGGCTGTGGTTTCTGCAGCTCTTCGGTCCAGGAAGGGGCCGGCTCGCCCGGCGGACGCCGCTGCCGACGGACCTCCACGACGAACGAACGGGACGGACGCTTCATAGCGCAGGGACCTTTGCGGGCTTTTCGGAACTGCCGGGGCGCGCCCGACGCGAATCGCGGCCGGACGCCTGACCGCAGCCCCATGCTGAGGCCCACGCCGCGAAAAATGCAAGCCGCGTCAAGGACGGGAACGCCGCTGCTAACCGGAACTTAACCCTATCGGGGTCTTTTGCGAATGATTAAACTCCATTTACGAGCGGTTCCGACGCCGGTCAGCCGCCTGGAGCGGTCCAAAACCCCGAGCAAGTGAGAACCGTGATCGCCAAATTCGTCGCCTGCCTGCCCTCCGTCCGCGCGGCGGAGCTGTCGCGCAAGCCCAAGTTTCGGCCCATTTCCGGTGCAGACCGCCGGTCGCCGGGCTCGAAGATGAACGCCGTCCCTCCCGCCTTGACGAGGTCCCCTCCGCCATGAACGCAACCGACGCTGCGACCGCCGTCGCCGCCGACCCGGAAACGACGCTGCTGTCGATGTTTTGGTCGGCGCATATCGTGGTCAAGATCGTCATGCTCGGTCTGCTTGCGGCCTCGTTCTGGAGCTGGACCATCATCGTCAACAAGACGTTGCTGTTCGCCAAGTTCCGGCGCGCGATGGAGAGCTTCGAGCAGGTCTTCTGGTCCGGCCAGTCGCTCGAGGAGCTCTACGCCTCGCTGTCGCAGCGGCCCAATTCCGGCGCGGCGAGCCTGTTCATTTCGGCGATGCGCGAGTGGAAGCGCTCGTTTCAGACCCCGGCCGCCTCGTTCGCCGGTCTGCACGCGCGTCTCGACAAGGTGCTCGACGTGTCGATCTCCCGCGAGGTCGAGCGGCTGGAATCGAACCTGCTGTTCCTCGCCACCGTCGCCTCGGCCGGTCCGTTCGTCGGCCTGTTCGGCACGGTCTGGGGCATCATGACCTCGTTCCGCTCGATCGCCGCCTCCAAGAACACCTCGCTCGCCGTCGTCGCGCCGGGCATCGCCGAGGCGTTGCTGGCGACGGCCATCGGCCTGTTCGCCGCCATCCCGGCGCTGATCGCCTACAACAAGTTTCAGGGCGACGTCGCGCGGGCGCAGGCGCGGATGGAAAGCTTCGCCGACGAATTCTCGTCGATCCTGTCGCGGCAGATCGACACGCATCTTTCGGGCGACAAGGCGGCCTGACGAAAGCGAGAGGAGGTCGGGCCCATGGGCGCAGCAATCGGCGGGGCGCGCAAGAGTTCGCGCGGACGGCGCGGGGTGCCGCGCTACGGCGCCATGGCCGACATCAACATGACGCCGTTCATCGACGTCATGCTGGTGCTGCTCATCATCTTCATGGTCGCCGCGCCGCTGTTGACCAGCGGCGTCTCGGTCGACCTGCCGCAGGCCAAGGCGAGCGCGCTCAACGTCGATCAGAAACCGATCGCGGTCAGCCTCAACGAACAGGGTCAGCTGTTCCTGATGGACCAGCCGATCGCCGACGCCGACCTGACCGCCAAGCTGCAGGAACTCTCCGGCGGCTCGACCGACCAGCGCATCTATTTGCGCGCGTCGAAGGTCGTGACCTACGGCCGCGTCGCCCAGATCATGGGCGCGGTGACCGCGGCCGGCTTCAAGAAGGTCGCTCTGGTCACCGAGCCCGACAACAAGCCTTAGGCGAGGCTTGGCGTGAACGACCAGCCGACGAAAGCGGGCCTCTACGCTTCCGCCGCGATGCATGCGGCGCTGCTGGCGTTCCTGGTTTTCGGCTTCTCGTTCGCGCCGAAGTTCGAGGACGCCGGCGAGTCGATTCCGGTCGAATCGGTGAGCCAGAGCCAGTTCAACCAGATCATGAAGGGCGAGCGCGACGCCAAGCCGATGAAGGAGCCGCCGCCTCAGCCGCCGCAGCGCCAGGCCGCCGCCGACCCGCAGCCGGCGCCCACGCCGCCCCCGCCGCCGCCCGACCTCAAGACCGTCGAGACTCCGCCGCCGCCGCCGCCGCCGGCCGAACCGCCGCCGGCCAAGCCGGAGCCGCCGCCGCCCGCGCCGCCGCCCAAACCGACCGCCGAGGAATCGCCGGCGCCGGCGCCGCCGATCCGGCCGAAGGAGACGCCGCCGCCGAAGCCGAAGGTCGATCCGCTCGCCAAGATCCTCGAGAAGGACAAGGACGAACTGGCGAAGCCGACGAAGCCGGCGTTCGACCGCAGCGCCATCGCCAAACTGATCGGCCAGACCAAGACGAACGCCGATCCGACGCCGACCGGCGCGACGCCGCAGGGCCTGCCCGATCAGCACGCCGATCGCATGTCGCCCTCGCTCGCCGCGGCGCTCGACGCTTGGCTGACCGACGCCTACCTCAATTGCTGGACGCCGCCGCCGACCATGCCGCAGGGCGATCGATACATCGCCGAGGTGCGGGTCGACTTCAATCCCGACGGAACGCTCGCCGCGACGCCCGAGCTGCTCAATCCGCCGACCGACCCCGCCTGGCGCGCCCACGCCGAAAGCGCGGTGCGCGCCGTGCTGAAATGCAACCCGCTGCGCGTGCCGCCGCAATACGCGCCCTATTTCGAGCAATGGCGAACGAAGACTGTCCACTTCGACCCGCAGAGCGCGCTAGGATGAGCGGGCGGGCCGCAGCGTGCGCCTCGCCGTCGGAGCGGCGTGCGACCTTTCCCACCGCCGTCCGATCGGCAGGCTATTTGCGGCGCCGATCGCCCGGGCTTCACGAACCCGCCAGGAGAGACCGACGCCGATGAACCGCTCATTCGTCCTCACCCGCCGTTCGCTGCTCGCCTGCGCCGCCGCCGCGCCGCTCGCCATGACGCTGGGACGAGCGCACGCCGCCGGCGACGTCTACGTGCGCGCCGGCGCGAACTTCACCCCCGTCAACATCGCGGTGACCCCCTTCGCCGGCGACGACGCAAAGATTGGCGCGGTGACGACCAATGATTTCGCCCATTCGATCTTTCTCACCCCGATCAATCCGACCAGCTTTCCCGAGGCGGTGACCAACCCGGACGCGCGACCGAACGTCGACGCCTGGAAGACGGTCAACGCGCAATTCGTGCTGACCGGCCGGGTGGCGCCCGCCGGCGACAAGATTACGGCGCAGTTCCGCCTGTGGGACGTGGCGACCGGCGCCCAGATCGCCGGTCAGCAGTACACGACCGACGCCGCCAACGCCCGTCGCGTCGGCCATCTGATCGCCGACGCGGTGTTCACCCGCGTCACCGGCGAAAAGGGCTTCTTCGACTCGCGCGTCGTCTTCGTCGACGAGACCGGCTCGAAGGAAAAGCGCCGCAAGCGCCTGGCGGTGATGGATATGGACGGGGCCAACGTCAAATACCTCACCACCGGCGACACGCTGGTGGTGACGCCGCGCTTCTCGCCCTCGGCGCAGACGGTCGCCTACATGTCCTTCAAGGACAACGAGCCGCGCGTGACGTTGCTCGACCTCGAGTCCGGCCAGCGCCAAGTGGTCGGCAATTTCCCCGGCATGACCTTCGCGCCGCATTTCTCGCCTGACGGCCAGCGGGTGATCCTGTCGCTGTCCGACGGTTCGTCGTCCAACCTCTACACGATGGATCTGAAGAGCCGCGCGACGACTCGGCTGACCGACGGCAGCAGCATCGACACTTCGCCGAGCTACTCGCCCGACGGCCAGCAGATCGCGTTCGAATCCGACCGCGGCGGCACCCAGCAAATCTACGTCATGAGCGCGGGCGGGGGCGACGCGCGCCGCATCTCCTTCGGCGACGGGCGCTATTCGACCCCGGCATGGTCGCCGCGCGGCGACCTGATCGCCTTCACCCGCCAGGCGGGCGGCCAGTTCGGCATCGGCGTGATGGCGCCCGACGGTTCGAAGGAGCGCGTCATCACTGAAGGCTACCTCAACGAAGGTCCGACCTTCGCGCCCAACGGCCTGTTCGTGATGTTCTTCCGCGATCCGGGCGGCGAGTCGGGGCCCAAGATCTTCATGGCCGACATATTCGGCCACGGCGAGTTCCCGGTGCCGACCCCCGGCTACGCCAGCGACCCCTCGTGGGGGCCGTTGATGAGCTGAGGCCGAGTGCGGTCAACCATGTCGGCGAATTTGCCGGCGCCGTTGCGGCAATCGATGTAGGACGGCGCGCGAAAGCCGGCCTTTGCCGGCGTGTTCTGTCGTCGGGCCGGGTCGATGCCGCATTCGCCTTCCGCCGCAGGCGCGAACGACGGGCTCTATCGCCGCGTCGCGTTCGCGCTCGTTCCCTTCCTGTTCGTCTGCTACGTCGTGGCGATGGTCGACCGGCTCAACGTCGGCTACGCCAAGCTGCAGTTCATGGCCGACCTGCATTTCGACGAGTCGGTGTTCGGCATGGCGGCCGGCGTTCTCTATATCGGCTACATCCTGTTCGAAGTGCCGAGCAACCTGATGCTCGAGCGGGTCGGGCTCGCCGTCACGATGCTGCGCATCATGACGCTGTGGGGCGTCTTCACCATGGCGATGGCGTTCGCCGCCGACCGTTGGAGCTTCTATGGCGTCCGCTTCATGATCGGCGTGGCGGAGGCCGGCTTCTTTCCTGGCGTGCTGTTCTACCTGACGCTGTGGTTTCCCAACGCCTGGCGGGCGCGCATCACGTCGCTGTTCGCGCTCGCCGTGCCGCTCTCGGGCGTGCTCGCCGCGCCGCTGTCGAGCGCAATCATGGCCGGCATGGCGGGCCTCGGCGGACTTGCGGGCTGGCGCTGGCTGTTCCTGATCGAAGGCGCGCCGGCGATCGCGCTCGGGCTTGCCGCCTGGCTGATCCTGCCGGATCGGCCGGCTGCGGCGCGCTTCCTGTCGGACGACGAGAAGCGCGCGATCGCCGCCGACCTCGCCGCCGAGGCGGGCGAGCGCGGCGCGAGCGGCAACTTTGGCGAGGCCTTGCGCGACCGCCGCACCTACATCCTCGCCCTCGTCTATTTCGCCTTCTATTCGACCCAGAGCATTCTCCTGCTGTGGGTGCCGACGCTGCTGCGCAACGCCGGCGCGCACAGCCTGCAGGAAATCGGCTGGCGCGGCGCGGCCGTGTTCGTCGCCGGAGCGCTCGGCATGGCGACGATCGGCTGGAGCTCCGATCGCCTGCAGGAGCGCCGCTGGCATCTCGTCGGCTCAGGGCTGGTCGCCGGCGCGGCGCTCGCCGCCCTGCCGCTCGCCGCCCATAGCCCCGCGGCGACCATGCTACTGCTCGCCGTGGCGGCGGTCGGCATCTTCGCCTATCTCGCCCTGTTCTGGACCGTGCCGACCGTCGTCTTCGGCGCCGGCGCGCGCGCCGGCGGCATCGCCCTCGTCAGCGCCATCGGCGCCTCCGGCTCGGCCTTGAGCCCGACCTTCATCGGCTGGACGCAGACGCTGACGGGCAGCCTGTTCGGCGCGATCGCAACGCTGGCGGCGGCGTTTGTGCTGAGCCTCGCCCTGCTTGCCGTTTACGCGCCGACGCGGCGGGCGGCTTCTGAAAATTTCCGCCCGTGCTAAGGTGCCGGCGAAGCGCGTCGCGCGCGACCGGCG
>Ga0182030_10013169_pt1 | contig 16486 bp, 7 predicted proteins | sample 812S3MmetaG_FD_121299 | JGI IMG/M metagenome (GOLD analysis project Ga0182030, IMG submission 121299) | Permafrost microbial communities from Stordalen Mire, Sweden - 812S3M metaG (Illumina Assembly) | ecosystem: Environmental > Terrestrial > Soil > Wetlands > Permafrost | place: Sweden...
GGCGTGAGGGCCGTGGAAAGCTCGGCGGATGTATGGGTGGACAGTAAAGTGCTGATCGGCAGCGATCTGCATTTTATGGCGATCTCCATGGACGAACAAACGCTGGACAGCTCGCGCGCGATGCTGTTGCTGCCCATGGGAGAAGGCCAACTGCACATCCCCGGCGCCGGCCGATGGCAGAAGCCCATAGTATTGGTGGGCGAAGTGGCCGGAGCGCAGTGGAGACAATTCGAGAGCTTCCAGCCGGTGCAGGACGGGAACATGCTGATGCTGCCGATCCCCTCAGCTCGCTCCCTGAGTATGATGATTTTGTGCGATGCCGGGGATCAGACGGCCGTCGTGAAACAGATGGAGAACTTTGTAAACCGGCCCTGGTCGCCGACCTCTCTCGGCGAGCTGTAGCATACACAGTGCGCGGCAAGGAGCAGCTATCGTCGTTTGAAATTGGATCGTTCATCGCGCTCTGTGGCGAAGCTGTCGAGTGGCCGATGCGCCGGTAAACTTGCCAAGTCATCGGTACGCACACGCTCAAGATCAGGTGTGCGGGTACCGATGAAAACGCGGCTTGCGCGGTTGGCGCCCTTTTGAAGATAAAGAGCATAGAGGACTCATCGATATGCTGAGGTCAACCCCTTGCCGTCGAAAAAAAACAGACCTTGCGGTCAGCCCCAATCGCGGCCTCTCTTTGGCGACTCGCAACAAGATTGCGGGAACACTCAATGGATCTCATCGAGAGTCACTGTGATGCTTGTGCCCGCATCCATCGTGGGCGTACAGAGCTCCACTCTCTCTCCGGGCCGCAGAATGAAGCTGCCCGACCGCGGCGCGGACAGATTCACAGTGCCACTCGGATTCTTGATCACCAGGTTGCGGTAAGAAAAACCAACTCTGCCTGCAACGATCCTCTCAACCAGCACTTCATAAAACAGGTTCTCGATCTCTGCGTAGTCTGACCTGCGGAAGCCAAGTGTCTCTGGGTTCAAGGGCCTGCCTTTTGCCACCCGCAGTTGAGCCGATGTCACGATGGAATAGCCGTCCCGATCCCAACCTGACCAGGATGTCGCCTGAAACGTGACGAGAGCCGTTCTGTCTTCAAACATGGTCATGGGTTGCTCCGGCGAACTGCCGTCTCAGCCGGATGCAGGAGGCGGGCTGTCTCGGGTGATAGCCCTGGCCGACGCCTGCCGGACACCCCGGGAAAGGCCAATACAGCATTGGAGAAGTGTAAACGGTGACACGCTCGGAACGAGGAAATAAGGGAAACTCCCCGGCTCATCGCCGGCGGGCCTATCGGCGATTTGGCGTCAACTGAGAATCCCCTGACTACATCAGCGTTTTTCCAACACAATCCTGCAAAATCTGTTTACAAAGCTGTCAAGTCAGTGTTCGGCGACCTCAGGTAAACTGAGAATCGTCCTGCCGTGGATCGCATTTCACTCTGAAGTCTTCGATCCTCATTGGCCCGTGCCTGGTTTCTCCTGGACTGATGCAGCCTTCCGCAATGCCGTCACACCGTTTTCGTCTTTGGCATCGGCACTGGCGCCAAAGGGGAGCACCTGTTGCGCCGCCGCGGTATTTCCATCCTTGGCGGCCTGGATGAGTTCTGCGTTCAGTTCATCGCGACTCACCTGACCCGCAGCCAAATGACCGCACGACAAAAGCAGAAACGATAAAACGACAGTTACCAGAACTCTCAACGTCCTGCGTGCAGCCGGCTCGACCACAGGTTTGCCATCGATCAGCGCATGGCCAGGCTTGACCCGACCGTTGGCGCCCCGAGCGACCGGTCTGCGGTTCCACTTACCGTCCGCATCTTTGAAACGAAGCATCAAGGTGACTGATTTGGATTCCATGCAGGGATTCCAGACCAAAAGCATGACAACGGAATGTTGGTGAATCGAGAATGTCAGCATTTATTGGGGTTCTGTGGTCCAGGATTGCGAAATCAACTCTCTCCGACCTGTTGCAGACAAACAGCTTAGCGGCAGGGCACATGCTGCGTGGCCCGGTTCTTTCCTGCTGCGATTCCTGGCCGCCTTCCCTGGCGCGTCTGCACAATAAAGTGCCCATGGATAGGACAGCCAGATAAGGCCGCCGGCCGTTCGGCTGATTCAGCCCAACCCGGCAACATTTGGAATGAAATCGGGCGTGTGCCAGCTCACATACATGCGGCCTGAGGCTGTTATTAAAGGTTTACTTCCGGCATCTCAGTGACTACAATCACCGCATCGATGCATGGGGCCAAATATTAATATGCAGGATTCTCCGACTGTCTTCCTCAGTCACTCGGCGCAGGACCGCGAGATAGCGAACGCAATACGCACATCGCTCGAACGGGCAGACATCCGTTGCTGGATCGCGCCCCGGGATATCCGCGAAGGCGAAGTGTGGGAAGAGGCAATCGTTCGTGGCATCTCGGCCTGCAAGATCGTTCTCTGCCTGCTCACGGCGGCGTCCAACGACAGCCGGCAGGTGCAGCAGGAGATATACGTCGCATGCGAAGTTGACCACAAGATCGTAATCCCCGTGCGCCTGGAAGACGTTAAGCCCTCGGGCGCGCTGGCCCTTCACCTGGGCAGGTTGCAGTGGATCGATGCCACGACGCGGCCCATCGACCGTCACTTGTGGACGATTGCGGAGCGGGTGACCGCGGTTCTGGCATCGATTCCGTCCGCACCGGCACCACAGGCGGCGCCGGCCGGCGCACAAGACAGCCGGGCAACTACGGCCCCCGGCTCGACCCTTGGTACGGCCCGTGGCACGGCTTCTGGCCCCGCGGTGGAAACAAAGCCATCGGGCGAGAGGCCGTTTGTGGAGCGGCGGGGTGCTCCCGAGCCGGAGCGGCGAGCTGCTCCCGTGCCGGGAGCTCAGAAACCCGCACCGGAAGTCCCCAGAACCGTGAAGCCGCAGAAGGTAGCCCTTCTCTACAAGCGCAGCGCGCAACCGGACGACCACGTTCTCGCTATGCTGGAGTCTGGTCTGCGTGCCGCCGGGCACGACATCTTTGTGGATCGGCACCTGCGCATCGGCGTGGAATGGGCAAGGGAGATCGAGCGCCAGGTGCGTGAGTCGAATGCCGTCATTCCGCTCCTGTCGCCGGCCTCTGTGCAAAGCGAGATGCTGGGCATGGAAGTGCAGATTGCTTCCGACGCGGCCGCACAGCAGTTTGGCAAGCCGCGCATTCTGCCGGTGCGCGTTGGTTCCGAGGGTGAGCTGCCGGAGCCGTTCAAGAGCATTCTCGGCCGGCTTCAGTACTCGCTGTGGCGCGAACCGGCAGACGACCAGCGCCTGCTGAGTGAATTGCTGGACGGCCTCGAAGCCAAGGAACAGCTCAAGATACCGAAAAGCGAGACGACGGGCGGCGCCGTGCCGCTGGATTCCCGTTACTATATCGTCCAGCCGACGGATATTGAGTTTTACGAAGGATTGGAGCGCCAGGATGGGCTGCTGCTGGTGAAGGGCGCCCGGCAAATGGGCAAGACGTCCCTGCTGGCCAGGGGACTGCAACAGGCGCGGGACGCCGGTAAAACGGTGGTTTTCCTCGATTTGCAAAAGCTCAACCGGGAAGATCTGCTGGATCTTTCGAGCCTGTACAAAGCGATCGGCGGAATGATCGCCGACAGCCTGAAGCTGGATGTCTATCCCGAGGACAATTGGCGGCCTGCCCGGGCGCCGAACATCAACTTTGAGAGATACATCATTCGCGAAGTGATGGACAAGATTGAAGGCCACGTGGTGATCGCATGGGACGAGGTCGATCGCCTGTTTCCATTTGAATATGCCAGCGAAACTTTCGGCATGTTTCGCAGTTGGTTTACCGCGCGGGCCACCAACCCGGATATGCCCTGGGGACGGCTCACGCAGGCCTTCGTTTACGCCACCGAGCCGCTTCTGTTCATCACCGATCAGAATCAATCCCCGTTCAATGTGGGAACCAAGCTGGAGATGCACGATTTCACGATCGAACAAGTGGGAAAACTCAATGAGCTTTACGAGAGCCCCCTCAAGTCAGAGGACGAGCTAAAGCGGTTCTACGCCCTGTTCTGCGGCCAGCCTTACCTTTCGCGGCGCGCCTTTTTTGAGCTCACCCACCAACCCAACCCTCTCACGCTCGATCAACTGGTGGCCGCGGCCGACTTGGACGAAGGGCCTTTCGGGGACCACCTTCGCCGCATTCTCGTCGTGGTGTCTCGAGACGAAAAGACTCTGGAAGTGGTTACAGGCCTGACCCATAAGAAACCGATCCCCGACCAGAAGAGCTTTTATGGACTCCGCAGCGGCGGGCTGATCTCCGGTACTTCCCCTGAAGATGCCCGCTTCCGCTGCGCGATCTACGAGTCCTATCTTGTGAAGCACCTGGGACGAGCATGAGCGCAGAGGAAAAGCCGGCGCCCAAAGCCAAGCCCTTTTATCAGCTGGGAGGCAATCTCCCCGCCGACGCTCCAAGTTATGTGCGGCGCGCCGCCGACGACGACCTGCTGAAGCACCTGCTCGAGGGACGATTCTGCTATATCCTCACATCCCGGCAGATGGGCAAGTCTTCCCTGATGGTCCAGACCGCAAGGAAGTTGCGCGAGGACCATGCACAGGTTGCCGTGCTCGACCTCACCAGAATCGGCCAGAACCTCACTCCGGAACAGTGGTACGACGGTTTGCTGATCCCCATCGGGCGGGAGTTCCGGCTGGAGGACGAGCTCGACGACTTCTGGAACAGCAACGACGCGGCCATCTCCAAGATGGGGCCGCTGCAGCGATGGATCGCTGCCCTGCGCGAGGTCGTACTGCCTTCGGTAAAGGGCACGGTGGTGATCTTCGTGGACGAAATCGATGCCGTGCGCGGGCTTCCCTTCTCCACCGATGAATTTTTCGCCGGCATTCGCCAGCTCTACAACGAACGGACCATCGATCCGGAGTTGGAGCGCATCACTTTCTGTCTGCTGGGCGTAACCAAGCCTTCCGACCTGATCCGCAACGTGAATACCACTCCGTTCAACGTAGGCGTGCGCATTGAATTGACTGATTTCACCGAGCAGGAAGCGCAACCGCTGCTGGCGGGTTTGGCGCGGGATCAGGAGGTTGGGCAAAGGATTTTGCGCCGCGTGCTGTGGTGGACGGGCGGGCATCCCTATCTCACCCAGCGGCTGTGCGCAAAGATCGCCGAGGACCCGAGTGTAGAGACGGACGCGGATGTCGACCGGGTCTGCGAAGACACATTCCTGTCGCCGCGGGCGCGCGAAAGAGACGACAACCTGCTTTTTGTCCGTGAAAGAGTGCTGCGCAGCGAAGTGGATCACGCCAGCCTGCTCGATCTTTACTCGCAGATACGATCCAACAAGAATATTCTCGACGACGACTCGAGCGTGCTCATTGACACGCTTCGGCTTGCCGGCCTGGCAACCATATCGGGGCATCGGCTGGTGGTGCGCAACCGGATCTACGCACACGTCTTCGACTTTCGCTGGATTCGGCTCAACATGCCCGATGCCGAACTGCGCCGTCAGCGGCGGGCGTTCCGCAAAGGCGTGGCCATTGCCGCGGGGATTGCGGCAGTGGTGCTGACTATAGTCGGCTTTTCGAGTTATCTCGCATACCAGGAGCGGCAAACCGAACAGATCACCTCCTATGCCGACAGCATTGTGCAGGTGCAGCAGGAATTCGACTCCGGCGACTACGGCGATGGAACGCTGCGGCTGAAACAGTGGATGGTACCGGTCGAGAAAAACCACAGCCTCGGGGGATTTGAATGGAACTGGCTCTGGTCCCGCTTCAGCGGAGAGAGCGCGACCAGTTACTACGGGCACTGGGATGACGTCCGCAGCGTTGCCGTTTCGCCATTGCCTGACACATTGCCTGGCGGCGGGCTGATCGTAACCGGCTCAGCCGACTCGACCGTGCGCGTCTTCGATCGCAACAAACCATGCACAACCGTGACGTCCAATAACGAAGCAGGCGTGCCTGTTCCACAGAGTTCGGACGCTTTCATGCCTTGTTTTCAACTCCTATATGCGTTCCTTGCCGACAGGAGCGGGTTGATTCCTCTCCATCCCAATTCCGATGGCGCGAACATCGACAAGGAAATCCAGGACCGGCTCCTGAGCGAAGGCGAAAAGGACCTTCTGGCCGCGTCGCCGGATGACTCGCAACATCGATCTCTCCCGCAGCGGTTTTTCCGATGGTTGGGGTTCAAATCCGGCGATGAAGGCGGAGTTCGGCATCCCCAGGCGGGCTCGCTGCCCAGCGTACTCGCCGTACGCTTTTCACCGGACGGCAAATGGATCGCAATGGCGACCGGCTTCTGGCACTCGTCCCTGGTCCCCGGCAACGTCTATCTATGGAGAGTTTCCGACGGAAAAATCGTGAGGGTGCCCACGAATCACAAGACGGCTATCAATTCGGTGGCCATCAACAATAGAGGCGACCTGGCTACGGCCGGCATTGACAGCGGCGCCGAGTTCTTCAAGATCATGCCGGACGGAACCGTCAGCAACGAGGAATTGAACCGGGAGTATTTCCCCGGCTTTACGGGCGGCATGACCCAGCTGGTGTTTTCCCAGAATGGCCGATACCTGGCCATGATTTTTGACGACGGCCACCTGGCCGTCAAGGACATGGATGTTCCAGATGACAAAAAGAGCATACAAACCAAAATCGTTGATGTCTCCGGCCTAGCGTCGGTGGCGTTTTTCGATGACCCGAATGCCCCCCTCATTCTTGCAGGGTCGAAGGACGGAGGCATCTGGCAGATCGATCCTCGAGATATGACGCTCAGGCCGCACAAGGTGATAGACAGCGATCAAGGCCTAGTCTCGTCCCTGACAGTTTCGAAGGATCGCAAAATCCTGGTTTCTAGTGGAACTGACTCGACGGTGAATGTCTGGCGGCTGCAAAAGGACGAATTCATCGAGGCCTGGGATCCCAAAACGCTTCGCGGACACCGGGCCAAGGTCGATGAGGCCACCATCACTCCCGACAATCAATGGATCATATCCGGCGGCGTGGACGCGAGCGTTCGTTTCTGGACTCATCAGCCGCTTGTCGATACCTGGAAGACTCAGGACCCGGATGATTCCACCGATTCAGACGATGCTGCCGGCACCGATGAAGAATTCAGCTACGCGTCTCACCCGGTCACCCTGGGAGTGCAAAGAAATCCATTGGTGCAGGGAGTGGTGCGGGCGGTGTCTTTCTCTCCGGATGGGCGCCAGCTTGCTTACATTCGCGGGGTCACGCAACATGCGACAAACGGCGTCCCTGACCGGTGGGCTGAGGTGTTCTTCTATGATCTGGCCAGCAAGAAACGGCCAATCATGATAAGGGCTCACAACGATGTTGGGACTGCGATTGCCTACTCCAAGTTCAGCTTTATTGCTACCGGCGCGAATGACGGCAGCGTGATGTTATGGGATTCCAGGCACATTGCGGACAAAGGCTATAAGCCGGTGGACATCACCGTAAAAACCGCGAGCAGGGATCCTATTACCAAGCTGGGATTTGCACCGGATGGGACCCTTGCCGCCACATTGAAGATTTCCATCCTGCTTTGGTCCCCCATCAAGGACGCCTCGCGCAATATTATTGGCTACAACCCGGGCAAGGAGATTCTCCGTAACCCAAAGAAGAATCGCAGCTCGCTCTCACTCTCCCAGGACGGGAGATGGTATGCAGTGTGCACCTCGGAGAGCGTGAATAACGATGTCGTGAGAAATACTGTAGAAATATTGGACGCAGCTAATCCGGAAACGAAGCCCCTGAGAGTTCTCACTGGAGCCGAAGAAGGCACAAGTAGTCCGAATGAAGACGGTGCTATGCGAGGGGCTTGCTTGTCAGCCGTTTTTTCCAGCAACTCGAAGTGGCTTGCGGCCGGAACGAATTCCCGCGAGATCGTTGTATGGAACATTGAGGATGGATGGAAGCGGGTAACCGGGGATGCGTATCAGGTCGCGCAAGGCGGCAAAATTGTCTCCAAACCACTCACCGCGCCACCTCCCACTTCGGCGAACATCAACGCTGTCAGATTTTCAGCCGACAACAAATTGCTGGCCTACGCGACTTCCGATGCCAAGATATATCTTTGGGATCTGGCCGACAAACGCCCCGGACCGGTGGTCGATGTGCATACCGGAGGCGTTTGGGCAATCGCCTTTTCGCCGAATGGCAATTGTCTCGCCTCAGGAAGCACCGACGGCACACTGCGCATCACGCCCACCGCAACCACGACACTCGTGGCACAGAACTGGATTCCATTTGGCAGCTGGTGGAACCCCTGTTTCGATCCCAAAGCATCCAAGTAATTCCAGGTTGACCTACTGCACGGTGAGCGAGATCGCAGGCCCTGTTTCCGTCATCGATCCCGATGTGCCAGTTACGGTGATGGCGTAAATTCCTTTCGTGGTGCCGGCATTGCCTCCGCCGCCCCCTCCACCGCCGCCACTAACCGCTCCGCCGCAACTCGCCATGCCGCAACTGAGAACGATCAGCAGCGCCAGCAATCCCAGCACGGCCCTCCACCTGCGCCGCCGCGCCGGAACACCAAACAGCAGGATGCAGGCCAGGGCCGAGCCGCCCGCCGGCGTCCAGTAGAGTTTCAACCGCTCGTTGAGAGCTGTGGTGGCCGCAGTGGTGCTCACGGTGAGCGTGGCCGTCTTCGCCGCTGTGCCGCTGATCGTAACTGCAGTCGGCAGGCTGCACGTAGCGGGATCGCTCGCCGCCTGCGGGGTAATGGCGCAGCTCAGGCTCACTGAGCCGGTAAAGCCGTACCACGGCGTTGCGGTAATTGTTGAAGTGTTCGCGGTGGCCGCGCCGGCCGTGACCGTAACCGATGTGCCGTTGATTGAGAAGTAGGGCGCCGGGATGGTGGTGAACGAAACGATGGCTCCGCTGGTTGTGCCTGCGCTGTTTTTTGCAACCGCCTGGTAGTAATACGTGGTATCGGCGCTCAATCCGGTAACGCCGGCGCTGATTGCGTCCACGCCGGGAGTGGATCCCGCGTCCTGGGAGGGCGTCTGAGTTGCTCCGCTCAGCGTGCTGCTGACGCCGTAGAGGAACCAGTATTGGGTGTCGGCCCCGTTTGGATTCACCGTGCCCGCCAGCGTGGCCGAGTTGTCAGTCGCGGCGGAGACTACGACGGTGGTGACCACGGGCGCCAGCATCCCGGTTACGACGACCGAATTCGAGCCCGATGCGCTGTTGTAAATGGAGGAACTTGCATTGTCCGGCGTGTACGCGGCCACCAGGGAGTCTGTTCCCACGGCCAGCGAGCCTGCGGAAATGCTGATGGATGCGCTGCCGCCCGACAACACGGTTGGCGCGGAACTATAGCTGCCGCTGGTCAGCGTTACCTGCCCGGTCGGCGTCGGGTTACCGCCTCCGCCGCTCACCGCAACCGTCGCTGTCAGCGCCTGCGCCGAGGTGATGCTGGGTGAGGAGGGAGTCACTGTCACCGTCGGCGCGTAGACACCGGTGCCCGTGAGGGTAACGATTTGCGGGGACCCGCCGGCGCTGTCGGTGATGGCAATAACCGCTGTCAGCGCGGCCGCCGATGCCGGCGTGAAGTGTCCCTGGATGATGCAGTTCGCTCCCATTGCAAGGCTTGATCCGCAGGGGTTCGGGAACACGAACGAAGCAGCTTCAGCGCCGGTCACGCTGATGCTGGTGATCGCCAGAGCCGCGCTGCCGGTGTTGGTCAGCGTCACCTGCTGCGGCGCACTGGACGTTCCCACATCCTGGATGCCGAACGCTACGCCCGTGGCCGACAGCGATGCCACCGGCGCATTGCCGCTCAGCGAAATAATCTGTGTCGCATAGCCCGGCGCGGCCGCGCCCAGGTTGTTGTCGGTAAGCGTCAGCGCGCCGTAAATACTGCCCGTCGACGCCGGCTGAAAGCTGATGGGCAAATCGCACGTAGCGCCCGCGGCCAGCGTGCCCGGCGAAGATGAGCCGGAGGCCACCAGCGGACAGTCCGACGCTCCGCCGCTGCCGAGCGTGAAGCTCGCCGAGATGCTCGGATTGTTGCCGGAACCCGGAGCCGGAAAATTCAATGCAGCATTGCCGGAGTTTTCCACCTGCACGGTCTGGGGGCTGTCGCTGCTGGTGGATCCCACTGCCGTGGCCGCAAAATTCAATGCGGGCGGCTGCGAGCGCTCCACCTCGACCACGCGGTTGTTGCCGGAATCCGCGATGAACAGATCGCCGCCGTTATCGAGCGTAATATTCACGGGAAGACTCAGGCCCTTGCCGTTCACCGTGGTGTTGATCACCGTGGCCGCGCCGCCCCCCGCCGGGACCTCGATCAGCCGGTTGTTGCCGGAGTCGGCGATGAACAGGTCGCCCGCGGCGTCTACCGCAACGCCGTAAGGCTGATACAGGCTTTGGCCATTGACCGTGGGCGCGATTACAACGGGCGCGGTGCCGGACGGGTACTCGGCCACGTCCGGCACCTCTATAACGTGATTGGCCATTTCGTCCGCGATAAAAAGGTCGCCGGCGCTGTCCAGCGCCAGGGTCACCGGGTAAGACAACCCAACCCCATTAATCTTCGGATCGATGGCAATGGCCGCGCCGCCGCCGGCCGGCACCTCAACTACCAGGCTTTTATCGACATTCGCAATGTACAGATTGCCCGCGCCGTCAATCACCATGCCGCAGGGATAATCCAGCCCCACCCCATTCACCGTGGGGTCGATGGCAAAAGGCGCGCCGCCGCCGGCCGGAATTTCCACCACGCGGTTGTATTGCAGATCCGAAGTGAACAGATCACCGGCGCCATCCACCGCGGTGCCCCTGGGATCGCCAAAGCCCTCCCCGGTCACCGTGGGATCGATGGCAATGGCCGCGCCGCCGCCGGCCGGCACTTCCACCACGCGCTTGTTTAGATCATCGGCGATGTAGAGATTCCCCATTCCATCGACTGCCACACCGGAGGGCTGAATCAGGCCGCTTCCATTCACCGTCGGATTAATCGCGATCACCGTGCCGGGACCATACATGATCTGCGGCCCTGTGCCGATCCCCGCCAGGTAGCTGGTCGCGATCAGGTTTCCCGATCCGTCTACCAGTTGCACCACCCCGTAGCGCGCCCCGGCAAACGCCGGCTTGAAGGTTACCTTCACGGTGCAGGTTTGGCCTGCTGTATAGCTGGCGCCGGCAGTGCAAGTTCCCGCGCCGGCGTTGGTAAAGTCTTGCCCCGTCGCACCCTGGGTCACCACGGAGATGCTGCCCAGCGTCGCCGCGTTCTGGATGGTGAGGGTCGCCGCAGACGCAGCGTTGCTGCCGATGTTGACCGAACCGAAATTCGTCTGCGCGCCGGCGATTGCAGAGGCCATCGTCAGCCAGGCCGCGAGGAAAATCGGGAATTGCGAATCATTGCGCATCGCGCGGCCTCTTCTCGGGATTTGGGACGGATAAATGCAGCATCTCCAGAATTATGCGCGGGTGTGGATTCGATTAGCAAGCTGGAACCCCACCGTCTTCGCATCGCCCAGTGCCACAGCCGATGGAGCCGGCGAGCGTGAAGGGACTTGTCAATCCACATCTCCCGGATGTTCCCGAAAATGCGAACAGGGAAGGTTGCGATTGCGCCGGAATTGACGAAAAAGCTTCACCGGTAATTGAGATGGAACAGCGCGGCGTAGAATTCCTGCATGCGTTTTCCTGCAGTCTTATTCGCGCTTGGATTCCTGCTCCCGCATACCATGGCCGCCATTGCACAAGCGACTGACACGTTCGGGCAAGCTGTTCCGGTTCAACTTTCGGGGACGAGTCTGCGCCTGCCAGTCTCCGACACACCAATCTACATCGAAGATGCGCACTGAGGATCGCTCTCTCGGACCCTGTTCCCTATTCCCTGTTCCCTGTTTCATCGATCATGCCGCGGTAAAGCGCCTCCCAGTCATTGGCGCGGGCATCGATGGAAAAATGTTTTTCGATGCGCTGCCGTGCGGCGCGGCCCAGAGCCTGGCGCGATTCCAGGGGTTCATGCATGAGGGCGAGCATGGCTTGAGCGAGCGCTTCGGTACTGTGAGCGGGAACGATCGTTCCGGCATCGGCAACCAGTTCGCGCACACCGCCCGCATCCGTGGCCACAACCGGCTTGCCCATGCACATGGCTTCAGCCAGGGCCAGGGGCATGCCTTCCCACGCGGAACTGAGGACAAAGCCATCGGCAGCATCGAGGAGGGCGGGAAGGTCGCGGCGCAACCCCAGCCAGCGGATGGAATCGTCGAGCCCCAACTCGGCGGCCAGCGCACGGAGGGCCGATAATGCAGCGGCGCTTCCTTCTCCTCCAACGAATAATCGGACCTGGCGGGAACACGAGGCGCGGACCTGGGCGAAGGCGCGCAGCAGATTGGGATAGTCCTTGGCAGGCGTGAGACGGCCGGCAGCGAGCCAGAGAAAACCTGCGTCTTGCTTACCCGCGCAGATTTCCTCCCTCATGCGCGCGCGGCGGCCGGAATCGGGAACAAACTCGGTGCAGTCGATTCCGTTGAGGATGACAGTGCACTTCCCAGCGGGAACTGCGCGCATGAGGATGAAGCGATCCGCAACCGCCTGGCTGACCGCGGTGGTGCGGCGGCAAAGGCCATCGGTCAGGCGGTAGGCCATCATGCGATGCCGGCCTCCTTCATCGATGTTGTGGATGGTGGAAACGACCACCGGCTTAGGAACGAGAAGCCTGAGCAGCCGGGCAACGATGTTCGCGTGAAAGCTGTGGCTGTGCACCAGGTCGGGGCGAAAACCGCGAAGAAAGCGGCGCGCGCGGGCCATGGCGACGATAAGACTTCCAGGATTCCTGCGCATCTCGAGGCGGATGACCGGCAGGCTGGTGGGCCACTCCTGCCCGAGGCGCGGGCGCAGGACGAGGAGCGAGACCGCGTGGCCACGCCGGGACATGCGCTCAGCCAGCTCGAGCGCCTGGCGTTCCGCTCCGCCGATGCCCAGCGACGTGAGCACGTAGACGATCCGCATTGAAGTCACGAACCAGCTTACATCTCCACGAGCCGGCTACACATCCGCCGCAGAAACAAAAGAGCGAAGCGCCCAGCGCTCCGCTCCCATGTCCCAAAGAACACAGTGCATCAATAAAGTCTGAAGTTCACCTCGACTGAAACCTCTACCGCGACCGGCGTCTTGCCGTCCTTCAAGGCCGGCTTGAACTTGTACTGCCTGATCGCCTCGAGAGCTTTTTCGTCAAGACCCATGCCCAGCGCGCGAACGACATGCGGGTTCACCGGATTCCCATTCTTATCGACGATCAGCGAGATCACGCAGATGCCCTGGTACTTGGCCCGCCGCGCCTCGTCTGAAAATTCTGGATCGACGGCATGAATCACCACCGGATTGGAGATTGCGCCGCCGACTTGATACACTCCGCCGCCGGTATTGCCGCCGAATCCCGGCCCGTATCCATTTCCCTCACCCGAGCCCAGCCCGCCGCCGCTGCCCTGCCCCATTCCCCCGCCCGAACCCGTTCCGTTGGAAAGAATCACGTTCGCTGAGGTTTTCATGCCGATATTCGGCAGCATCGGGTTGTCGGGCAGTTTAATGTCCTTCTGTACATTGATGGCCGCGGGCATCGCAATCTTCGGCTTGTCGAAGGTCTGCACCTGCGGCGGCACTACCGGCTGCTTTTCAAGAAGCGGTAGTTTTCCCTTGCTGGCCTGCAAAATGCTCCTGTCGCCGCCTCCGCCCCCGCCGCCTGCCTTTTTAATATCCTTCGGAGCCTTGAAGTCGCCCACATCGATATTTGTTGCTTCCAATGTCGGCTTTACCGCTTCAATCACCTTCCGGCCCACGAAAAACAGGAAGATGAGCAGAATGATGATGTTCAATATGCTGGAGATCCCGATGGCCCAGGGATTCGCTTTCACGGCCATCCGGTCCGGTACCGGAATCGGCGTGGAGGTCAATACCAGCGGCGGCAGCTTGGGCGGGAAAAAGACGTCGCGAATGCTCTCGTAAAGCCCCTTCCAAATGGGCTTCTCCTCGAAAGCCGGCCCCAGAAAAGAATCCAGCCCGTGGCTCTCCACCGCGGCTGGCGGGGTTTCCGCCTCTGTCTGTGTCAGTAGCTCGTTTGCCATAGTTGTTGCCGGCTCGGCTGTCCTTGCCTGGCCAGAGCGGAGCTGACCCGCCTTCAGGCCCATCGTTCCATTATGCTTGACTGCGCCCGCACTTGTCTCGGACTGGAACCCCTCCTCAACCGGGGTCTCGACATCCACGGCCTCAAGTTCCACCCGCTTCAGCGCTCCCATAAACAATAGACGAGTACCACTTGCGGTTTGTTACCCAAAAAATCTATTCGCGCCATTTAAACTGGTAATTGACCAGTTTCTGAACCATCCAACGGAGTTACGATGCCCCCTGAGCCAGAGTTGAAGGCGACCCTCACTTTGCCGCAAACCGCCTTTCCGATGAAGGCCAATCTACCCCAGAATGAGCCGCTTCGGCTCGCCCGCTGGGCCTCGCTCGGCCTGTATGAGGAACTGCGCAAGGCAGGCCACGGACGCCCGGCTTACATTCTGCACGACGGCCCCCCTTACGCCAACGGCCCCATCCACCTGGGCCATGCGCTCAACAAAGGTCTGAAGGATTTCGTCGTCAAGTCGAAGACCATGGCCGGCTTTGACGCTCCCTACATCCCCGGCTTCGATTGCCACGGACTGCCTATCGAGATCAAAGTGGAAGAGAAGCTTGGCCGCAAAAGGCTGGAACTGCCCGTCGCCGAGGTGTTCGCAGCCTGTCGCGCTTATGCGCAGAAGTACGTCGATCTGCAAACTTCGCAATTCGAGCGCATTGGCTGCTTTGGCCGCTGGGACAAGCCTTACAAGACCATGGCCAGCGATTACGAGGCCCGCACCCTCGAAGCTTTTTACGGGTTCCTTGAGAAAGGGTTCGTTTATCGCGGGCTCAAGCCCGTCTACTGGTGCATCCACGACCGCACCACGCTGGCCGAGGCCGAGGTCGAGTACGAGATGCACACCAGCCCCTCGGTTTACGTGCGCTACCGGCTCACCTCGGACCCGTCGGCCATCGATCCGGCGCTCGCCGGCCGCCAGGTCTCCACCATCATCTGGACCACAACACCCTGGACGCTGCCCGCCTCTCTGGCCGTCGCCTTTCATCCCGGCTTCGATTATGTGGCCCTGGCCGCGGGATCCGAACCTGACGCCCCGGTCTACATCGTGGCCGCCGAACTCGCCGGCCAGGTAGCTGCCGCCTGCAAGCTTGACTCACCATCCGAACTCGCCCGCTTCAAAGGCGCAGTTCTCGATCGCGTAACCTTCCAGCATCCGTTCCTGGAACGCAGCATCCTCGGCGTGCTGGCGACCTACGTCACCTCCGACACCGGGACCGGCGCCGTTCACACCGCGCCCGCCCACGGCGTCGACGACTTCAATACCGGCCAGCGGTACAATCTCGACCCCACTTCTCGCGTCGATGCCGGCGGTCACATCCACGTCGATCCGGCGGCGTGGCCCTTCGCTGCACCGCCCGCCTTCGACGGCCTGAAGGTCTGGGCCGCCAATCCGGTCATCGTCGCCATGCTTGACGAGCGCGGGGCGCTGCTGGGCGGCTCCCAACTCGAGCACTCCTACCCGCACTGCTGGCGCTGCCACAATCCGGTTATCTTCCGCGCCACCGAGCAGTGGTTCATCGGCATGGAAACTCCCGTGAAGCGGGCTGACGGGACCGAAACCACCTTCCGCCAACTGGCAATTGAAGAGATCGACAAGGTGGTCTGGGATCCGGCCTGGGGCAAGGTGCGCATCACCAACATGATTGCCACGCGGCCCGATTGGTGCATCAGCCGCCAGAAGATCTGGGATGTGCCCATCGCCGTCTTTCTGTGCCAGCAGTGCAATCAGCCAATCGTCTCCGCGGAGTTGAACCGCGCGGTCGTCAGCCTCGTCGAGCGGGAAGGCATAGAGGCCTGGCGCACGCCCGCCGCGGATGCACTGCTGCCCGCGGGCTCAGTTTGCGCGCAATGCGGTGGCGCAGAATTCCGCAAAGAAACCGACATTCTCGATGTCTGGCTTGACGCCGGAGTCAGTTGGTTCGCCGTCTGCGAGGCCGATCCCGACCTCAAACAGGCCTATTCCGCCTTTCAAGACGGCGAGGGTGTCGAGGTCCTCTATCTGGAGGGCGGCGACCAGCACCGCGGCTGGTTCCACTCCTCGCTGCTCACCTCGGTAGCCCTGCGCGGCCGCGCGCCTTACTCGCATGTGGCAACCGCTGGATGGACGCTCGACGAACAGGGCCGGGCGATGAGTAAATCCCTCGGCAACGGCGTCGATCCGGTGGACATCGCCAACCGCCTCGGCGGCGAGATTGTCCGCCTGTGGGTCGCGTCCATCGATTTCAGAGAAGACATGGCCGCCAGCGAAAACCTCATGCAGCGCTGTGCAGACATCTATCGCAAGCTGCGCAACACGTTTCGCTTTCTGCTCGGCAACTTGAACGCCTTTGTCCCGAGCCGCGACCGCGTTCCCGA
>Ga0182030_10013170_pt1 | contig 16485 bp, 15 predicted proteins | sample 812S3MmetaG_FD_121299 | JGI IMG/M metagenome (GOLD analysis project Ga0182030, IMG submission 121299) | Permafrost microbial communities from Stordalen Mire, Sweden - 812S3M metaG (Illumina Assembly) | ecosystem: Environmental > Terrestrial > Soil > Wetlands > Permafrost | place: Sweden...
CGAGCAAACGTGATCAGCGGAGTAGCGGCCCCATACCGGATGATCACCGTGAAGCACCCAGACGGGGCACAAGCCCGCACCGCCCTGGCGGACAGTGTTGTCCTGGCCATTGCCTGCCTGGTCACCTACCTGCTGGCCACCAAGGCGCTGTCCCGGGTGCACTCAGTGTCGCCCGCCGCGTGGGCCCTCGCGCTGCTGGTTGGCGTGAGCGCACTGACCGCAACGGTGATCGGCCGTCCCGGCGACGCGATCACCGCCGCGATCACGACCACGGTCGTCCTGGTGGTAGCCGCGGTCAGCCCGCATGACGCCTGGGAGCAGCCGATCCTCCGGTTCGCGGACACGGCCATCGGCATCGCGGTCGGCCTCGGGTCGGCCTGGCTCGACCAGCGCGTGATCCGGCCCCGGATCCGCCGAACAGTTGCCTGACTGGCCCTGATAAGTGACTGAGCTCAAGGACGTCCTCCGGGATGTAGGCCAGCTCGGCTGATTTCTGTCATAAGGACGTGGATTAGGCTGTGCTGGTGAAATCACGCCGCTGGGCGCAGCAGCATTCTGCGCATTACCCGAAACTGGGGCCGGTTCTTTATGTGACAAGTATTCAGTATTTCGCCATTCAGCTTATTGTAGCGCTACAATGGAGCCCGCCATACAGCCTGTCTCGCAATACTATTAGCGACCTCGGGAGCACCGCCTGCGGGACCTGGAACGGACGGTACGTTTGCTCGCCGCTCCACAGCTTGATGAACGCTTCGTTTGTTGTGCTGGGCATTACAATGATACTAGGCTCCGTGCTTATCTCCCGCAATTTCGCGAGTGGCCGCGCCGCAGCAGCTGGCTTCGCCGCGATGGCCATTTCCGGAGTGGGAGTCATAATGGTGGGATTCTTCCCGGAAAATAGCGAGTCGACGCTACACGAACTAGGTGCAGCTATCCCGTTCGTGCTTGGAAATGCTTCGCTCATTATCCTGGCGCTTTCCTTTAAGATGCCAGCAGTTTTGCGCGCGTACTTTTTTCTTTCCGGAGTGATGGCGCTTCTTGGCCTGGCGGCTTTCGTCGGCAGTCACTACCTAGGCCTTGGCGAAGGAGGGATGGAACGAGTCGTGGCCTATCCGCAGACAGTCTGTCTTGTCGTGATCGGCTGCTACCTGGCGGCACGAAGCTCTGCGCTTGCCAGACCGCGCACCATCAGCACCGGGCCCAGCCGAGCGGGAAGCGGCTTTCCGGGGTAGATGACATGGTGATCTCCCTGGTCGCCAGTGGTCTGACCACGGGCGGCGGTCAGGCGCGCCTGGCGGGGAGCCACGGTGCCGAGGCGTCCCGGGACGACCTCCGATGTACCCGGATCAAGTAGCCGCCCAGACCCACGTAAGCTGGACTCTCAGGGCAGCGGCGTTACGCTGTACTTTCAGCTTCCTGCTGGGGGAGGCGCCATGATGATAGGGCCGGACGACAAGAAGGCCGCGGCTACGGCGCGCCGCGGCCACCGGCGGGCGTCGCACGCCGACCGCGAGCAGATGATCGACGCGCTCAAGGCCGCCTTTGTGCAGGGCCGGCTGACCAAGGACGAGTTCGACGCGCGAATCGGCCAGACGTTCACCGCACGTACCTACGCGGAACTGGCCACGGTCACCGCCGACATCCCCGTCGGGCCGGCCGGAGCCCAGCCGGCGCGCAAGTCGCACCGTCGGCGTAGGAGCGATGCAGCCAGGTGGGGCGCATCCGGATTGATTACGCCAGCCATTCTTGCCGCCGTATTTGTGGTCGCTTCCGTGCACGGTGCTGGCGGATATGAGGCCGTGGGCTTCCTGATCGCATTCGTCTATTTGATGTTCTGGCTGTCCACCGGGGCCAATATGCTCTGGGAATGGCACTGCATGTCTGTGCCGGCGGCAGGAATGTGCGTCCGGTGCGGGCACACCGTCGCATCTCACCGCGCGCCAGCGTCCTGCGGAGTCCGGTTGGACACGCTGAACGTGCGCAGACGCTGCCTGTGCGCGGGCTATGTTCCGCCGGGGGTATCACCGGAGAACGTCGACCTGCATCTCCGGCTGGCTCCCTACCTCTAGCGGCGCACGTCCGCCGATAACCCGGAAGAACCCTGCGACGCGGCACGAGGTAGCGCGCGGTAGGCGGCCACGATCACGTCGGCGCAGGCGTCCAGCGGCAGCACGGTGCTGTCGACCTGCAGGTGGTACAGGGCCGGATCGTCGATATCAGCACCGTAGAGCCTGCGCACGTACTGTGCGCGGGCGCGATCCACTTCGGGCAGCCGCGGCCGGGCGACCTGCTCGTCGATGCCCTCGATCTTGGCCGCCTGCGCGATGCGCGCGTCGGCCGGGCCGAATAGCCGCACGCGCAGCACGCCGGGCTCGCGGCAGAACGCCGCCCCGCCAGCCCGGCCGAGGATCACCGCGCCGGAGGCGAGGGCGTCCCGCATGACGGCCTCGGCCTGCTCGCGGAACAACGGCGCCTCATCCGGCGGTGAACTCGTCCAGGGCACGTCCGCGTCATGGTGCGCGGCACGTACCCCCTCGGCCAGCGGGGCGAGGATGGCGAGAAAGCGGTCGGTGAGCGATCGGCGGATCGCCCCGGTCTCGGCTTCGGGGACCGACACGTGCAGTTGCTCGGCGACATGAGAGCTGATGGCCCGGTCCAGCAGCGGCACCCCTAGCTGCCGGGCCACCTGCGGGGCGATCACGCTGCCGCCGGCGCCATAGCCGGCCGAGATCGTTACTCCAGGCATCAGCCACCTCCTGTCGTGAACGGCGCCGCTGCTCAGCGCACCGGCTGAGGGTTGATCCCGGTCAGGATAAGGTGTCCGGCGTCGAACTCGTCGGCGCCTGCCCGGGCGCAGGTAACTACCGGCCGTGCTGCGGTTGCGGGTCGTACCGCTGGTAGGTCACGGCCAGCGCGCCGTCTGGGTCCAGCCTGGCCAAGATGGCGTCCGTGATGGCGGTCAGCTGGCTGACCTGTTCCGGGGTGAGCGCGTCGATGATGTGCTGCCGGACGTTGGCGACATGACCCGGCGCGGCGCCTAGCACCTTGCCCCAGCCGGCCGGAGTCAGCCGGACGTTGGTGGCCCGGGCGTCCTGCGGGCACGGGAAGCGTTCCACCAGGCCTCGGTCCTCCAGCCGGCGTGTCACATGGGAGAGCCGGGGCAAGGTGGCGTTGGTCTGGGCCGCCAGAGACGTCATCCGCAGGGTCCGCTGCGGCGCTTCTGAGAGCATCGCGAGAGCGAAGTAGTCGAAGTGGGTCAGCTCCGCATCGCGGCGCAGCTGGGCATCGAGCACCGCGGGCAGCAGCTCCAGTACCGCGGCCAGCCGCACCCAGGCCGCCAGCTCCTCCTCGTTCAGCCATGGTGTATCCACCGTCACATCATCGCACCAAATACTTGTCGCTACAACTATTTGCTGGTACCGTCGTGGTTGTAACGACAACTATTCACGGACGGCGCCGCCGCTTCCGCCTGAAGGAGTCCGCATGACCTCCCCGGCCGCCCCCCATGATGCCGCCGTCTCCAGCACTACCGCAGCCGCCGACCGCCGCATTGCTGCCAACCACCCGTTCGCCGCGCACCTGCGCCGCGCCGCCGCCGCCGAGCGGGCGGCCGCCCACCGCCTGTGGACCCCGGACGACGGGCCGCTGCCCAGCCTGTACCTCAGCCACGGAGCCCCGATGCTGTTCGAGATGACGGGCTGGATGACCGAGCTCCACTCCTGGGCACGGGCCCTGCCCAGGCCGCGGGCCGTCCTCATCGTCTCCGCGCACTGGGAGTCGGCTCCGCTTGCCCTCAGCAGCAGCCGGCCAAGCGAGCTCGTCTATGACTTCGGCGGCTTCGACCCGATGTACTACCAGATGCGGTACGACACGCCGGACGCCACCGCGCTCGCCGAACAGGTCGCCAAGCTCATGCCCGGCACCGAGCCAGTACACGAGCACTCCAGCCGCGGCCTGGACCACGGCGCGTGGGTGCCGCTGAAGATCATGTACCCCGATGCCGGGATTCCGGTCCTGCAGCTCAGCATGCCGACCCACGACCCCGCGCGGCTGCTGGACCTGGGCAGGCGGCTGCGGCCGTTGCGCGAGGCCGGGGTCCTGGTGATCGGCTCGGGTTACATGACCCACGGCCTTCCGTTCCTCGACTGGAGCCACCCCGACCAGGTGCCGGGCTGGTCCTCGGACTTCGACGCCTGGGCGTCTGACGCGCTGGCCCGCGGCGATGTCGACGAACTCGCCGGCTTCCGTACCCGCGCACCCGGCATGCCGTACGCGCACCCCACGGTGGAGCATTTCACCCCGCTGTTCGTCACCCTCGGTGCCGCCACCGACCCGGCCGCGCCGCCGGTCACGGCCATCGACGGCTATGCCATCGGCCTGGCCAAACGGTCCATCCAAGCCGCCTGACTAGTCGCCCTGCCGCACCGTACTGGCGTGCCCGCGCCCTGGCCCGGCCGGCGGTGAGCCTACCCGTGGGCTGCGTCCAGCTCCCGCTGCGCCTGCTCGTCGAGCGTGACGTCGGCGGCGGCGAGGTTCTCCTCCAGGTGCGTCACCGAAGAGGTCCCTGGTATCAGCAAGATGTTGGGCGCCAGGCCCAGGGTCCAGGCGAGCGCGATCTGGGCGGGGGTGGCACCGAGCCGTCCGGCGGCCGCCCGGACGGCCGGATTGCCCAGCACCGGGTTGTCCTGTGCGAAGGCCGAGCCGAGCGGGAAGAACGGCACGAACGCTATTGCCCGCGCGGCGCATTCCCGCAGAACGGGCATCGAGGAGCGATCGGCCAGGTTCAGCGGATTCTGCACGCATGCGATCGGGGTGCGCTCCAGCGCGCGCCGCAGCTGCTCGAGGGTGACGTTGCTCAGCCCGACGCCCCCGATCAGGCCATCCTCGCGGGCCTTGATCATGGCCGCGAGCTGATCGTCGAATCGCTGGTCCGGCTCGTCGCCCATCACTCGCAGGTTCACGGCGGCCAGCTGCTCGACGCCGAGGCTGCGCAGGTTGTCCTCGATGCCACTGCGCAGCTGATCAGGCTCGCTGTAGGGCAGCCATCCGCCGCCCTGGTCACGACGCGCGCCGACCTTGCTGACCAGCGCGAGGTGGACCGGGTAGGGATACAGCGCCGCACGGATGAGCTCGTTGGCGACATCGGGCCCGTAGTACTGCGCGGTGTCAATGTGATCCACGCCTAGCTCCACGGCGCGGCGCAGCACCGCCACTGCCGCATCGCGGTCCCGCGGCGGCCCCCAGACACCCGGGCCAGGCAACTGCATGGCGCCGAAGCCGATACGGGAGACTGAGAAATTACCGAGCGGGTAGCTGTTCACGGCACCACCTTATCGGCAGCCAATCCCGCAGCTCCTAAACTTTCCGATGGCGCGAAACCGCGAAACCGGGGTACCGCGAAACCGGGGTGCCGCCCTGCCGAAGGGATGACCAGTGAGCACGGAACCTCCGCCCGCCGGGCGAGCGGGCACCTTCGACCTCGGCGGCGATCTGAGGGTCTGCCGTCTGGGTTTCGGGACCATGCAGCTGCCCGGGCCGGGGGTGTGGGGTCCGCCGCGGGACCACGACGAGGCGATTCGCGTGCTCCGGCGGGCGGTGCAGCTTGGCGTGAACTTTATCGACACCGCCGACTCCTACGGGCCTTACGTCGCGGAAGAACTGATCGCCGAGGCGCTGCATCCCTACCCGCAGGACCTGGTGATCGCGACGAAGGCCGGGCTTACGCGCTTCGGCCCGGTCACCCGCTCAGGCCCCAGCCAGTGGCCGCCGGTGGGCCGGCCCGAGTACCTGCGCCAGGAAGCAGAGATGAGCCTGCGCCGGATGAAACTAGAGCGCATCGATCTGTTCCAGTTGCACCGCATCGACCCGAAGGTGCCGTTCGAGGACCAGATCGGCGAGCTGAAGAGGCTCCAGGACGAGGGCAAGATCCGCCACATCGGGCTCTCCGGGGTGTCGGCCGGCCAGCTGACGGACGCCCGCGAGATCGTCACCGTCGTCTCGGTCCAGAACCAGTTCAACCTGGCCGACCGCTCCGCCGAGCCGGTGCTCGACTACTGCGCCGGCCAGGGCATCGCGTTCATCCCCTATCGCCCGCTGACCACGGGCTCGCTGGCGGAGGCGGGCAGCCCGCTGGCCGGGCTGGTGAGCAAGCACGGCGCCACCGCGGCCCAGCTGGCGCTCGCCTGGCTGCTCCGGCGCTCGCCCGTGATGCTGCCCATCCCTGGCACCTCATCGGTCGAGCATCTCGAGGACAACGTGCGCGGCGCCAGCATCGCGCTGACCGACGATGAATTCGCTGAGCTCTCGGCGGCCGTCCCTGGGTGAGGACGCCCGGTGTGGCACCGGACGGCGGGACCTATGGCCCGGGCCAGGTGGGTCCTTCGGCCACTGCCGCCCCTGGCGACCCCCGCCTAACGTGGCCCAGGACGAGGAACTGACCGGGGCATTGGCCCCGGGAACCTGATTTCAGGCAGTGAGCAACGTGGCCGAAAAGACCAGTCGAGGATCAGCGTCGATCCCGGTCGGGCAGGTCCGCTATCTCCTTGAAGTGGCGGGCCGTGCGCCGTCGGTGCATGACACGCAGCCATGGCGGTTCGAGGTCAGCGAGCGCGCGGTCGAGCTGTACGCCGACCGCAGCTGCCAGCTGCGGACCGATCCGGTCGGCCGGGAGATGCTCATCAGCTGCGGCGCGGCGCTGTACGGGCTGCGGCTCGCGGTGCGTTCGCTGGGCTTCGTGCCCGAGGTCGAGTTGTTTCCCGAGCCGGTCACGCGGCTCGCCGAACCCGTCAGGCAGCGGCTGCTCGCCCGGGTGCGGCTCGGCGCCTCGGCCCGGCTGACCGCAGCTGAGCGGACCATGCTGGCGACAGTGCCGCATTGGCATACCCACCGCGGCCCGTTCGCGCCCGGCCCGCTGCCCGCCGGGCTGCTGACCCTGCTGCAAGACGATGCCCTGACCGAGGGGGCGGCGCTGGCCGTGGTCGGCGGGGAGCACGACAGGCGGAAGCTGGCGGCGATCATCGCCGCGGTCAGCCGGGGTAAGGACCTCGACCCGGACCGCGACTTCGATCTGCGGCGCGGCCTGAAGCTGTTCCCGGCGGGCGGCCCGCCTGCGCCGGTGACCGGGATGACCGGGATCCTGGTCATCCCCGCGGACAGCGAGGAGGGCTGGCTACAGGCGGGCCAGGCCCTGAACCGGCTGCTCCTGCGGGCGGCGAGCCGGCGGGTCTTCGGCCGTTTGCAGACGCAGCCGCTCGAGGCGGCGGCGATCCGGGCTTTGATCCGCAGCCGGCTGGCCCTGCCCGGCTCGCCGCAGGTGCTGCTGCAGCTCGGCGCCCCGGGCAGGCGTGACGCAGCGCATCTCTTGTGACCAAAGTCCCGGAATCTCGGGGACGGCCGGCCCTGGGAGGCCTGCGTGACTCCTGGTGAGCTAGTCAGCACCGCGAATTGTGCGGGACGCAGACCACTGGCGCCGAGCTCAGGGAAGATCGATGACCGTGCTTGACCTGTCCCGATGGCAATTCGGGATCACCACCGTGTACCACTTCATTTTCGTCCCGCTGACCATCGGCCTGTCGCTGACGGTCGCCTGCCTGCAGACCTGGTGGCTGATCAAGAAGGATCCGGTCTACCTGCGGCTGACGAAATTCTTCGGGAAGCTTTTCCTGATCAACTTCGCGGTGGGCGTGGTCACCGGGATCGTGCAGGAATTCCAGTTCGGGATGAACTGGTCGGCCTACTCCGAGTTCGTCGGCAACGTCTTCGGCGCGCCGCTGGCGATGGAGGCGCTGCTGGCCTTCTTCATGGAGTCGACCTTCATCGGCCTGTGGATCTTCGGCTGGAACAAGCTGTCGCCGCGGCTGCACCTGGCCATGATCTGGCTGGCCGCCATCGGCACGTCCCTGTCGGCCTTCTTCATCCTGGCCGCTAACAGCTGGATGCAGCACCCGGTCGGCTACCGGGTCGTGCCCGGTACCCACCGGGTCGAGCTGACCAGCATCTTCGCGCTGCTGACCAACTCCACCGTGCTGGGTGCGTGGCCGCACGTGTTCTTCGCCTCCTTCGTGGTGACCGGCGCCGTGCTGATCGCCGTCAGCGCCTGGCACCTGGCCCGCAACTCCCAGGTCGACGTGTTCCGCCGGGCCATGCGGATTGGCCTGGTCGTCACGCTGACCGCCGGGATCCTTACCGCGGTCACCGGGGACATCCAGGCCCGGCTGATGGATTCCCAGCAGCCGATGAAGATGGCGGCCGCCGAGGCGCTCTACAACACCTCGGACGCGGCGTCCTTCTCGCTGTTCACCATCGGATCCCTGAGCGGCAGCAAGGAAGTGTGGAGCGTCCGGGTGCCCTACCTGCTGTCGCTGATCGCCACCTTGAACCCGCACGGCACCGTGCAGGGCATCAACAACGTCGAGCGCGCCTACGACTCCAAGTACGGGCCGGGCAGCTATAAGCCGATCATCCCGGTCACCTACTGGTCGTTCCGCTTCATGATCGGGTTCGGCGGGCTGGCCGCGCTGCTGGCCGCGTTCGGGCTGTGGCTGACCCGGCGCCGCCGCATCCCGCGCAGTCGCTGGTTCTACCGGATCGCGATCTGGGGCCTGGTCCTGCCGTACCTGGCCACCACGATGGGCTGGATCTTCACCGAGATGGGCCGCCAGCCGTGGACGGTGTTCGGCCTGCTGACCACCGCCCAGAGCGACTCCGCCGGGGTAACCGTCTCCTCGGTGATCATCTCGCTGACGGTGTTCACCCTGCTCTACGCCACCCTCGCGGCCATCGCGGGCTGGCTGACGGTCCGGCACGTCAAGGCCGGGGCACCTGACGAACCAGACGGAACGGGTCCCGGTACCAGCGCCGAAGAACCCCTCCCCGTCTTCTCCTACTGAGAGCAAGGACCTGTCATGAACCTCGCGACCTTCTGGTTCATCCTCATCGCGATCTTGTGGTCCGGGTACTTCGTGCTGGAAGGATTCGATTTCGGGGTCGGGATCCTGCTGCCGGTGCTGGGCCGGGACGACACCGAACGCCGGGTCATCATCAACACGATCGGCCCGGTCTGGGACGGCAACGAGGTATGGCTGCTGACCGCCGGGGGAGCGACGTTCGCCGCCTTCCCGCAGTGGTACGCCACCATGTTCAGCGGTTTCTACCTGCCCCTGCTGATCATCTTGGTGGCGCTGATCGTGCGCGGAGTGTGCTTTGAGTTCCGCAGCAAGGTGGAAAGCCCGCGCTGGCGGGCCAACTGGGACCGGGCTATCTTCGCCGGGTCGGCGCTACCCGCGCTGCTGTGGGGGGTGGCCTTCGCCAACATCGTGCGCGGGGTCCCGGTGAACGCCGCGCACGTCTACACCGGCAACCTGCTGACCCTGCTCAACTGGTACGGCCTGCTCGGTGGCCTGGTTACCCTCAGCCTGTTCACCCTGCACGGCGCGATCTTCCTCGGCCTGAAGACCACCGGCGAGCTCAGGGCCCGGGCCCGGAGCGCGGCCGTCAAGGTCGCCCTGGCCGCGGTGCCGCTGGCGGCTGTGTTCCTGGCCGTGACCCAGTTCAGCCACGGCCGGCCCGCCACTGACATCACCGCCGCGGTGGCCGCGGTCGCCCTGATCGGCGGCGCGGCCGCGGCGCTGCGCGGCCGCGAAGGCTGGGCTTTTGCCGGCACCGCCGTCACCCTGGTGCTGGCCGTCGCCACCTTGTTCGGTGACCTGTGGCCGAACGTGTTCCCGTCGAGCACATCGGCCGCGTTCAGCCTGACCGTGAACAACGCCTCCTCAGCGCACTACACGCTGGTGGTGATGAGCTGGGTCGCGCTGATCTTCACCCCGATCGTGCTCGGCTACCAGGCTTGGTCCTACTGGGTCTTCCGTAAGCGGCTGACCAGCTCCGACATCGGCCTCGCCGAGCACGCGCCGCCCCCGAACCCGCCGCTGACGGGGCCCGAGCCCGCGGAGCCCGTCGGCGGACGGTCGTGAAGCCGCTGGATCCCCGGCTGTTGCGCTACTCGGCCGCGGCCCGCGGCTACCTCGCGGTCACCGTCGTGCTCGGCCTGCTCGCCACCGGCCTGATCCTGGTCCAGGCCAGCCTGCTGGCCCGGCTGCTGGCCGGCGCGGCCACCGGTACCGGGCTCACCGTACTGGGCAGCGCGGTGGCGGTCCTGGCCATCGTGCTGGTGGCGCGGGCCGCGGCCAGCTACGGCGGGGAGGTCACCGCGCTGCGGGCCGCGGCCGCGGTCAAGTCCCAGCTGCGCCGCCGGCTGACCGACCATGCGCTCCGGCTGGGCCCGTCCTGGCTGGCCAGGAACTCCGCCGGTGAGGTGACCACGCTGGCCACCAGGGGCCTGGACGGGCTGGACGCCTACTTCGCCCGCTACCTGCCCCAGCTCGTGCTGGCCTGCCTGGTCCCGCTGGCCGTGCTGATCCGGGTCGCGTTCGCGGACTGGATCTCCGCCGTCGTCATCGGGATCACCTTGCCGCTGATCCCGCTCTTCGCCATCCTGGTCGGACTGCACACCAAGGCCACCACGCAGCGCCAGTGGCGGCTGCTGTCCCGGCTCGGCGGCCATTTCCTCGACGTGGTGGAAGGCCTGCCCACGCTGAAGCTGTTCGGCCGCGGGAAGCCGCAGGCCGAGGTGATCGGCGAGGTCACCGACCAGTACCGGCAGGTCACCATGTCCACGCTGCGGGTCGCGTTCCTGTCCGGTTTCGTGCTGGAACTCGCGGCTGCCCTGGCCACCGCGCTGGTCGCCGTCGAGGTCGGGCTGCGCCTGCTGGCCGGGCACATGAGCTACCAGACCGCGCTGCTCGTGCTGCTGCTCACGCCGGAGGCCTACCTGCCGCTGCGCGCGGTCGGCGCCCAGTTCCACGCCAGCACCGAGGGCGCCGCCGCGGCCCAGGACGTCTTCGAGATCCTCGATACTCCGGTGCCCGCCGCGACCCCGGCCCACGCCGTGACCCCGGCCCACGCCGCCGCCCCGGCTACCGCCGCCCCGGCTACCGCCGCCCCGGCTACCGCCGCAGCGGGCCGGCCCGTGTCGCTGCGCACCGACGCCATCAAGCTGACCGGGGTCTGCCTGGCCTACCCTGGCCGCGGTCACGACGCCCTGTCCGGCGTGAACCTCACCATCCGGCCGGGCGACCAGATCACGCTGACCGGGCCGAGCGGGGCGGGCAAGAGCTCGCTGCTCGCGCTGCTGCTCCGCTTCACCGCGCCGACCGCGGGGCGGATCGAGGTCGGCGGCCTGGACCTGGCCTCGGTTCCCGTGCAGGCCTGGCGCCGTCAGCTCAGCTGGGTGCCGCAGCAGCCGTACCTGTTCACCGCGTCGGTCGCCGAGAACATCGCGCTGGGCGACCCGGCGGCCAGCCGCCAAGCCATCGCCCGGGCCGCCGAGGCGGCCGGGGCGGCCCCGTTCATCGACGACCTGCCGCAGGGCTACGACACCGCCGTGGGGGAGCACGGGCTCCGGCTGTCCTCCGGACAGCGCCAGCAGATCGCCCTCGCCCGCGCCTTCCTGCGGGACGCGCCGCTGCTCCTGCTCGACGAGCCGACCGCGCATCTGGATACGGTCAGCGCCCGCCTGCTTGAGCAGGCCATCGACGTGCTGGCGGACGGCCGCACCGTGATCCAGGTTACGCACAGCCAAACCCGGGCACGTGCCACCGGCCGGGTGTTCAGCCTCGACCAAGGCCTTCTCAGGCAGCCGGCCGATGCGACTATCCACCGGTCCGACCTGGCGCTCGCCGTACCCGCCCGATTGGCCGCGATCTCATGAGCTCCATGACCGCCGCCACGCCAGCGGCCAACGTGCCAGCGGCCACCGCCTCGGCCGCACCCGTCCCGGCGGGACCCGTGCCAGCCGCATCTGGGCCGGGCGCATCCGGGCACCCGCTATGGCGCCTGCTGCGCCTCGCCCGGCCGATGCGCGGTCAGCTGCTGCTGGCCGTGCTGGCCGGCGCGGTCGGCTGCGGCTGCGGGGTGGCGCTGCTGGCGACGTCCGGCTTCCTGCTGGCTCGTGCCTCTCAGCATCCCAACATCGTGGCGATCTCGATCGCGGTCGTCCTGGTGCGCGCGTTCAGCGTCGGCCGCGGCCTGCTGCGCTACGTTGAGCGCCTCTTCTCCCACGACGCGGCCTTCCGCGTGCTGGCCGATGTCCGGGTGGCGATCTACCGGCGGCTGGAGCGGCTGGCCCCGGCCGGATTGGCTGCCTTCGGCTCCGGGGACATGCTCACCCGGCTGATCAGCGACGTCGACACGACGCAGGACCTGTTCATCCGCGGCATCGCCCCGCCGCTGACGGCGGTGCTGGTCGGGGCGGGCGTGACCACGGCGATGCTGCTGATCCTCGCGCCCGCGGCCGGCCTGCTCGCGGCCGGCCTGCTGGTCGCCGGGGCGGGAGTGCCGTGGCTGACCGCGGCCTGCGCCCGCCGGGCCTCGCGCCGGGCCGCACCGGCCCGCGGCGAGCTCGGCGCGGCGGTCACCGACCTGCTGGGTGGCGCGGCCGAACTGCACGCGTACGGCGCGGTCGAGGCCGGCCTGGCCCGGACCCGGGCCGCCGACGCCGAGCTCACCCGGCTCGCCCGGCGGTCCGCGTCGGCGGCCGGCCTGGGCACCGGGCTGGGGTCCGCGGTGGCCGGGCTCACCCTGTGGGGCGTGCTGCTGCTCGGCGTGCTGGCCACCGGGTCGGGATCGCTGGGCCGGGTGCCGCTGGCCGTGATCACGCTCACCGCACTGGCCGCCTTCGAGGCGGTCACGGCCCTGCCGACGGCCGCGCTCGCGCTCGGGGCGTCCCGGGCCGCGGCGGTGCGGATCGCGGAGATCATGGACGCTCCGGACCCGGTCCGCTGCCCGGATCATCCCTTCCCGCCGCCGGACCGCCCGGTCAAGATCTCCATCCGCGGCGGCACCGTTTGTTATGGACCCGGCGAACCACCGGCCGTTCGGGATATTGATCTTGACCTTGGCCCCGGGCGGCGGGTCGCGCTCGTCGGCGCGACCGGCGCCGGAAAGTCCACGGTGGCCGCGGTGCTGTTCCGGTTCGTCGATCTCAGCTCCGGCACCGCCCGGCTGAACGGCCGCGACCTGGCCGGGTACGACCCGGATGATGTCCGCGCGGTCATCAGCGGCTGCGCCCAGGATCCGCATATCTTCGACACGACCATCCGGGACAACCTGCGGCTGGCCCGGCCCGGAGCCAGCGATGCCGAGCTGGCGCAGGCCGCGGGGCGCGCCCGGCTGCTCGACTGGATCACCTCGCTGCCGCATCGCTGGGATACCCCGGTGGGGGCGCACGGCGCCGCCCTGTCCGGTGGCCAGCGGCAGCGACTCGCCCTGGCCCGCGCACTGCTGGCCGACCCGGCCCTGCTCGTCCTGGACGAGCCCACCGCCCACCTGGATCCGGACAACCGCCGGGAGCTGACCGCGGATCTGCTGGCGGCCACGGCCGGCCGGGCCACCTTGCTGATCACCCACGAGCTGGACGGCCTGGACGCCGTCGACGAGATCGTGGTGCTTGATCACGGCCGGGTCGCCGAGCGGGGCACGCACGACGAGCTTATCGGCGCCGGCGGCGCCTACTATCGGCTATGGCAGGCAGGACACTGCCCCGATTAAGGCAGGGCCGAGACAGGGAGGTCGCCATGACCTGCACACTGCACGTGGCCTGGGATGACCGGCTGACTGGCTACGACTTCGGGCCCAGTCATCCGATGGCTCCGATCCGGCTCAAGCTGACGATGGAACTGGCGCGCGCCTTCGGCCTCGACCGCCAGGAGGGGGTATCGATCGTGGCGCCGGCCTCGGCGACCGACGACGAGCTTGAGCTCATCCACGACCCCACCTACATCAGCCTGGTCCGGCTGGCCGGCAGTACCAAGGCCCAGGACCCGGACAAGCAGGAAGTGACCACCCGCGTCCTGCTCATGCACGGGCTCGGCACCGAGGACGATCCGGTGTTCCCCGGGATGCACCAGGCGTCGGCGATGGTGGCGGGCGCTACGCTAGCCGCGGCCCGGGCGGTCTGGACGTCGGCGGCCCAGCACGGCGCCAGCATCGTCGGCGGCCTGCACCACGCGATGGCCCGCAGCGCCAGCGGGTTCTGCATCTACAACGACCCGGCCATCGCGATCGCCTGGCTGCTGCGCCAGGGCGCGGAGCGGATCGCCTACGTCGACGTGGACGCCCATCACGGCGACGGCGTGCAGACGGCGTTCTGGAACGACCCGCGGGTGCTGACCATCGGCCTGCACGAGTCACCGGACACCCTGTTCCCCGGCACCGGCTGGGCCACCGAGACCGGCGGGCCGCAGGCCGAAGGGGGCTCGGTCAACCTCGCGCTGCCGGCCGGCACCAGGGACGCCGGGTGGCTGCGGGCCTTTCACGCCGTGGTGCCGCCGCTGCTGCGGAACTTCCGCCCGCAGATCCTGGTCAGCCAGCACGGCTGCGATTCGCACTGGAGCGACCCGCTCGCCAACCTGGAACTGACCATCGACGCGCAGCGCGCCACGCACGCCGCCATCCACGCGCTCGCGCACGAAGTCGCCGGCGGCCGCTGGCTTTTCACCGGCGGTGGCGGTTACGAGCACGTCCAGGTGGTGCCGAGAACCTGGACCCACCTGCTCTTCGAGGCGGCGGGCCGGCCGCTCGACCCGGCATCGGCGACGCCGCAATCGTGGCGCCAGTACGTGTGGGACTTGACCCGCCGGTCCGCCCCGGAACTGATGACCGAGGGCGGCCAAGGCGAGTTCGCCGCCTTCGAGCACGGCTACAACCCGGCCGATCCGGCCGATCGGGCGATCATGGCCACCAGGAAGGCCGTCTTCCCGCTGCACGGGCTGATGCCGTAACCGTTTCGCCCCCCACCGCTATCGAACGCACAAGCTAAATCGGTGATCACGAAGACTTTTGCCCCCTTTTCGGGGTAGTAAGTCTTCGCGATCATGCTCGGGGGACAGGGACCGGACGCCCGGCCGTCAGCCGCGGTTCTCCGGGGGGACGATAAGGATCGGGCAGTGCGCGTGATGGGCCACCTGGCTCGTAACCGAGCCCATCAGCAGGGGCTTGAAACCGCCCGCGCCCCGCGAGCCCAGGACCACGATGTCCGCGTCCCGGCTCGCGTTGACGAGCTCCTCGGCCGGGAAACCGTGCACCGCCTTGATGGTGACCGACTCCGGGCGGGGGCCGTCGTACTCGGCTAGCAGCTTGTCGGTTTCCGCCTGGGCCGCCTCGCGGGCCGCCTCAGTCTCGGTCGGGTCTTCCGGGTAGGTAACGGGACCACCGGCGTAGCCCACCACGGCCTGGTGCACGGTGAGTACGGTGAGCGGCGCGCGATGGATTCCCGCTTCCTTTATGGCCCGTTCCAGCGCGAGTTTGGAATGATCCGATCCATCTACTCCGACAGTGATTCCCGGCATTTCAGCCTCCTTTGGCAATGCCTTTACTGCTGATGTTAGCCATGTGGTGACCCGGAAAACAGTGTTGTCCGGGACCTTTAGCTAAGCTCCTCCGGAGGAACGATGAGGACCGGGCAGTGCGCGTGCTGAGCGACCTGGCCGGCCACCGAACCCATCAGCAGGCGGGTGAATCCGCCCGCGCCGCGCGAGCCCAGAACGATGATGTCCGCATCGCTGGCCGCGTCGATGAGCTCCTCGACCGGGAAACCATGCACCGCCGTGACCGTGACCGACTCCGGGCGAGGGCCCTCGAGCCCGGCCAGCGCCTTATCGGTTTCCGCCTGGGCCGCCTCGCGGGCCTTTTGGGTCAGCTCCGGATCTTCCGGACGGACCGAAACGCCGCCGAAGTAACCCGCGATGGCCTGATGCACGGTGAGCACGGTCAGTGGCGTCTGACGGAGCGACGCTTCTTTCAGGGCCCATTCCAGGGCACGCCGCGAATGACCCGAACCATCTACTCCCACAACGATTCCAGGCATCTCAGTCTCCTGCTGCTATAAGTTCCTCTTTAGCTTCACTATCGAGGTTAGGCTGGCCGCCCCTCAGCTGACAGAGCCGTCCGGGCTGCTCGCCAGGGACCTTAGTCCTTATCCTGGTATAGGCACACTGCCTAGAGTGGATCTGACCCACGGCCCCGTCCGGCATCACGTTCCGGGGCCGCCCACGAACGTCAGGAGTTACGGTGACTGATCCGGCGAGCGGTTCTGCGTCCGGCGACGAGGCCAGCAAGCAAATCGCCGTCTTTCTCCTGGACGACCACGAGATCGTCCGGCGGGGTGTCCGTGATCTGCTGGAGGCCGAGCCGGACATCCGGGTGGTGGGCGAGGCGGGGACGGCGTCCTCGGCGCTGGCCCGGATCCCGGCATTGCGCCCGGATGTGGCGGTGCTGGATGTGCGGCTGCCCGATGGTGACGGCGTGTCGGTGTGCCGGGAGATCCGGTCCCGGATGCCGGAGGTGGCGTGCCTGATGCTGACCTCGTTCGGGGATGACGAGGCGCTGTTCGACGCGATCATGGCGGGGGCGGCGGGGTATGTGCTGAAG
>Ga0182030_10013171_pt1 | contig 16485 bp, 5 predicted proteins | sample 812S3MmetaG_FD_121299 | JGI IMG/M metagenome (GOLD analysis project Ga0182030, IMG submission 121299) | Permafrost microbial communities from Stordalen Mire, Sweden - 812S3M metaG (Illumina Assembly) | ecosystem: Environmental > Terrestrial > Soil > Wetlands > Permafrost | place: Sweden...
GACATAGGCAGCTCCGGCTCTAGCCGCGTTCTTGTCAGCGACAACGGCTCTGGCGTGCTCCTCTCAGCGGCAGCGACAGGCACAAATTCCGGACAAGGCAGCCTTTGGATTAGCGACAACTCCACACTCATTTCAGAGACTCTGCAACTAAACAACAACACAAGCGCGATAGTTGCAGGGCAATTAGCTAGCATTGCAAACAATAACGGCAACATTGTAGCTGCGCTTCCAGGGAGTGCCGCAATTCAAAGTCCAAGCGTCGTGATTACAGCAAATAATGGCGACATCGGCAGTAGTGGCAGCAGCCGTGTGCTGCTCAATAACTCTGGCTCGGGACTCTTGCTCAAAGCTTCAGCTACTGGAACAGTTGGAAGTACAACTACTGGTCAACTGTGGATAACAGACAATGCAAGTGAAACGCTGACACTCAATAATTCATCTTCGCCATCCAGCGCAACGAACCTATTCAGTCTGACCAACTCAAATGGCAATATTGTAGCCAACACTTCGGCGAATACGTCGATAACTAGCGCCAGTATCAGCTTAAGCGCCCAAAACGGCGAAATCGGTACTTCAGGAAGCACTGCAATACTTGTAAACAATGGCGGAGCGGGGCTCTTGCTTAGAGCAACAGCAACGGGTAGCTCGTCGGCAGGACAGCTTTGGATTACCGACAACTCACCCAGTGCCGAAACTGTAACGCTAAATACCGCCAACAGCTTAGGCTCATCCGCCACTAATCGATTCATTCTAATCAACGAGAATGGCAGCATCGCCGCAAGCGGGGGGTCTAGCACCTTAGCAATAAGTAGCCCAATCATCTTGCTGAAGGCAATCGGTGGAAACATAAGCGCAGATGGAACCTCGACCGGCGCCGCCATCCAAATTAATGCAGGCGCCGTTCCTGGACTCAACCTGTCTGCAAACGCAAGCACGGTGAGCGGAAATGGTGGCACTGTCAACTTATCTGACACAAGCACCGAAGCCGTAACACTGACTAACACAACAAATCCGCTGCATGCAGATCTAGCATTCTCGCTATCCACACAAGGAAACATATTGGCTGCAGCGCCGCTAAGTCAGGCAATCACGAGCCCAAGCCTCTCACTGAGCTCCAGCGCTGGTAATATCACCGGCGATGGCACTGGCACGACTGGCTCTTCAGCACTTCTGCTGAGCAATGGCGGAACGAATCCCTCTGGCTTGACGCTTTCTGCTAGCGGTGCTTATGTCAGTGTCAAAGACACTGCCGTGGAAAACGTGACCTTGCAAAATGGATCACAACCATTAAACGGAACCCTGGCATTTGTCCTCAGCACAAATGCCAGCATCGTTTCGGCACAACCGGCTCAGACCGCAATCACTAGCCCAAATATTTCGCTCACAGCTTCAAATGGACAAATCGGCAGCTCTGGCAACGCGACTACGGGAAGAGTGATTATCAAAAATGGTGGTGCAGGTGTTATACTCTTCGCCTCAGCCACCGGCACCGGACTTAACCAGGGCAACATTTGGTTAACAGACAACAGCAGCGGCGAAACAGTTACCTTAAACACCAGCATCTCAGCACCGAATGCAGCAGTATTGTTCTCGCTGAACACTCTGGGAAGCATTGCGGCTTCTAATAGTACGACAGCTGCAATAAGCAGTCCAAAGATAATACTTAGCGCCACCGCAGGCAATATCACGGCGAACGGACAAGCAAGCGGCGTCGCTCTAATTGTAAACAGCGGTGGCAGCAGTGGTCTGTCGTTGTCAGCCAACGCCTGGTCAGTTGCTACAAGCGGCGGTGTGGTTTCGCTCACGGACAATGCCAGCGAAAGCGTAACTTTAGCTAACGCTTCAGCGCCTTCGCATGCCGATGTTTCTTTTGCGCTAAATGCAAATGGCAATATTCAGAGCAGCTCGGCAGCGGCCGAGGCCATCACCAGCCCTGCAATTACGTTAAAGAGCACAGCTAACATCACGTCAGATGGTACCGTTAATGGTGCAGCTCTCGTTATAGGCAGCGGCAACTCAACTGGTTTGACTCTCACCGTCAGCGGCGGCGTGGTCAATTTGACAGATGACCAAACAGAAGCGGTGAACATCGTAAACTCCAACAGCACGGCAGCGACTGTTGCATTTAGCCTGCAGGCATCCGGTACTATCACCTCCGCATCCGCACTTACAAGCCCAGTAATTAATCTAAGCACCAATGTCGGCAACATTGGCAGTTCGGTCTCGCCGCTGGCGGTCAGTGGCGGTAACTCCGGCGTAAATCAACTGGTTTTGACTGCCAGCGCAAGTGATGGCACAGCTGGCAACGGCAACGTCTTCCTTGTGGACGCCGACAGCGATGTCAGCGGCGCGCCGGCAGTCCTACTAGGCAATTCCTCCGCGGGAAGCCAAAGCGGCCCCGCCACCACAAACAACGGTGCATTTTCATTGAAAACTACCGCCGGTGGCATTGGTGTTAGCAGTGCAGTAATTGCGACGACGTCAATGATTTTGTTTGCGAAAACAAACATCAGCCCGCAGACCGGAGGCATTTTGGCCAGTCCTTCGATTACATTGATCGCAACTAACGGAAATATCGGGGGCAGCGCGAGCAACGCACTTCTGCTAAGCAGCGGAGCAATTGGTACCACTCAACTTCAATTGGTAGCCGCTGCAAGCGGCAGCAGCACCGGCACTGGGAACATCTACATCAAAGATCTTGATCCTGATCTAAGTTCATCGAAGCCGGCGTTGTTACTCAATGCGACTGCAAATGGACCTTCTGCCGTTCTTTACGTTGACGAAACCGCTGGGTCGATAGCTATACATGCCGTTGGAACTCGGGTTCCAACGGCAAGCGCAACCGGTCAAATCACATTGGTGGCTAATCAAAACATTGTGCAATTCGATGGCGAAGTTATTCAAGCTCCAACGATTAGCCTCACAGCAACGCTTGGAACCATTGGCGTCACAACTGGCACGCCAATCGCTTTCCTTACACAATCGAGCGACCTCAGTGCCACCGCCTCAGGCAGCATATTGATCAGCAACAACACCATTACAGCTGGACCACTCAGCTCATTCACGGCAACATCGACAAACGGTAGCGTAACGCTAAGCAACCCTGGCGATATTGCTATCGGCAGCAACGGCGTGCTTGCTTCAACTGGAGTTTCTATAACAGCAAATGCTGCCGGAGCTACCTTAACGGGCAGCTCTTTGATCTCAACGATTAGCGGACCTGTCACCTTAACGGCTGACGCTTACTCCTTCAGCGGAGCTATCACAGCTGGAAGCGCAAGTGTAGTAGCAATAGCACCATTTACTTCCGGTACGCCAATTACGATCAACGCGGCAAGTCCAAGTGGATTCAATATCTCGCTTGCTGATCTCAATAACATTAGCGCCGGCACAGTTCAAATCGGCTCAACTACTGCAGGAGCAATCACTGTAACCGGCCCCTTAACAATAACGCAAACATACAATTTGGCGTTTGTTGGTGGTGCCAGTTCCTTTACGGTTTCGGGCGCGAGCACAGCGATAAATGTTAGTGGCGACTTTAGCGTAGCGCTTCAATCGGGAAATATTAGCGTCGGAGGTATCAGCTACAGTCCTGGCGGAAGCAACAGTGCAGCGCTATCGCTTGCGACCAATTTAAACGGAACATCTACTTCGTCCATAAACCTCAATAGCATTCCAATTCCAGATACATTCCATGACATAACTTTAAATGCTGGCAAAGGTACTCTTATCGGACTTAGCGGCGCCCAATCTATTACGACGGCAAAAGATTCAGCAAACAATGGTGGCAGCGTATCCCTGACGGCTTTGAACCTGCTAGGCACCAGCGGCTTAACCTGGAACATAAACGTTAGCAGTACCAACGGCAACGGCGGTTCCGTTTCATTCAATAACACAGGGACCACGGCGTTCACGCAATCGGGCAATGCCCTTACAATTAACGTGAGCGGGCTGAATGCCGGTGCGGTGAGCGTGAGCAACGGTGGCAATCTCAGCTATACTCAGACGGGAAGCAGCAGCGGCATCATCAGTAATGCCACTGGTAGTGGTATCGGCGAGGGGGCGGGTGCCAGCATAACCTTGACGGCTGGAACCAACAGCAACCCGGGCACGCTGACAATAGCAGGAGCTATATCAGCTGCAAGCAATGGAACAGACGGACTTGGTGGCACGATTTCTCTGAACTCGCACAGCGGAACAGCCTTCACCATCGATTCCGGCACGACGACGAGCAATGGAATTACTGGAGCGATTTCAGTTGCAGGCTCGGGCGCTAACAACGGTTCGATCATAATTACGAATGCGGGGACACTCGCCACCACGGGCGGAGGCATCATCGATAACACTCAGCCCCTCACCCAGGCCTCAAACATCACCCTCACCGCTGGCGGAACCAACGGCACCATTACTTTAGGACAATTGATCGGCGGAATAGGCACCAATTCCATCAGCTTGACGGCGGGTGGTTCTGGAGCGCTTTCCACAGGTACGAATGTTCTACAAGCAACGAGTGTTTCTTTGGCAAGCGGCACTGGTTCGATCACATCCACGGTAAACACCAACAACTTGACGGCAAATACGAGCGCGAATAACACCGGAACTGGTGGCGCCGTTACGATCACCGACGTGATCGCCTCGAGCTCTAGCGGTTTGACTTTGGGTCAATCAAGCGCAGGAACAACGTTCTCAATAACAAATACGAACGGATCGATCGCAAGCACGGCACCAATTAAAGATTCGACCAGCGTCACACTGAAGACTACCGCAGCCAATGGCAATATCACCATTGCTGCTCCGATCACAGTGAGCAGCAGCACCGTGGGTGCCATCACTCTTACAGCCAGCGGTAACGGTTCGATTCAGGAATCAGCCACATCAGATGTTCTTTCTGCAAAGACAGTAACGTTGACGGCAGGTACATCCTTTGGCAATTCGGTTGGCAGCTCGACCACGCCAGTAACAATTGCCGCTTCTAACTTGGCAGTAAATGCAACAGGGTCCGTATATATTGCAAATAATGGCACAACGCCTACATCGACACTAACTGTGACGGCATCAAATTCGACAAGCTCGTTCAACCTGAACTCGGCAAGCTCAATCGTGTTCACACCATCAATGCTAAATGCGACGTCTGTTTCACTGATAACCAGCGGTACTAATACCATTACGGTAAATGGTTCGTTGGGTAACCTGACAGGTGCAGTGCCGACATCCAGCATCACATTGACCAGCGGCTCCGGTAATTTCACAGGAGCTGGAACTCTGACCGCCAACACCGTAGTGCTCACAACTAGCGGTGAGATCGGAACAGCCACCGTACCGTTTAAGGTGAATACACCTGGCTTCTCGGCCATCGTCGGAACCGGGGCCGCAGTAATCAATGTTGCCGACAGCAACACCGGAGCAACAACTGTAAATACGCCGCTTGTCTCAACAGCTGGGACAGTTAAATTTGCTTCGTCCGGAGCGACAGTCTTCACTGGAGCAATTAGCGGCACGTCGGTGACCGTTTCTACAGTAGGAGCGATCTCATTCGGTGCAGCTGTCAACGCATCCACCGGAGCGTTAAGCATTACCGAAACCGGAACCGGAAACACGAGCGCGACCGGCACACTGAGCGCGGTGACCAATGTAGCCATAACAACGGCGACCGGCACGACAACCCTCGGGGCTCTTACGGCAATAGATGGCAGCGTTACCGTATCAACAAAAGGCGCCACCACTTTGGGCGCAATCAAGGCTGACACGGCGGCAACTATCACCCAAACAGGCTCGGGCAATCTCGTGATTGGAAGCGGAATAGTTACAAGCACGATTGGCACATTTACAGCGTCTACAACCGGTAGCGGTATTAGCACTGCTGGCGCCATAACCGCTCTGGGCGTAACACTGAAGGACACCGGCGCTAACGGAAATATAATTCTTGGCGCTGCTATCACAACACCTACAGGTAGCGGAACGGTGACCCTAACGGCTGCCGGCAGCGGAGTAATCGCTGACGCTGCCGTTGGAACCGACTTCGTCCAGGGACAAACGCTAACACTGACGACTGGCTCAGGATTAGGAAACGGTATCGGCGGCGCTGCGACACCAAACACAGTACCAGCCCTGAGAATCGACGCAAGCTCATTGGCGGCGAATTCAACAGGCAGTATCGACCTCTTCAATCTTGGCACTGTCACTGGTATTAATACACTTACTGTAACTGCCGCAAATCCCAATAACCAATCGTTTAATTTGCAGTCTGCCCTACCAGTAGTGATGAAAGCTACGCTATCAAACGCTTCAGCAATAAACATCACCACGACTACTTCGAGCCCCAATGCTCTCACTCTAAGCGGACTCACACTTGGCGGCACTGTAAACACAAGTAATGTGACCTTGAACACGGGCGCCGGCAATATCACTGGTGTGGCTGTCATCACTACCAGCCACACGGGAACCGTCACTCTGGAAAGCACCAGTGGCAGCTTTGGCAACAGCACAGCACTGAAAATAAACGCGGCGAACTTCTCACCGGCAACGACTTCCGGAAACATATCAGTTGCCGATTCGTACGCAGTGCTTACAGCCGGAGCCCTTAATGTTGGTACGGCGACTAACCCACTCTCCACTACAGGAGCAATCAATTTCAGCTCCGCTGGTTCGACAATCTACGGTTCGAATATCAGCGGCTCGACCGTCACAATAAGTTCTGCGGGCGCCACCACCTATAATGGCAACGTCAATTCGACAGGAGCGATATCGTTGACGTCCACCGGAACTGGCGTTACGAATTTCAATTTGTCGTCGGGAATATTGGGCAGAGCCATTGAAGGCACCACAGTTACAATCAACACCGCCGGAAGCACGACCTTCGCGCCGGGTTCATTTGTTACGGCAACCACAGGAGCCATCAAAGTAGTCGAGACCACAGGCGTTCTAAACACAGGGGTGTTTTCCAATTTCAGTTCAACAACTGGAGCTGCAACTCCTGCCGCGGGGATTATCTTGCAAGAGAACACCAACGCAGCAAGCTCGGGCATAGTGGTCGGCAGTGGAACGCAGTTAAGCACTGACTATACCGCTGGTAAACCCATTAACACATCCTCCTTCCCCTTGCCTGGTCAGATAAGCCTCACGATCGGCGCGGCACCAACTGTACCGACGAATGGTAATGGCCCCACGGTCAAGGTGCCGTTTACAACGGTCACACAGATGAATGTCTCGAACGCAAACCTAAACAATGTGTATTGGGGCAGCACGTTGAAGAACATCGTCACGCTCACTAATGGCTCTAATCTTCTCACGATAAAAGGCAACTCTGCCGTTGTATTCAATGCTGGAACATTAGCCCAAATTACACTAAACGGCACTGCAAGCAGCCCAACGACGTTTCTGGCGGACCCTCCAACAGCTTCACCGCTTGCTTTACCGGCAGCTTCGCCAATTGCTTTGCCAGCCGCGCCGCTGCTAGCGGCGGTATCAACGATTCCGGCACTAAACACTTCCTCTCATGAAGTGATGCAAAATACGACGTCGAATTATGCACTGGGTATGAGCACCGGACAAGCGCCGGCAAGCGCTACCATCAACGTCCCTGCGCTCATCAACAATGCAGGCACAGCTAATCTAAGTACATTGAGCTTGCAGAACTTGGGTAATAATGGGCTGACGACCAACACCACAATGGCTAACATGCAAACCGCGATGCTAATGCAAGCAGCTCTTGAGCAGGCACTAACAGATACGCAGACGAGCGAAACCGGTTGGATTTCTGAAACAGAACTTGCCTCCGGTCAAATTCCGGCAACACTAAGTTCTGATTCCGATCTCGGCAGCAAAAATCCGCTCAACGGCTCGGTAAGCTACAATGTCGACGCAACACACGCGATAACCATGAAGAAGGGCTCGCTGGTGTTTGCCCCCACAGTGGACAGCACTATCAAGACACCGTATGGCACCGTTAAGGTTGATGCCGGCTCACTCGTTCTTATCCTCTCATTCTCAAATGGTTTGGCAGTCTACGATCTCGATGACTCGCACCACAATGCAGTAAGCGTTTTAACACCGGGGCAAGAATTCAAACTCTTCCCAGGGATGAACTTAGTGGTGACTTCCAACGAAGTCAAATCGTTTGAGCAAATCAATCCGGCGCAGTTATTTGCTTACCGCAATATCACAGCTCATGAACTTGCCGGCGGTATGAAAGCATTCAGCACAGAATTCTTCGTACCGTCCGCCATTCAAGCTGTATTACCGCTCAAGCAACTGCTTAGCTCTAACCAAGCTAATGCCAAACGCCTGATCGATCACCTGCTTAAGACAACCGCTGCCACCATGCAAGTAAAATCCAATGGAGCGCAGTTCCAGCAAAAGCCACGCCCGGTCGCAACAGCTTGCGCTGAATAGACACGCTACAGCCTAACAAACAAGAGGCGTCCGCTCGGCAGAGCAGACGCTTCTTGTTTAAGAAGGTCCACTGTATTTGCCGTTTACCTTCAGCGCTTGAGGCGCTACCGACCCAGTTTGCGTTATGTCGAAAGTGCTAAACCCAGGAGTAACACCAAAATGATCCTGCGCAGTAGACCCGAATTGCGCCGTCAAGTCGACCTCACCAAGCAATCCATTAACTCCACTAGCCGGAAGAAATGTGGCAAGGTTTCGCACCACTAGCTGCTTGTCGCCTGTATATGCATCGAACGGCAATTCATAGGACCAATCCCCTTTTAAATCGAGCCCGCCAGAATTCGTCGGACCTACACCGGTTATCGTACAGTCAAGAGCGGCGACTTTGCCCTCAGGCTGCGCCCCTTGCTGCGCCACCACCCACGGTGCGCTCTGAGCCAACCTATCAGAAGGCGCAATTTGCAGGTATCCTTGAGCTTGCCCTGTCTCTTGATCGATAGTTCCATTCCAGTAAATATAGAGGGAACTACCCATAGCAATTTTTTCTGTACTCCACCCATGAATATCAGCGAGTTTTCCGTTAAACGCAGGAAACATTTGATAACAACGTTCTTTCAAACGTGCAACAACATCTGAGTTTTCCTGGCTAAACATTTCAGAAAGACTCATGACTTTAGTAAACTGCTTTTGCGTTGGCGATAACGCGTTGCGAGGTGTTTCGAATTTCGCAATTCCGCTTTGCCCCGGTTTTAAACTGAACGGATCGCCATTGGCTCCTGTAGAGCGCGCAGCAAGAAGAGCAAAGCAAGCTGCTTCGTAGCAGTGAAGTTGTTCGCTTTGTTTAGTTCCAGCCTGCGGTACATATTTGACGAAGGCTTCACCAATTTCTTGCGGAACTTCGGGCGGAAAGTTTTTATAAGTATGGTTATCTATTTTGTCGCTTTTCTTGGTCATTTGCATTGCTTCAGCCAAAGTTGCCGGAGGCTTTAACGCCTTACAATCACTCTCCTTGGGCAATCGCTTGTTTTTCAACGCCTTTAAGATATTGTCGATGTATGGTTCAGTGTCTTCCTGATAATGGCGCTTTGATGGACCTTCTGCAAAATTTACAGGCGTGTGTTTGATAAAGTTGAATACATCATTTTGACGAGGTGCGTAAACGCTAAAACTAGCATTTTGTTGAGCCTCGTTTTTAATACGAATAAATCCATGCGGAATTTGTGCATAATAGCCTTGACTCGGTCGCACCGAGCGAACCACCGAGGCTGACGCATTACGCGAAAGAGGATCAACATACTTCGTACCTGTGTTCATCGTGATTCCAAAGGCATTTGGTACAGGTTTGTGCCATGCAAGGGGTCCTGTATTTTTATCTGTACTAAGCGTGTGTTGCGAAATCAAATGTGGATGACTGCGACCAAGATCAGACAAACTGCTGCCTTCCTTAAGGGGAACAAAATAAATCGGCTGCGCATCGATTGCGCTAATGTCGTTGGTATAGCCGCGTAAATAGTATCGTTGATTAGGAGTGTCTGAAATATTGACCGCCCAGGTAGCTCTTGTTGACTGCCATTTAGGCAAAAACGCCTTGGGAACTTGATTATCGATCAGGCAAACATTGGACAATCCACCGCGGTCGGTGAACGCATTAACATAATCCGTTTGATAGATACGAATATCGTTATTGGTGCAAGTTTGTAGCATGCGAATGGAGTTAGCGTTTGCAGTGTTTTCGTAGTATGGAATTACGTTTGCACGAGCTGCTAACTGCTCAGCAAGCCTGCCTTGAATATTCTCCAAGGCACGATGCATCGGCAAACTTACGGACTTGACTGATGAGGTTGCTGAACTTTCCTGCTGCATCGCCTCACAGTTCATGTCTATTAGAAGCAATTGAGCGGACATGCAATTGATGTTATTCAAATCGGCAACGTTGCTTCCGCTGCGCAGTTCCCCGAGAGGAACAAAAGCCGATTCGGACGGGTCAGAAGCATTCAGAGCAGCCGCCGGATTTTTCGCCACATTCTTAGCCAAGTTTAGGCTGCCGGAGTCGACAGCATTCTGGCTCTCCCTGGTTCCACTAGAAAACATCACAAGCCAAATGAAGGCCGTTCCGATAATTAAAAGTGTTAGGAAGCAAGCTACTACTAAGAAAAGCATTCCCCCACGGGCGCTTCTAGCACCGGGCCCAAAAGTTTTAGATTCGTGCCTGGTCGTACGTTTAGCCATTAAATTGCGTCTCGACGAGTATGCCCATCATATTCGTTTTACCCAAAATCGCCATATAAAACAAGCCACACACATTCACCGGATTGATAATTACATGCATGTCGATCATGACTCTCTTCTTGTCGATGCAATACACTGTTCGAATCGATTGGAGCAGATTGCTTTCAGGGAAGGGACTGTCCAACGAGGATGCTGATTTGAGCCTGATCGAAGAAGCTTACGATCGCGCGCTTCAGCAGACCAAGACAGCGATACCCAAAGCCGTTAATTTCCCCACGGAGAGACCGTTATCTGGAGAATAATTCCCTTTGACGAATAGCACATGCCACCACTTATATGTTGATTCACTCTCTGTATAGAGCGCAATTCTACCGTTAAGAGGGAAAAACTGCGTTCTCGCAATTTTTGTCTGATCGTCATGTTTCAACAATGCTGTTACTCGTTTCATTTCCTCAGGGCTCAAATCGACTGGCTCTGTCAGCTTCGACATTGCCAGAAGAACCTTTTTAAGGCCGATCATGTCTGCGGGGTCTCTGACGGATCTTGGTGCCCAGATATTAATCGTTGACTGGTCGTAACTGCTGAAGTCTTTTGCAGAGGTATAGTAACCAGTTTTGCCCTCCGACATAGACTTGAATCGAATTACCATGATATTGTCGATTTTCTCGTCTTCGCGTTTCCAGTTTTTTGGCGCTCGCATTGATTTGATTGGACCAACGTTCAAGACATCGGTAGCACCATTTGCAGAAGATGGAAGAGACAACGCGAAAACAGCTAATGCAGCAAAGAAAACGATACCAACAAGAATTTGCTCAAAACAATAACAGCGATCCAAAAGTTTTCTTCGCATCATCATTAAATTCACCGGGCGTGGCTCTTCCAATATAACCGCAGCGGCGCCTCATTTGCACTACTTGGCGCAAACGTTTGTTTTTCTGGAGTAACTGCATTTACTTAGATGAACTCATTCTGGATATCGGAGCCTCTAAGCTAACCGGCAAATAAAACGGACGAACAGAGAAATCGTACTCGCCGGTCTTGCTATCATACCCGACCGTATTAGTAACCTCGCTTGCTCGACTGAAGACCTGCTGCGCCATGCCCGGTTTTGGACCAGGCATTTCTGCTGAGGCGAGCATAGCTCTAACATGTTCAACGGCAGTGGAGTATCCGTCTGCAAGCTTGATCACACCTGCTGTATGCACACCACCCACAGCAATCTTTCCATCACCAGTTCTATACAAAAGCGGACCGCCCGACAAGCCAGGGTAGTTTGGCATGTTCGAAGCAATGCGTGCCACCTGATCGCGCAGATCAAGATATCCACTATCAGTCTCGGGATAACAGGCACCGAAGCTGTTGGTGTAGATATTTCTCACTGTGCCCTGAGTCAGGCGCAGCCCAGCAGCGTCTTGCGGAAAGCCAAACACATACACGGTGCTCGGGTCAACACTTTTCTCGTTGCGCAATTCGCTAGCCCAACCGAGTGGAATGGTCTGCACCTTGTCCCAATCTGCCTTGTTTGCAAAATCCAGCGCCGATATGTCGGCTCCTGCATCGATTCGCGTAAGCTTTACCGGGACAGAAGTGCCGTCCGGTAATTTTGCGCGAAATTCGCCAAAGGTTCCACCCAGGGAACGAGCTACATTATGGTGCGCGCTTATCAGCGATTTAATTGTCTTGCCATCGATCACAGCCTCCACAGGAAAAGCCGTGCCAAGGACCGTTTTGGAGGTTTTAGCATCAAACCACTCCAATTCAAAAACCTTATCTTTAGCGAAACTCCAAATCGCACCAGTCGGACCATTCTCATCATAGTTAAGCTTTTGCGGCTGAATTTCATAGGTGAAATCCATGGCGCTAGGTTTAGGGGCAGTGTCATTGGTTATGGTTTTGAATGTCGAAACTTGCACTTTTCCTTCGACTGGAGGAGCAATATCTTCCGGCACTTTGGTGATGACAGCTGTGCCAGCCTCTTGCTCCTGGAATCTTTGGTAGCCCTGGTACATCGGACTTAACGCTGATTGTGGTTCAGAGACTAATCTAGCGCGGCTTGAAGCGAGCCAGTGGTCGTCACCAGGAGTCAGAGTGTTTACTCTTCCTGCGGATCCGTCCCAGAGATTCTCTTTGAACTCAGAAAAGCCAGCCGCTCTGGGACTAGAAAGAAGCGCACCGGTAGCACCGGCTCCAATCTTGTAACCAACGAAACCAAGCCCGAAATTGAGCCCAAGCTGTCCTGCCGAATTGCCCCAGGCTTGACCAGCCTCGTGCATTTCTTGCCAGGTTTGGGCGTTCAAACCGGTTTTGTAAGCCTGCATGAAACCAGGCGTAGAATCAGCGACAAACTTTGCACCCAGCACCACACCTGCCAGGCGAGCCACCGGACCTGCTTCGGGCAGCACAATCTTGAGACCAGCGGCAAGCAGAGCTGATTCGCCCAGCACTTTTAGAGCTTCGGAAGGATGCTCGGCGTAGTGTTCGATCGCGCTCGCAAAACCAGATGGGGTTTGTCGTAATCCGTCCATGGTGGTAATGCCAATGCGCTGCAAGGCACCGGTGCTACCACTCATCGCAACATTTTGATACTCGGTGCTGAGAAGGGCGCGAATATCCTCGCCACTCTCCTGCTTGGCGTAGTTAAGAAGCTCTGTGTTGCTGCTTTCTACCACGAATCAGACTATCCTCATAGCCAAATACCCGACAGTGACATTGGTTCACCGTATAAGGCAAGAGAATAGGTCAACACCGCCCCCGCGCCAATGGGGGGAACACGTAGAATTTGACTTCAAGAATCGAAGGAGCAATTACTCCCTTTTTCTGGCTCTGCAGGCACGCTGAGATCAAGCGCCATTAGCAGGCATGAAAGCGCCCTCTAGAGAGCGCTTTCATCGAACCAAACTAGACGAATCTAGTTTAATCTAGTATTGTTGAACTGTCAGATACGGCGTTAATACGGATTGAGCGTCAGAGGTCCGATTCAAAAGCCCCCTGGTGGCGCCGTCCCCACATCCCGCCGTACCTGACAATACGCAAATTATAGGTGAAAAATCATGGGTAGGCAACAGCTCAATATCAACCTTCCAGACGACGTAGCAGCATACTTGGAGGGCGTGCCAAACAAAACCGACACCGTTGTTAGAGCTATACGACAAGTTATGAATGCTGAACGCAATAACGAACTGGAAGCCCGCGTTAGATGCATTGAAGACACCCTGGCAGCGCATGGAATTGAGTTGCTATCAAAGAATCGAATCGTTTATGTGGAACGCGAAGGATTGAAGATGCCGATAGTCATTAATGAGGGTGAACTGATCATGCCAAAAGATGCAAAACCCAACAAGGTGCGGGCTAGAAAACCTGCGGAATAATCGGTATCGAATTGAATCCTCACGCCACCAGGTGCGCTCTAAAATGGATCAAGATTTTATGAGATTCGTCGGTGTTTTCAGCGGATTCGCAAGAAGCGCAGCAACAGCCTTTTCGCTTGCCTGTTCAACGGTTTTCGGCAGGCGAATGATAACGACAGTGCATGGTGCCTGGCTTGTCACAGCAAGCGATACGCTACCCATAAGAAATCGCTGGATTCCCCTGCGTCCATGGGAACCCATGACTATCATGTCTGCCGGCCATCTAATTGCTTCGTCAATTATTTCATCTTTCGCAAAGCCCTCGCAGATTTTGCAGGAAGTAAGGACATCGGGCAAAGCCTTCCTAATTTTCGCAGCCACTTCTTCGAGATACTTTTTCTCTTTAGCACGATAGCCAGGGTCGATGAGTACTTCCGGCCACGCATCGACACCGCGAAGTGGCTCCATGGCATAGACAAGTTTGAAGCTTGTGCCAGGCACCCAGCAGTAATTTAAAACAAAATCTTCAATTGTTTTTCCATATATTGGTCCGTCAATTGCAAGCAATACGTTTGTCATTTTATTTCGCCTCTAATTAGTGATTGAGTTTTTGAGCATTTTGACTGCTTCATCACGTTTTCTTGAATTTAGCCAACATGCTTTATTCGACTCGACATTAGAGCGAAGGTTCCTTTGCGCTTTTCACCTGGTTTTCACACAACTGAGTCATACTTAATTGCAGTATACAAAATCTCTGCTTGATTGAAGCGCGCGATGCAGCCCTTCCGGCGGGAATCAAAAATATTTGCATACTAAAACTTCCCCGGGTAGATACCATGGCGACAAATGAGGCAACCGGCTTGCCTGAAAAAACGGCAAGCATTTTAAAGGGTCAGCAGCAAAAAGGTTTGACCAGCAACGAGGCGGAAGTCCGGCAAAAGAAATTCGGACCGAATACCATGCCGGATACAGATGTGCACCCGTTGTTGATGGCTCTCGAAAAGTTCTGGGCACCAGTTCCGTGGATGCTGGAAGCTGCGATCGCGCTTGAACTAGTGCTTGGTAAATATGGCGAAGCCTCAATAATCGCTTTTCTGCTGGTGTTTAACGCTGCCCTTGCATTGTTTCAAGAGAGCCGCGCGCAGGCAACTCTAATAGCATTACGATCGCGCCTGGCCTTGACAGTCTCTGTTCTACGCGATAATGCCTGGAAAACAGTACCTGCTGCAAATCTAGTTCCAGGCGATTTGATAAAGCTTTCGCTTGGCGGAGTGGTTGCAGCAGACGTGCGGATCAGCGATGGAGAAATCCTGCTTGACCAATCGATGCTAACTGGCGAATCGGTTCCCATTGAGGCAAAGGCAGGGTTTCAGACCTTTGCAGGGGCATTGGTTCGACGAGGCGAGGCCGCAGCGGTGGTCACAGAAACCGGCGCACGAACCAAATTCGGACGGACGTCCGAGTTGGTTCGCACTGCACATGTTGTAAGTTCGCAGCAGAGAGCAATCTTAGCGGTTGTGCGCAATCTTGCCATTTTTAATGGCTTTATCATTGTGCTTTTGGTTGCTTATGGCTGGCATCTCAAAATATCTATTGGCGAAATAATATCGCTTGCTCTGACAGCTGTTCTATCGGCAATACCCGTTGCGCTACCAGCGACATTTACTCTTGCAGCGGCGATTGGTGCGCGGGTTTTGGCGAAAGAAGGCGTCTTGCCGACACGTCTTTCTGCCGTGGATGAAGCCGCATCCATGGATGTATTGTGTTGCGACAAAACCGGAACCCTGACACTGAATGCGCTCAAGGTAACAGACGTTCGACCTATGCCAGGATTTGATAAAGAGCATGTTCTGGCACTTGCATCGCTTGCAAGTTCCGATGGAGGACAAGATCCTGTGGATAGCGCAATCCGCACGGCAGCCGGACAAGCGCGCATCGTCGACATACCTAAATTGGTCAATTTCACACCATTTGACCCCGCCACAAAGATGTCCGAAGCCAGCGCCACCGCTTCTAGTGGCATTGCGCAGAGGATCATAAAAGGCGCTTTTTTAGTCGTGAGTAAACTGGCAAGTTCGTCGCCAACTGCTGCTGAGACCGTTAAAGAATTGGAGACAAAGGGCTACCGAGTTCTGGCGGTGGCGGCTGGTCCGCCACCCAATATGGTACTGGCTGGTCTGATCGCTTTAAGCGACCCTCCCCGAGCAGACTCAAGCGATCTAATTACCGAATTGAGCGGTTTAGGTGTTCGTACCGTAATGGTGACTGGCGATGCTCCGACAACTGCACTCATAGTGGCGCAGGCAGTTGGGCTTAAGGGAACTATTTGCCCAGCCGGGGCGATTCCCGATAAAGTTCATCCAGAACAATTTGCTGTTTTCGCCGGAGTATTACCGGAGGACAAGTACAAACTGGTTAAGGCGTTTCAGTCGGGAGGCCATATTGTCGGCATGTGCGGGGATGGGGCGAACGACTCACCAGCCCTGCGCCAGGCTCAGATGGGTATTGCCGTATCCACAGC
>Ga0182030_10013172_pt1 | contig 16484 bp, 13 predicted proteins | sample 812S3MmetaG_FD_121299 | JGI IMG/M metagenome (GOLD analysis project Ga0182030, IMG submission 121299) | Permafrost microbial communities from Stordalen Mire, Sweden - 812S3M metaG (Illumina Assembly) | ecosystem: Environmental > Terrestrial > Soil > Wetlands > Permafrost | place: Sweden...
CCGCTGAAACGGCATTCTCCGAACCGCTTTCGCTCATGTCCTGCTTATAGTTCGCTTCGCTCTGGAAAAGTTGACAATCCTCTCAAAGAGAATTGAAAAAGTCACAGGCTCTCAGGCCAGGCTGTTCAGGCAATTGCGCTCTACGGGGGCGGGATGTTTTTCCCAGGCTTGGAGTGAGGTGTGGTGTTTGCCGAGGGTCCAAGGTTCCTTGTCTGGCAAAGCATCGCGCACCGGTTCGTAACTTTGGCCGTATTTCAGGTCTTGGAAACAAAGTGAACAGATGGTTACTGAGGAGTAGGCCACGATCCAACCATAGTCGCGAGTTGGAACGTTACCGCTGTATTATCGCGCCAAATCGTTATCCTCCGGCAAAATCGGAGGCCTTACGGGTGCGGTCCCTCAAATCAAGGGGGAGCCTGGTCGCAAAGCCGCGGACTGAGTTTCAGTGAACGGCGGAAAGCGCAGAATAGGTTGAACCTGGAATCACGAGCGAACCACTCCACAATTGAGGCCATTCAGCACATTCCCGAGTTGGACGGCATTCGCGGAATCGCCATTTTGCTCGTACTCTTCTACCACTCACACGTTCCTCTATTTGACATAGGGTGGTGCGGAGTCGATTTGTTCTTCGTGCTCTCCGGTTTCCTTATTACCAGCATTCTTTTGAGCACGAAGGGGTTGCCGTCGTATTTTTCTTCGTTCTACGCGCGTCGCATGCTTCGCATTTTCCCTTTGTATTTTTCTTTTCTGTTCATCTACTTTTGCGTCCTGATACCTGTCGCGCATCATTTCGGACGAGCATCAGGTTTCACCACCGAGGGTCAACTTTGGTATTGGCTTTATCTTCAGAATTGGTGGAATGGCGCTGGACACGACACCCTGTGGCTTAGTCACTTATGGTCTCTTGCAGTTGAGGAGCAGTTCTATCTGATGTGGCCGCTCCTCGTGTTTTTACTAAGCCGCCGGGCGCTTGCATACGGTGGCGCGTTTACGCTCGTCGGTTGTTTGTTATTGAGACTAATTTTTGTCCTGCGTCACGCACCGCCGGAGCTTATTCACCGGGCCACGATTTTTCGGATTGATACTTTGGCCTTGGGAGGGGCGCTGGCGGTGCTGGTTGCTGGGGGCGTGCGGGACACACACCTCAAATATCCTGCATTTTTTGGCGTTGCGCTTCTTGGAATCGGACTTCACTGGATCCCCGCCGAGTCAGCGCTAATGCTTACCGTGGGCTATACAGGAATTGCGACTGCATCGGCCTATCTCATTTTCCATGCAGTTACAAACACTGGTTCTTCCGGGTACGTCTGCGGGTTGCTGAGGAACCGGCTGCTTCGGAGGCTCGGAAAATATAGCTACGGCATGTATGTGCTGCATCTCCCGATCGTTCGATCCCTCTCCAGAGCGAGAGCGTCTGTTTTAAGCCACTTAGGCTATCACCCCGGTACAATGGCGTACGGAGGGATTACATGGTTCACCATCGTACTTGGGTGTTTCGCCTCTTATGGAGCTGCGTTGCTTTCTTGGCACCTGATCGAGAAGCACTTTCTCCGGCTGAAAGGGAAATTTGGATATGATATGAGTGGAACCCGTCGAGACAACTTGTACCGGCGGTGACGGCCTATACATCGATCGGCAAAGAGAACTGCTAGGATCAATCAGGCAAGAACATAAACTTAAGGAGACCCGGCTCAGGTGTCATCCCGGGGGTAACCAAAGCCTAACCGAGTATCGCAAAAGGTACAGTGCGCAGGAGTTATATAGGACAACCGCGCACCGCGAGACATAATGCAAGTAATGAACACAAAGGCAATCTCGATGCCTCCGGGACATGGACATTCTCTCCCCTCGAGCTGAGCGCCCCGGTGCATCCGACTGGAATACAGCATGAAGATACATTGGAAAATAGTGCGTAGCCAATTGGAACACCTCACGCGAATAGCGTCTGCAAGTGTGAGGGACGCTTAGCGTGGCTGTTCAAGCATTAACCGTAAAACGTGGTGCCGTTCGGACGGCGATCTATGCGGAATCAAGGGCGCCGCATGTCGCTGGAGCGGCTCTGTGTCTATTGATCGCACTCGTGAGCGGCTATTTCTGCTTGACCCAATTGATTCTCACAAGAAGCGCTAATATTTCGAATAGCGCCAGTGTTTCCAATTCCAAAAGCGGAAATGTCCTGATCCTAGTCTCGGGACCGATTAGCACAGGTGAGAAGCTGCCCAGCTCCGGGTTCGATGGCTTCATTTGGATTGGGAGCCGGACTGTTCCGCGAGTCAGCATCGATACATCGGCAACCATCGGTCAACTCCGGGTTGCCGATCAACTACTCCAACCTTCGTGCCATCCCCTCCAGGGCGCGGACGAAGACCCAGGCAAGGTCGCCCTCAGAACTCGCTGTGACGTTGACCTCTCTGGCGTGCCTCGCAACCATTTTGACCGCCTTACCGTGGTTCTGCTTGGCAGCGGCAAACCCTTCGCGCTCGATATCAAGCCAACTGCGGTTTCACCGTTGGCATTGTTTCTCGGCAGCACAGCTCTGATCGCTGTCCTCGTATCGGTGCTCTTGCTTTGCCGCGCGGCTCATCAGAGTTGGATCGTCAGTGTCATCTCTGCACTCGGAATGGGAGCGCGGCTGATTTATTGGGCTAAGACCCCCCCGCTTGTCCGTACCCACGACGGTTTCGCCCATGCCCAATATGTCACGCTCGTTGCTCTGAACTGGATTCGTCCCGACCGGAACGCTGGTTGGGAAACTCATCAGGCTCCTCTCTACTATTACGTCGGAGCAGGGGTAGTTTCCTTGGCACGGCTCTTCGGATTCCACAGTGTTGGAGCAGCACTCGCGTCCCTGCAAAGCTTGAGTCTTGCATTCTCTGGCCTGACCGCAATCGTAGCCTTCCTCTGCTTCAAAGAGTGTGCCGAACTTTTTTGTCCCGATGCGCTGCGCGAGCGTGCCGTTGCGATGGCACTTGCTCTCTATGTCTTCTGGCCCACGGTTGTGATGGACTCGGTCCGTATCGGCAACGATTCCCTCCTTCTATTGTTGGCGGCGATTTTTCTCTTCTGCATTTTGCGCTGGCATTCCCACCAAAGTTCGGGCGCACTTGTTGCTGCGTCTCTAGTGGCCGCGCTCGCAATCGCCACCAAGGCCTCCGGAATTATCCTCTTGCCTGTTCTCTGTTTAGCTGTCGCTCTTGAGTGGCGCTCTCAGCCCACCAGACGCGCAGTTTACAAACATTTGCTTTGGCTTGCGCCTGTGTTGATCTTCGCGGGCCTTATAACTTTCGGGTCGGCTATTCGAGAACGAATGTCTGGTCGCGATACATCCCTGCTTCTCGCCAAAAATGTTCCCGGACCCGAATTCGCCGTCGGCAACCGGCCTGGGAATTACTTACGGTTTAACCCCGAGAAATTCGTCGCGAGTCCTTTCACCGACCTCTTTAGCGACCAGTATGGGCGACAAAAGTTTTGGCACTACTTCTTGAAGACTTCATTGGTCGGGGAGTATCGGTACCCCAGCCGTTTTGAAGGCCTGTCAGCGTCCGTCCTGAGTGGATTACTATTGCTTCTCCTCATCGTGATGTTCTTCGGAATCTTTTTTTGCCGTGCGGAACGACCGAAACCTTTGGCATCGACTCTCGCCTTCGCTATCCTCTGGATAGCTGGGACAGTTGCCTTCTCAATCCTCCAGCCATTCGCTTCCAATCGAGACTTTCGATATGCGGCTCCTGCATTGATTTGCATTTGCTGGTTCGCTGCCTTGAGCAGCTCAGCCTTTGCATCCAAAGGGTGGCCAAGGATTGCCAAGTGCGCAGATGTCCTATTGGTCTTATTTATCGCCTGCAGCATCGGCTTTGTGGCAGGGCTTCCCGCGTATCCTTAACGTGCAAATCATTGTCCAGAGGCGGACTTCGGCGGCCAATCCAAGCTTCGAACCTTAAGGCTGGCGCCACCTCAAAGACTGCGCCGATCACGCAGTTTTCCTTTGATCCGGCTGCTTCTGCTCGAGCGGGCGCTTCGTTCTGCCGGAAGCAGATTTGCGCTGATCAACCCATTCGCGGATAGCCATTCCATAGAAAAGCACCACCATCACCACGAATGGGGAGCACACCAGCACGGTCTCTAAATCGAATACCTTCATCGCTCCACCGGCGTGCCTGTCGCATCCAGTGACGAAAACCAGCTGTAGTCAGTCAGCGATATTTGGCAGCAGATTCATCAACGAGGACGGGGAACGCCGACTGCACCGCCATGTCTAATCTTTACGCCAATTGCGGCATGCGCCCTGTGGAAGACTGGACAAAAATCCGAAAAAACAGATAGGACGGCTGACCTCAGAGACTTATTCACCCGTTCTGAAGTTCTCGGGAAGTCCGGTAGAGCGCTTTTAGCTAGCGACCAGGGTACGCCGCTGGCGGCGCGCGAGCAGCGGAAGAACCTCCGCGAGGGCCGCTTCGACGGTAAGCCCATACTTGGCGCGGAGTGCGTCAACCTTGCCGTGCTCGATGAAGTTATCGGGCCAGCCTATGCGGACAACGGGCACAGACACGCCCATGTCATCGAGTGCCTCGATTACGGAAGAACCGAAGCCGCCCATCTTGACGTGGTCTTCAAACGTAACAAAGACCGCGACGCGACGGGAATAAAGCTCGAGCGTTTCGCGATCGAGAGGCTTCACAAAGCGCGGATTGATGATGGCCGCAGAGAAGCCCTCACGGTCCAGCCGAAGTCCAAGCTCGCTTGCCAGTGTGATCATCGGTCCCAGTCCGAGGATGGCAACATCGGAGCCGTCAACGAGCACCTCTGCTTTGCCGACCGGCAGTACCTCGGGCGCATCTTTGCGCGCGACACCGGCAACGGCGCCGCGCGGATAGCGAATCGCGCTTGGGCCTTCCAGGGACAGCGAGGTCTTCATCATGTCGGCAAGCTCGTCCTCGTCCTTCGGCGCCATCAGCACCATCTCGGGGATGCCGCGCAGATAAGCAATGTCAAAAAGGCCGTGATGCGTGGGACCATCGTCGCCGGAGAGACCGGCGCGGTCCATGCAGAAGACGACGGGCAATTTTTGCAGCGCCACATCGTGCACGATGGGATCGAAGGCGCGCTGGAGGAAAGTGGAGTAGATAGCGCAGACAGGACGGAAACCGCGCGTGGCCATACCTGCGGCAAAGATCACCGCATGCTCCTCGGCGATGCCCACATCGAAATAGCGCTTCGGATGATGCGGACGGAAGAGATCGAGGCCCGTGCCGTTGGGCATGGCAGCCGTGATGGCGACAACGCGTGGGTCTGTGTTGGCAAGCTGGACCAACGTGTTGGCGAAAACTTCAGAGTAAGTAGTCTGGCCCGCCGTGGTCTTGCCGGTCTCCGGATCGTAGGGTCCGAGGCCGTGAAATTTCTTTTGTCCGTCGAGCGCAGGCTGAAAGCCGCGGCCCTTTTCCGTGAGGATATGCAGCAGGACGGGACGGTCTTCCTTCTTGAGAAAGTTGAAGGTCTCGACCAGCAGCGGCAGATTGTGGCCGTCGATGGGGCCGAAATACTGCAGTCCGAATTCCTCAAAAAGAATGGACGGCCAGAGCATGCTCTTCGCAGCTTCTTCGGCGCGACGGACGACAGTCATCGCCGTCTTGCCGCCGAATTTCTGGACCAGGCGCGCGGCGGATTCGTGGAAGTTGCGATAGCGCTCGTTGGTCACGATCCTGTGGAAGTAGCGTGCGATGGCTCCGACGTTGCGATCGATAGACCACTCATTATCATTGAGCACGACAATGAGGCGCTTGGTCTGGTCGGAGATGTTGTTGAGAGCCTCGAACGAGATGCCGTTGGTGAAGGCGGCGTCGCCGGCCACGGCAATCACGTGCTCCTTGCCGCCGGAGAGATCGCGTGCCACGGCCATGCCCAGGGCAGCAGAGAGCGCGGTGCCTGCGTGGCCTGCGCCGTAGCAGTCGTGCTCGCACTCGGTGCGGAGCATGAAGCCGTTCAGTCCGCCCGGCTGGCGAATGGTCTCAAAGCGCTCGCGTCGACCGGTGAGGATCTTGTGAATGTAGGCCTGGTGGCTGACATCGAAGACCAGCTTGTCGGCCGGCGTATCAAAGACCATGTGGAGGGCGAGTGTAAGTTCGACGACGCCGAGATTGGGACCAAGGTGTCCCCCGGTCTTTGAGAGTGTCTGAATCAGGAAGACACGAATCTCTTCAGCCAGTTCGCTGAGCTGCGCGTAGTTGAGTTTCTTCACGTCCGCAGGCGAGTGAATCGACTCCAGCAGTGTTCCCATGTACTTCCTTCCCCCGGAAAAGCCCAGTGTCCTGGACGAAACACCTGGCGCGTCGGGGTTTCGCGATTATAACGGCAGCGCGAAAGCAGCAAAGTGCTTCCGCCTTGGATCCTGCCTGACTCACCGCGGACCGGTCATTCTGTCACTTAAGTATAGCAATTCGCGGGATTGTAACGGCCTGGGAGAGTAGACGAAAAGTAACGGGCAAAGTGTCCTGCGCGGACGGCGAACGTTCCGGACACTGCGCGGTGGGGCGAGTGCGTTATAGCATTGCGAACAGGAATCCGGGGAGGAACGAGCCGTGCATAGAGCAGTAAGGGCGATTTGGTTTGGATTGTTTGTGTTGGGACTGGCATCCGTCGCGCCTCTTCGAGGCCAGTTGCCGGAGCCGGGGACGCAATCGACGACGCCGAATCCTCTGGTCGATTCGACCATGAATGCGGGCAAAATACTGCTTTTCGATCTGGAGGCGCGCTTTGCGAAGGATGTAGCAGCACGCGGCGGCGCAGCGTTTGCGGATTGGTTTGCAGGCGATGGTGTGTCGTTGGGAAACGGCGAAGCTCCGGTGGTGGGGAAAGTGGCCGTCGCGAAGTCCACGAACTGGTCGCCGAAAGATTATCAGCTAACGTGGACGCCGACCGATGCCGTGATGGGCCCTTCCGGCGATATGGGCTACACGTGGGGACATTTCGAAGGGCACAGCAAAGACGTGAACGGAAATCCCGTCTCAACGTCGGGCCGTTACATCACGATCTGGCGGAAGCAGGCGGACGGGAGCTGGAAGGTCGCGCTGGATGCGGGGGCGAATGAACCGGCGGAGGCAGGTGAATGCTGCAAGCTACCGGGACCGGGAAACTGAGTGGAGGAAGGCTAGGGCCGTGCGGAGAGCTGCTTTCGCAGCGTGGGAATTGCTTCTGGATAGACGGTGACTCGCCCGGAATCGTGTTTGTTGCGTCATTCGCGCCATCAAGAAGATCGCGACCCACCAGAAAGGAACCCGTCGACGATTTTCACCGTCCAGCACACGAACGCGAAATCTGGCAGCGCAAATGGAAGAAGCACGATGCCTGGATAGCTCGTAGTCGACCAGTGAACATGTCCACCAAATCCAAATCGTCATCAGCAGGAGATAAGTACACTTTGCCGCCGCTCGTCCTCGTCGTGAATGACTCAACGGCAAAGAGGAAGAAGACGGGCGAAGAAGAGGGGTCAGAATAAGTGCGTTTTCGGAGTTAGTCGGTCCAAAAAGCTCTTGTGGTGGGCAAAAAATAAGTACAACGGATTACGAAAAGACGGTAAGTTAATTACCAAATAGAGACGAAGCCAAAACTAAATGGGTAAAGATTCTATCCCCGGTTTGTGTAAGCCTCAAGAATAGATTTCAAACAGCGTGGAGATTTTCTCGGTTCGGGCACCGAACCGTGGAGGTGATTCAGTGGGTCGACGCGTCGTTTCAGGCGTCGGGGTCTGTGCAGCGGCCCTTTCAGTCTTGTTCATGTCTACATCAGGCCTGGCGCAGTCGTCACCCCCCATCGCCGATACCTACACCTCCAGCAGCAGCACAAGCACAAACTACGGCGCCGCGGACACCCTGCTCGTCAGTTCACGTAACAAGACCTTTCTGCAATTCGATCTTACGACCTTGCCTCCTGGCGTCGCCGTGAGCAAAGCGACACTGCGCTTATATGTGGACGCAGTTAGCGCAGCCGGTAGCTTTGACGTGTTTCAAGTGAATAATAGCTGGCAGGAAGAGACGCTGACTTACAAAAATCCGCCGGCGATTGGAGGATCAGCGACGGGCGGTCATCCGGTGAGTGTAACCACTAGCAGCGCAGCTCAGTTTCTGGTGATCGACATCACGCCCCTGGTTCAGGATTGGTTGAACGGAAGCGAGCCTAATTACGGCGTTGCGCTGGAGCTGAACGGCAGTTCGGGCAGTTTTACCTTCGACAGCAAGGAAAACTACATGACGGGCCATCAGCCAGAGTTGGAGATTGCGCTGACAGGTCCGACCGGACCGCAAGGACCGCAGGGAGCACAAGGCTTGACGGGCCCCTCGGGGCCAGCAGGTCCCGCGGGCGCCGCTGGAGCGGCCGGCCCAGCCGGAAAGGCGGGACCCGCCGGGGCTACCGGGCCATCGGGTACGATCGGTCCGATTGGACCGCAAGGACCACAGGGTTCCCAAGGAGTTCCGGGACCGCAGGGGCCGGGTGTTGGCTTTACCTATCTTGGAGCTTTCAGCCCGTCGGCAACCTATGCCGTGAATAATGCGGTGACTTATGGAGGATCAACTTACGTTTCTATCCTGGCGAGCCAGGGACCGAACAACCCTACGCCGGATTCGAACCCAACCGCATGGTCGTTAATCGCAGCGGCTGGAGCCGCAGGTCCAACCGGACCGTCCGGAGTTGCCGGTACAACAGGTTCACCCGGGCCGGCAGGTCCGGCAGGTCCAACTGGGGCCAACGGAGCAACCGGTCCTGCAGGACCAGCGGGGGCCACGGGAGCAACGGGAGCACCCGGGCCGATCGGTCCATTTGGGCCGGCAGGGCCGCAGGGACAGCAAGGTCCGCAAGGGCCGGGCGTCGGCTTTACTTATCTTGGAGCTTTCAACCCAGTAGAAACCTATGCCGTGAATAATGCGGTGACTTATGGAGGATCGACTTACGTTTCTATCCTGGCGAGCCAGGGACCGAACAACCCTACGCCGGATTCGAACCCGACTGCATGGTCGTTAATCGCAGCGGCCGGGGTCGCAGGTCCAACCGGACCGTCCGGAGTTGCCGGTGCGACAGGGCCAGCAGGGCCGGCAGGTTCAACTGGGGTCACTGGAGCAGCTGGTCCTGCAGGACCGGCAGGAGCCACCGGTGCCACGGGAGCAACGGGAGCAACGGGAGCATCAGGGCCGATGGGTCCATTCGGTCCGCAGGGACAGCAAGGGCAGCAGGGAATTCAGGGTCCGCAGGGACCTGCAGGCGCTTCCGGAACCTTTGGCGCCGGGGTGAATTCGCAGACAACTAACTACGCGCCTGTCGCAGGGGACAACGGCAAATTGGTGGTCATGAACGGATCCTCTCTGACGTTGACCTTGCCTTCCCCAGCATTGCCTTCGCCTTGGTACGTCGGTGTTCAGAACCTGAACGCGTCGAATGTGACCATCTTGAGCAACGCTGCGCTCAATGGATCTGCGGCTAACAGCATTACCCTGTTGCCGTTCCAATTCATTCAGGTTTGGTCGGACGGAACAAATTACTTCTCCAGTCCCACGCTGGTGGCCGGGTCGAACATTACGCTGACCCCGAGCAGCAATGGCCTCACGATCTCGGGACCATCCGGCGGCGGAGGCACGACCGGCACTGCCGGAGGGGACTTGACGGGAACATATCCCAATCCGAGCCTGGTGTTGAAGGGCACGGCCGGGACCTACACCAAGATCACGACAGACACTAATGGCCGAGTAACATCGGGTACTACCTTAACCGCTAGCGATATTCCGAATCTGGCCACTTCGTACATCCAGAACCAGACGGCCACTCCGCAAATCGCAGGATTCAATATCAACGGCAATGGCATTTTGAGCGGCAGCTTGAGCGTGTCCGGACCTATATCTGCTGCCAGCCTTGTGGTTAATGGCATTCCTATAACGGGCGCGACCGGGAACATCATAACCGCCAGTGGGCTGACTGCTGGATTCGTCTACGCCGGCGGTGCGAGCGGTCTGGTGCCGGCAGTGATGAGCTCTTCGCCTACCAATCCAGCGGTGTGCTTCGCGATCTCATCGACGCAGTGCCAGTTGAATGGATACGTCACCACGAGTGGCCTACAGGCCGGGGCGATGTATTACGTTTCCACGACCTCAGCGGGTGCGCTTACGGCGACGAGACCAAGCGCCAGCGGTACCTCACTGCAAATCGCGGGACAAGCTCTGAGTTCGAGTGTACTTCTGCTGACCTTCTCGCCTGATACGGGAACCATCAAATGAGACTGCGCTCGTTGACTCTCTTGCTCCTGTTTCCGGCCGGTCATGGCTGGTCACAGAGCACCAATACCAAGCGCGTCCATAGGACGCAGCTTCCCTTGGGCCTATCGCTTGATGCCGGGAGCGTTCAGGAATGAAGCGGATCGCTCTCCTATTGCTGGGTGTCGCCATCTGCGTGCCCTCGGGGTCGGGGCAAGTAGCACCTTCACCGGGGTGGAGCACCTGGAATGGCGTCACAGTCGGACCATCGACCGGCAACATCTCATCGATAAACGGCAAAGCAATCGGTACGGCGGGCGGCAGCTATGTGTCGTGGAACGGATTGCAAGTGCCGGGCTCCGCACTGATTGCAACGCTTGTCCAGCATCCACTTACCTACGGATGTACTTCCAGTCCGTGCTCTGTGACGGTTTCGAGCACGGGGGCGGGGCACGGGATCGTCCTGTGGTCTGCGGCGAAGTACAGTGGCAGTGGATACGGTGCATCGCTCTACATGACGGCACCTACCGGCGAGAGTGGATGGAAACAATGTCCAAACTCGATCGTCGGATCGAACATTGCCAATTCGCCCGCATATGCGCTGCAATGCTGGTACACTCCCAGCGCTGCTGGCGGTGTAACGACTATCTCGGCAAACTGGACGAGCGGAGGCTTAACCAGTTCAAGTATCGTCATCGATGCCGATGTGCGGGAATATAACGATTCAATTAGTCCAACATATGACACTGGCGGCGTCGTTAGAGACATGTTTACCTGTACAAGCTGCGCGGGGCCCGCGGGTTCGCTCAGTGGCACAAGCGATATTGTCACTCAAGCAGCGATCATGACTCAGGCTCCAACCGGTGTGAGTAGTCTGTACGCCGGAACACAGCTGGATATCGATTCGACCAGCATCTTTTCTGCCTACACAGATGCGCTGAATCAGGCGTCCTATACCCAGCCAACATGGATGCAGGGCATTGCTGCTGAGCCCGACTACTTCTCTTTTGCGGCTTTCAGTGCAACTGCATCACCGACACCCACATTTGACCTCTTTTTTGACATGAGCGGCGGAACAAATGGAACTTCGCCAACTGCCAGTACTTTGAGTGCTTCAACATTCACAGCGGTTGGAGGAATGACTTACAACACGGGTTCTGGAAAAGCAGGCTTGACAGCTTGCACGTCTGGACCTTCTTCGCATCTTCCGAACGGGTCGAATATTGCTGGAGTGTACTATACGGGCTCAAGTACGCTCAACGTATGCGGAGTAACTTCTACAACAGGCACTAACATTGGATACGATGCCATCATCGTCAATTCAACTTCTCCGCAGCCGTCTGTATCCATTGGATTCACGTTCCAATCGAGCTGTCCTTCGGGAAACTCCGATTGTGGTGCGGCCGGAGGAATCGCCTTCCCATTTGGAAACTACGATTATGCCGAAGTGCACCTAAACTGCCAGAATACGGGCGGGCACGGGAAGATCTCGCTCGAGTTATCCACTGGCTGTGTTGTTAACTCCCCAATCACCTATGTAGCGAATACACCCTACCGGATTAATATTCAATTGACCCAAGGGCCATCTTCTACCGAGAGGATGACGGTGTGTGCAGATGGACCGGGAGGTGCGGTGTTAGGAACCATAAGTGGTACGGGTGCTGCAAGTGCCGGCCTGAATTTCAACGCAGCGATTGGGATGACAGGAGAGGAACCCAACACGTCTGGATATAACTACTACTGGCGTAACGTTATCGTTAGCTCAACGGGCCAATACTCCACCACGAGCTGTTTCTAACGAGCTGGCGAAGTCATCGATCACGGTCGTGTGGCCGACTCGTACCTGCCGGAGTTGCCGAGGCCGAATATCACAGAGACGATTTTGCCAGCCGAACATTTCGCGCGCACCCCGTGCGATTTGAATCTCAACCCTTCGGAAGAGCAGCCTCTGATTCCTCTGATGGGCGTAGATCGTCCTGTAGCTCACACCCTCTAGAAATCAAACTCCCTATCCTCCGAAGAAATGATGGATAATTGGCCGCGAAAAGTGGACTATTTGTCAGTAAAACCTCGGGCAAATTCCTGCGCCACCTGCGCCGACATCGTCTTTGCCGAATTGCCGTGAGACAATGCCCTCGGCGCGCTTCCCCGAGCTTTCTCCCCGGCTGTCCCCTCGACCTCATGGCCATTTCCACGCGCATTGTCAATCTGCTTTTTGGGCGGCCGCTGGCCACCAACGAAGAGCGCGCCGAGCACATCGGCCCCATCGCGGGCAAGTCCTAATTTCCTCTATTGGCTTCCTTGCCCTTTCAGCATCGCCTGAAGCTGGAGAGCCTCCTTATTTTCGGGGTCCATGTGTAAGGCCTGTTGCACGACTGTATCCGCCTCTGAGAAGCGAGACTCACTGGCCAGCGTTGCCGCCAGATTCACCAGTGCGCGCGGAAACGCGGGATCGCTTTTGATTACCTCGCGAAACATTTGCTCCGCAGCGGTGTCGTTCCCTTGCTGGCCATAGAGCGTTCCGAGGTTATTTTCCGCATCGGCGAAATCGGGTTTCAGCGCAATGGCGGTTTTGAATTCCTGTTCTGCCGCGGCCTGTTGGTCTGTCTGTCCGTCCGAGAGGAGGGCAAGACCGAGATGGTTGTGCGCGTCTGCAAGTTTGGGATCGATTTGAATTGCAGCCTTGAATTGCGAGATTGCGTCGTCAACGCGGCCCTGATGTACAAGTGCGCTGCCAAGGCTGTCGCGAAGATCCGCAGAGTCGGGATAAAACTGCATTGCCTTCTCGTATTCAGCCACTGCGGCGTCGGTCTGCCCGGCGCCAATCAGTGCGCGTCCCAGGTTCACGTGGACCAGGTTGTACTGCGGATTCAATTCCAGCGCTCTCTGAAACTGCGGAACGGCTTCAACGTATTTGCCGGTTCGCGTTAGCGCGACGCCGAGATTATTCACGATGCGCGCGTTGTCTGGGTTATCGTTCTTGAGCTTGATCCATGCTTCGATTGCTTCTGTCTCCTGGCCCTTTTCAGCCAGTTCGACGGCATGATCGAACCGCTTGTACATCTCGACCGCGGGTGTGTCGATTTTTACCAAACCATTCGGCGGAATGTTCACGAATTCCGGCAGATTCACGGCACGATTCGCCGCGGTGGGGTTGTCAATGAAGATCGCCGGGCTGTCGTTGCCTTGCTCGTCGACGTGGGTCAGGTACATGCGGGTGAAAGGTCCGCGGCTCTTGGATGAAAACACAAGCCATCGGCCGTTGGGCGACCAGCTATGCCAGGAGTTCATGGGATACATGTTGGCGCGCATTTTGCGCGCTGTTCCACCTTCGGCCTGCACGATATACAACTGGCCATCGGGGCGCATGAGCAATCCATTGTGCGCCTGAACAAAGACGAGCCATTTGCCGTCCGGGGAAATCTTCGGAAACGAATTACTCATTCCGTTTGCCGACGCGCCGGCGATTGGTTCGGCTTTGCCTCCTTTGCCGTCATTGAATGGCACACGGTATAGATCGTATTGGATCTGAATCTCGTTTGGATCGTTCGAATGCGTCGCGAGGGGCCGGCCGGGTGGATAAGGATCTTGCGCTTTCGCCCTAATGAACACGATGTATTTTCCGTCCGGACTCCACACGCCGTTGGCTTGCACGTAGTTGGGATCGTCAGCGCCGGGCAGCGGATGGCGCTCGCCGGTGATTCTGTCGTACCAGTACAAAACTCCGCGTGTGGGATAGAAAACCTGGAGAAACTTGTAGTCGAGAAAGTTGGCCACGTAGTAGTTGTTCTCGGAAGGCCGTTCCGCGCTCGTCACCATCGTCAACACGTATCGGCCGTCAGGCGATACCTGCGACATAAACCCGACGCGGTTGAACGCAAACTGGCGATCCCCGGTCAAATTCCAGGAGATCATGTCCTGACTGCGAATCTCCGTCTGCGGCTTGAGCGAAACCACCGCATAGAGACCTTTGTCATTTTGCGGACCGTCCATGTCCATGCCGAAGGTTTTGCCGTCGCGCGAGAACGAATGACAATTCGCACAGGTGTGCATTCCCTCAAGCACGACCCGGCTCTGCGGCCGATCGATGGAGCGAAGGCGCCACTGAATCAGCGGAATTGCCGTCGGCGCTAGAGGCTTAATGACTCCCTTTTCGGTTTCGGACGGCATCAGCGGGACATCGCGATAGAAGATCGGCGCGCCTACTGGATCCTTGGACGTGGAGATAGCAACTTTTCCATCGGAGATTGGATGGAGCGAATCTTCTGACGCAAAGCCGGTGATCGTGATGCGCGCTGCACCGGACACGGAGTGCTCCTTGATCTGTCGCCATGTTTTTTCACCGGGAATCCATGTATGTGAGGCGGCCTGTTCGGCGCTCAGTTTCGGCAACTCATTGCGAGCGGAGATGCAGCGCTGATCCATCTCGCCGATGTCGATCCCAGGTCCGGAGGATACGGTGTGAATCGACGATGAACCGTCGCTGAAACGTATTTCGATCCTCCAATGGTGTGCGCTTTCGGCATTGTCGCGCCAGATAAATGTGGGTGGCGTGATTTCGGGAGGAAAGATGGAATTGTCTTGAGGATAGTCGATGAGGATTCCGGCGGTCTTGGTCTCGGAGGCGAATACAGCCGAGCGCATTCGATCGCCCACCTGCCAGCTCGTTGTGAGGATTACCCCCGTTAATAAGCAGATAACGATACCATTTGGCTTCACGACAGTTCCTTTTCAATTCTCATTTGACATCAAGTTTTCTGGGATTGAATCGATTGGCGGCGTGCTGCCAAGGCACTTACTTCCGATGCAGAGAATTTTTTGCGATGGACTATAGGGGTTCCACAATTGCTGTACCCCGAAAGCACCGCCATCAAGTGGCATTTTCCTTAAGAAAATGACACCTTGCACGATACCTGAAAGGGCACGTTAATTGTGGAACCGCTCTAGTGCCCTGTCAAGCATTTCGTACGCCTGACCGAGCGGAAAGAAGGCAGATGGCCCCCGGCTGCGCTCGCGAAGTCGGATGGAAAGGCGAAACCGAAACAGGCCGAAAGCATTACGACGGCGCGACCGAAATCAGCCGGATGGAGGGGATTCATTCTCATCGTCAGCCTTACATTAGACCGAGGCACATCGATTTCGGCATGATACCTCAGGCTAGCGAAATCGACGGACTGATGCACAATGGCTTTTTGAAGGTTCTGAGAGGATCGTGGCGAATCCGGAAGTTTCTTCTCTCTCAGCTACGCGAGCAATGGCGCATTGAATACGGGGACGCGCTGAAAGTTCCCGAGCGAGCTAGCAACACGGAAATTTAATCGACTACCCGGCCCAACCGCGGTCATTATGATTGCAGTCCAGAAACGGAGTTGAACGTGGTCGACATTTGGAAGGATGTCAAACATTCACTTCAAATCCTCAGAAAGAACCCAGGCTTCACCATCGCCGCAGTTGCCGCACTAGCGCTAGGCATCGGAGCCAACACTGCGATCTTCTCTGTGGTGAATACGGTTCTGCTGAAACCCCTCACCTATCCCGACGCCGATCGCATGGTGAACTTTCTGGTGCCCGCGGCCGAAATTGCCAATGACCTTCACAACATCCCGGAGTTTCACCTCTTTGAGCGGCAAACGAAAATATTTAAGAAGGTCGTGGCATTCGACAACGCGGGCCCCGGCTTTAACCTGACCGGCGGCAGCCGTCCCGAGCAGGTCGACGGGATTCACGTGACGGAGGGCTACTTCCGCGTGTATGGCGCGCCCGTGGCGCTGGGACGGACATTCACCCCGCAGGAGGACTCGCCCCACGGCGGCAAGGTGGTGGTGCTGAGCTACGGCCTGTGGCAGCGCAAGTTCGACGGCGACCCGGCCATCGTAGGGAAATCGATCTCATTGGGCAATGAGCCGTATACCGTCGTGGGCGTGATCGGAAAGGATTTCCTGGGTGTCGTGCAGGCCGACCTCTGGCTGCCGTTTCAGTTTGACCCAGCGAGCACCGACATGAACGTCTTCTTTTTCATGACCGGGGTGCTGCAGCCGGGCGTCACCGTGGCGCAAGCCAACGCCGAATTAGCGGCACTGAGCTCTGAGTACCTTCGAGAGTACCCGAAAGGGTGGGATCCGCACCCCAGGGTCGGGCCATTGCGCGACAGCATCATCGGCGACGCGCGCAATTCGCTGCTGATGATGCTGGGCGCGGTAGCACTGGTGCTGCTGATCTCCTGCGCCAATGTCGCCAATCTGCTGCTGGTGC
>Ga0182030_10013173_pt1 | contig 16483 bp, 38 predicted proteins | sample 812S3MmetaG_FD_121299 | JGI IMG/M metagenome (GOLD analysis project Ga0182030, IMG submission 121299) | Permafrost microbial communities from Stordalen Mire, Sweden - 812S3M metaG (Illumina Assembly) | ecosystem: Environmental > Terrestrial > Soil > Wetlands > Permafrost | place: Sweden...
CCGAGCCGGTATCGCCCTTTGCACCGGCAGGACCAGCCGGCCCAGTTGCGCCGACAGGACCCTGTGAGCCAACACCGTTAGCGCCTGGCGTCCCAGCCGAGCCGGTATCGCCCTTTGCACCGGTAGGGCCGGCAGGGCCAGATGCCCCGACAGGCCCTTGAGGGCCACTAGGACCGGCGGGACCGGTGGCACCGGTATTGCCCTTGGCGCCCGGCACGCCGGCCGCTCCTGGGGCGCCTGGGGGGCCTGTAACGGACGGGCCGGCGGGACCGGTAGCGCCCGTGGCACCGGTGGCACCCTTAGCGCCGGCAGCGCCGGCAGGACCAGCAGGGCCGGTTGAACCGGCGGGACCGACGGGGCCGGCAGGTCCCTGAGGACCGGCAGGGCCAGGCGAGCACTGACACGTAGGCGGCGACGGCGTGGTGCACGCCACCGCTGCACCAATGCCGCCAAATGTAACGACGGCAGCCAGCACCGGTATAACGATAATCTTTCTGATTCTCATTTATCTCTCCTTAGGTTAGTTGCATACTTGCGGACCCAATAAATCGGTAGTGCGCCGGGGAATGGCCCGCCTTCGGTTAGTACATGGTCTGCATCTTTACCGACTCCAGTTACCTTACGATGCTCGCCGTTCGGTATATCGAATTCATCACCGATCGCAAACACCCATACCCCAAGGTCCATTACTTTACCACCGGGTATACTTGCTGGCCAGCGCTACCGATAGCAGGGCGCACGACGTAGACATGATCACCCTCACCCAAATACTCGACCACGACGGTGTCGGACAATTCCCAGTTATCGGCTTCAAGCTCGCACTTTCTGAGCATAAACGGCTCAGCCTTTTCACTCCCTCTCTTTTTTACCACTAACTCAGTGTCTTCGATATAAAGGACGACATCCTTTTGTACCCAGGACGTCCGACGAACACGGTGACCATCAAGCATTTTGCTTATAGCCCAGTAAATGTCATGCATTACGCTCTGCCTTCCTTTCTATTGAAGCACGTTCACGGTTGCGCTTGATTATGGCGACTTCGAGCTTCGATGTCCAGGTGCATGTTGCCCGAGTCATCTTGTTGAACAAATGCGGAGCCGGCACGCCGGTGTGTAAATGTGCAGGAGCTTTCTTCGTCTTGCCAACTTCTTCTTTACTCAATGCAACCTCCTTGCTATGCGATAATGCCACTCGCCACCGTTGAAGTCGACGCCCATATCCCGCAATAGCTTAGCCTCACGCTTTTGCACTAGGGCTGTGACCTTTACATGCTTTACGAATGTGTTGGTATCTTCCCACACATCGATTAGATCGCGGACGGGAAGGTAATCAACCATGCCCGGATAAACCTGAACCCAAACACGGCCCTTCTCTTTGTAGCTGCGCTCGATAACTACCTCGTCATCATCCTCCACTTGTGTGCATCGGTTGATGTCAGTGACACTGCCGACCTTAGCAGCCCCATCTCGGTAATAGTTCCACTGCCGTTTCCCAAAGTTTTCAGCATCGAAAAACTTAGTGGTGACAGATATGTGGTCGACCTTGAAGCCGATGCTTTCCCAGGCTCGAAACAGATCACGGACAGGTGCGAAGTCCGAAAAGGATTTCGTGAGCTTCATAGACCGGCGACCATTCTGCGGACGCCTCTTTATTGTCCGGCTCATGCAGTCTCCTTATAGTAAGTCCAGGTATGGCCTGTCTCGAATTTGACAGACACTTCCGTTGTTAGAGGGTTGTCGAGTAGGGTACTGATTGCCTTGCCATACTCTTCAGTCGTGTTGTTGAGCAGCACCTCGTAAAATGTCACCGAGTCTTTAGCGATTATCCGTGCCATTATTTATGCCTCCCTGTATTTGTCTCTGCGCAGTCCACGCAGGTGTTGTACCGTGCTGTTTGCACAGTGTAGGCCACGCCTAAGACTAACTGATGTAGGGGCTTTATCATAAAGCATACCCCACAGAGAAACTCGAATGGCTGCCTAAGACAGAAGCCCTCTTGCTCCCAAGTGAATAGGTGCATTCCTTCATATGCGTAATTCTCGTAGTAGATTTTCACAGTGCCCTCCAGGTTCGATCCATTTGCTCATCGTGGAGAATGCAATACGGTTCCTCAAAACGGCTGCTACTGCTTTGCCGCATCATTTCTTTCGGAGAAGTGTACTCACCATATAGGGTCACCGATAGCACAGGCTGTTCCATTCTGGATAGATGGATCAGCCGACGCTGCTCATGTTGCATTGCACGTCGAGCGGTTACCCGGATAAATGCACCTGGATTTCTTAGGTCGTCACGAGTCATTGCTTTAGCAGCGGCTTCAAATCCGATGCTCTCAACGTCGTCCCGTTGCCAGGCCGGCACCTTCAGCCGACTAAGCTCTGCTCGGACAATCTCAACGGCGTTCACAAGGTGACTGCCATATAACGGTGCGATGTATCGTCTTGACCAGTAACAGTCACCGACTTTATTATTCTCGGGCCGCTTTTAGTGTCCCTAAGCAGCCGAGCGATCGGGCCATCATCGGATATATCCTGAACAACTCTCGCAACCCAAGTCCCATTATCGTCTAACCGCTCGCAGGTAACTCTCATGCTAGTGCCGTTAGGCCCGCCAGGATTCCCAGCAAGACTACTCCGCATAATACAGCGAGCAGAAAAATCGGCCACAGCTTTGCATCGCTGTAGTCAACGGTATCAACGACCTCATTATAATCCTCGACGGCAGTAGCCGGCAATTCATAAAAGGGATAAGCGTGTGGGCCGTAGTCAGACACAGGCACGCCGGTGTAACCGATACAGCCGTAGAGACAACCGTCGAATTGATAAACGATCGTACCTTTGACAACCGTTTCCGATAGCCAAGGACATTCCTCGGGTGTAACGTCTCGGGTTACGATTAGTCTAGCCATTCTGCTTTCCTTTCCACTCTTCGTCATTCTCGATTGTTGCCTTGAAGTAACTGCGGGATGCATGATGCCACACGACAACCCCCTCAGGCTCCATAAAGCCCGGAACTGCCGATGACCCGTAACGTCCCAGTTCCCACAAAAGATCATTCGTCACTCCGGTGCTAAACGGGCCTTCATAAAGCACCGGCACGCAATAGACACCGATGTCATGCAGTTGCCCACTATCGAGTGAAAGCCACCGTGCCGTATTGAACAGTGAGAACCGCTTTTCATGCAGCCCGTAATTGCGCTGTATGCCCTGCCCCCACCATTCTCCGAAGTGTCGACCTGGACCTAGCAATGTTGCCAGAGCAACCTTGTTAGACTCAACCCATGCAGCGAAGCCGTAATTGTCCTGGATCGGAGTAATGAGACGAGTGCGGCTCTGCGCATAAACGGTATCGACGGTCGCAGGAACCCGACATTCCAAACTCAGCGGGTCATCAGGTTCGATCACGACGCACGCATTAGTGCCGTCGATCTTCTCGGTTATGGTGCAGTCCCGATTCAGCCGGGGTATCTTTGCGAAGCCTTCAAATTCCATTAGTTGTCCCTTTCTCTTTCAAGGTGTAATCGGAATGAAACGCTAACCACAAAATTGTGTTGAGAGTCGCCTTTGTCTCTTTGACTACCTGCTCTCTGTGACCATACCCTTTCACGGTCAAAAGGAAGGCAAGTTCCTGTTCGCCTTCCTTAGCGGATGTCGTCGGCAAAGCCAAAGCCCAGTGCCTCGGTAGCATTTAGCGCCCAGTCCTGGCGGTTGTATTTCTTCATGAACGCAGTACGGGTGATCTTATTATCACACCGATCAAGAAAAACGTTCACCATGCGATCAGACATACGCCTCAGCCAAGCAGCGTTGTCGTCAAGATCGCTCGCCTTGCCCGAGGTTTGCATAGACGGCTCGTGGATTAGCAGCCAAGATTCAGGACCGACATATCGGTTCGTGCAAGCTTGCAACAGAATGCCGGACATCGAGGAAGCCCACCCTCGGACATATCCGTTGAACACCCAGCCGGCCCGACGCTGCGCTGCAATTTCGTCGAACAGCGCCATGCCGGTGAATGCCTCGCCGCCTGGACCGCAAATGATGACGTCGATTGCACTTGGCTTTTCACCGAGGTATTCGGCTTCATGCACAAAAGTGCGCAGTCGGAAGATGTTCGTGTAGATTAGCTCCTCGTTTATCTGACCCCAAACAACCAGGGTCCGATTAGTCGTGGTTGTAATCCGGCTCAGCCGCTCATCCCGCTCGGTCGAACGGAAATGCACTTCAAGGTCAGCCTTCTGCAAAACAAACAGGTCGGCTTCAGCACTAGCCTTGATAGCATTAGCATCGAATTGTCGGGCCTCCGCTAGGTCCTTGTTCACCTTTGCTGTTTCTGCGTCAATTGTCATTTGGCTCCTTTTATGAAGTCGGCCAGTTCATTCTCTAGCCGTTCAATTACATGCTTCGGATAGTTGTACTTGCGAGTAGCATCTATGTAGGCTCGGCCGGCTTCAGCTTCAGTATCGAAGTAGCCGAGATACCTACGACTACCAGACTCATCTGTAGCACGAACCAGATATTTCTGACTGGCTTTATGCCAAACCACTCCGATTAGAGTACACCGACCCCAGCTTCTTCGGTTGCGGACATTGTTTGATCTAGTCCCCACTACAAGATTACTCAGACAGTTATTCAAACCGTTGTGGTCCTGATGGTCGACTTCCCGACCGTCGCCAGGCTCGACGCCTGTGATTGCATTGTGCATTCGTATGATCCCACTGTGTTTTCTTGATACCCACACAGCCTCTCCCTTACGACCAGTCCTTTTAGCATAGAAAGTCTTAGCCCCGGCATCCCAACAAGCATACCATTTCCATTTCATCAAATATTCATAACTGCCATCATCGACTAAGGCGAACTGTCCTTGCGTTAGCGGTATCTGCTTCACTTCTCACCTTCCTTCGAGCTTTTTGACTACAGGCATTATGCACTTGCCGATCTTCTCCAACCACGGGCATCCCACATAATGAACATAAGGGCCACTTTACCGGAGGCCCAATGCGCAATGCGGCATTAGCGAGTACGTCTAATTCCCGTTGTACCTTTTGCCAACGGTCGAGCCATTCTCGGGCTGCTCCGGTGCGCAGAGCTTGATTACCGGTCGGATCATTGAAAGCTACATTTCCACCGGGAGGCGTTATGCCTCCCGTCGGCTCGCCGCCATACCGAGCAATGTCTGCAATTTCGGAGGCGAGCCGGCTAATTACGTTGACAGATCGTTTAGGCGAAAGTCGCATCATCCAACGCTAACAGCAATGCATCGAATTCAATTGTGCCAGTCCGCAAATGCCACGTCCTGTCAGATCGGTTGTCGAGCACGTAGGCATTCTTGCCTCCGTTGCAAAGGATCACCCGAGGCATAGCAGGATCAGGGATAAAGGCACCCTCCTTTTTGCCACGAAGCTCGGCTGCCCGTTCCTTCTTAGTGATAATCGGGATGCCCGCCATTACAGCCAACCCACAACGAGGCGGGGAGCTTCACCGATGTTTTCTTCCTCCATGCCATAAACCCGACAGGTATAGCCGAGGACTCGCAGAGCAGACTGCACATGGTCAACCCGGTAATCGAAACCGGGAAGCTCAAGTCCGAGCAAATCGAACGTTGCACTGAAATGCCCATCGTTCGCTGCATTGTTTATCGTGTCGTCAATGTAGTCGAGCCACTGCGCACTATCGGCCTCGGCGTTATTTATTGATCTGGCCAAATCTTTGGCCTCACTTGCTAAGAGCATCATACCTCCATACCTTGTCTCGTAGATATGCGTATTCGGCGTGTGTCATAACCACGACCGAGAATGTATGTTCCTCGCCGTCAATAGGCGAAGTCTCACTAACTTCCCAAGCATTGGGAAATGCCTCCACAAGATCACGCCCAAGGTCAGCGGCCATATCCTGACGTACAGCGGACCTGACTTCTTCAGGACCGCAGCGAAGCTGCGTCAAAAACAGCCGGGGGATTATTTGCCTAGCCGTTAGTGTCTGCGCCATCCCGCTCCTTTTCCATACCGGCGAGGAATTCGGGGTCACTCTCAGCCTCGGTCGGGACAACCTCAGCAGGCTTGCTAAGCAACAGCCCACCGCTTCGAGCATCACGGCCTTGTACGGACTTGCCAGCCTTAGCAGCGACCTTGAGGTTTAGAGCCTTAGCGTGCTGGAAAATCGCACGAGACAACTCGATAGCCGAGTTAGGGTTTATGGGGAATTGCAGGTTACCAATGATCGTTTGAGCCACAAGCATAACAAACCCTTGCTCGTCATTAGTGTCTACCTGAAAGTTAGGCGCAGGGACGACGGGGACGTACTGAATTTCAGGAGGCATTTGTGCCCTCACTTTCTGTCGACGCCTCAACGGCGTTGTCTTGGAACAGCCTGCACTTAGGCTTGTTCGTTGCACTTCTCACAAATGCCCTCCTTGCTTAGGCGACCGCGACACGCACAATAAGCCGGCGGTGACTTCTTCGCCAGCTTGAAATTTCGATCGACGTTGAATTCCCTAACGGGCCTTTGGTAGCCCTTAGGATTTTGTACTCGGCGCTGCTGTTCCATTATGCTTTGTCTCTCCCTTGACAGGTGACCACGGCTTAGGGGCCGGGGTCGGTTTATTAGCGACAGCCTCCGCAGACCTGAGTGCATTATCCAGGTCTGCAGCGTAGCTACAACAGACTGCCAAGGCGACTACCAGTCGGCCGAGGCGTTGGTGGTTAGCGGGCAATGTAAAGGCCGCTAAAGGGATATTGCGTAAGCCCGCCCCGGTTGTCGAGGTTAGCCTCAAGCTCGATACGAGCATCGTGCTTGCTGCGATGCCCGCCGGAATAACTGACAGGCTCAACCTTGGTCCGGGTGCGCCCGGACTTAGTTTGCACTGTGATCTTACGATGTAAGATCGCACTAACTAAGCCGTCTTGCTCGGCAGGGTAGGTAAGGACAAACTCATTGCTCAGCATGTTAGTTAGCTCCTTTGTTGGTTGTTAGAGAGGGATCGTCTTCTTTGACGAAGCGAATCGGTTCGGTGGGCAGAGGGTTTATACCCGGAAATCCGTAGGCGTTCGATAGGCTGTTCATAAGGTTGAGTGCCTTTTTCTCAGCCTCTGAAAGGGTCTGGCGTACAACGCTGCTCGACATTGGCACACGCTCGGTGAGTGTCTCGGTCGCACTCTTTTCCAGTGAGTAGCTATGGTCCCGATATGAATAGAAGGCGACCATTTGCGGTACCGGCATCGGTACATAGTCATTCTTCTCAAGAAGCCACTTCGGATCAGTTCGCTCTTTGACTACTTTCTTGACTCGGGTAATTGTGGCGCCCGTCGAAGTGAAGTCATCGACTAAACAATACCTCATGCCCAGTCGAAGCCAATTCTCAACTAGCGTACTGGCATGGGAATTTTGCAAGTCAACCTGCTTGCGGATGACGACGAGCGGCTTATGAAGCCTCACGGCGACGATCGGTCCGACAAGCAGGCCCGACACTCCGGTCACCACGATGCTGTCCCATTCATTCTTATGCAGCCTCAGGTCTGCGGTCGTCCTGCGAGCGACCTTCTCCAAATCTCCGAGGCCGTCACCACCGTATATCACTGTTACCTCCTGGGTTTCTTGGTGTATGTAATGTTGGCGTACAACGGTGAACCGGTGAGACGGGCAGCCACGATGCGATGGTGCCCGTTCCATATCCATTTTTGCCCATTGCGCATCTGAACTATCTCGACCAAATCGTGGTCACCAGGGTGTCGAGCGTATCTCTTTACCCTTGTAAGGCTTAGGTAATCCTGTGTTGTGTAGAGATGGGTCCTTGCCCCTATGAGGATTCTATAGTCAGTTTCAAGGTCAATTTCATAGGGAAGAGGGTCATCCTCTTCCCTGACGATCACGTTTACGGAGGCAAGAAACTGGGCTAGTAGTTCACCGCTGAGACTTGCCACCGCCGGCCTTCCGGGCGTTGAACGCACAGACTCGACATGCCGGGGTCCCGCCGCCGGCCGTAGCCGGGTGCTGGCAAGGTGCCTGGACAGTCGAATGTGTGTTCCCCTTTTGACCTGCACTCCGACCAGGCACTATTCCACCTGCGGTCCGTGTAGCCTTCGCAGAGCGTTTCAGGGGCCGGGATGGCACTGCCACCAGCCGGCGCCCCTTAGCGGGCGCTGCGGCCTTTCTAGGGGTCTTAGCGGGGACCTTAGCCTGTCTGCTGGCCCCTGCGGCAGGGACCTTAGATGCCCTGGTCGCCGTGGGGGCCTTTACAGGCTCTGTGGGGGCCGTGGCGGGCACGGACGGGGTAGCTGCCTTTGGCGGGCGCCCTCGCCGCCTGGGAGCGGCTACAGGTGCCTCGGGCGTGGCGCCCTTCGCCGGCCGTCCCCGCCTACGCTTCACCGCCGCTGCGGTGTCAGGCTCAGCCTCGGGCACTTGCCCACGAGTGATGCCCGCCGCCTCGGCAGTCAGTCTCACGGCAACTAGGGCACGCTCGGCTGCGTCTCGCACGGCGCCGCTAGTGGCCGGCGTGAACGCCGGCTCCTGATCGGCATACACTCGACGCACAGCGTTTTGTAGCTGCTCGAACATGAACCGAAAGCTACCCTTGTCAAACTCGACTACGAGCTTGCCCGAGGTATCCGAGAGAAGCTTTGTGCCGCTGTATTGCTTTATCGGTCGGAGCTTCCCAGAAGGGGGGAACTGACTTTCAAAGTCTGAAAGGGTTGGAGCCGGGGCTTCGATTGCGGGGGCGAGTTTACGGCGGACCATTGTAGTAACTCCTTTATTAGGTCGTCGATGCTGTAATGTATGGCAGTGAAGAAGTTCAACATAACGTCAAACCGGTCCGGGTCCGCTTCAAATAGAGCGGACACCGGTTTACCTTGGCCGACTAAGTAGCCCGCCTCGGTGTGACCTGACTTGCCGGCAGGCATTAGCAGCACGCCGACATTGCTCAAGTCGAGAAACTTGCGATCGAAACCAAACACATGCTTTGCAGCGTAACCGTCGAGCGCCTCGGCCATCGTGTGGCCCTTAGCCTGTTCGTAGTCACGCCAATAGTCATCGGCCTCGGGGCCGGCTGCATACCAATCATCGAACACCTCTAACCCCGTGGCCAGTCGAAGCTTTCGAGCAACAACAGGCACACGGGGATTGCGAAGCGAACCAATTAGATAAAGCATTTAGGCGGTGGCGCCGGTAATAACCCCGGCTACCTCGGCAGCGGTTAGGTAGTGCTTCACTGACCAGTTACCAACGGCATCACGGACAAGCTCCGTGCCGTCGACAGCTACGGCGCCGACGACTTGCCGGTTAGCGCCATAGTGGTATGTGGCGATGTCCTTACCGAGGATGGAAGTACCGGCCAAGACCGGGGCATCATATCTCGAAGGGGCATCATATCTCGGTTGATATCCAAGCATGGTGGTTTCTCCTTAGGATGGTTGATCGGCGTATGGGGCAAGGTCAATGCGGACCAAGCCATTAGTTGCAACTACGTGCTCGAACACTTCACCGTCTGGTGTGAACCTGGTAAGGCGCTCAGCCCTGAAGCCGGGCACACGGTCAGTGAGAAACTTGGTGGCTGCTACACAACCCATAGTCCTGGGCCTGCTTATCCAACAAGCTATTACTTCGTCAATCGTCATTAGTGGCCACTCTCCCTCGGCACGCCTTCTTACTGGCGACCCTCTTCTTATTAGGCTCGGTCACTGCCCGCTGGGTAGTGTACGGCGTGCGGATGCCTAATTCCATCCAATGGGTATAGCCGGCGTCCTTTGCTGAGACGACGCCGCCATTACGATTACGTCTTTTTGCCATTGCGCAGCTTTCTGTAGCCGTGCCACTTGCTGGCACGGTGAAACACACGGCGGCGAACTGTTCGCCTAACGAGGTACCCTAGCATTTCGCTTCTGCCTTTCTTGCAGGAGTAGCACTGTACCTCGGGACTAGACCTGCGGTATCTACCTGACCTCAATGCAACGGCAGCCTGATCGGAGGCACGCGCTGGTGGGGGGTTCCTGTGTGTAGTATTCAGTAGGCCAACGTAACGATGGTCGTTACCTTGGGCGAGGAGGCACTCGATGCCCGGTCACCACGGCAGAGGCACTCGGCCGGCTGATAGGGCCACCGATAGTGAGGGGAGTACCCCCTTGAAGCGATCCAACTTGTTCAGGTCACGGAGCAGTAACACTTCGGGACCGGGTTCGGGTGTGCCACGAGCTTGCGCCGCAGCTTTGGCCATAGTGATTTTCTTAGCCTTGACCGCTTTTACAAGCGCCGGCACTTTAGCTACTGCCTTAGCTTGCTGCACATTCTCACGAGACACACCCATTGCCTTTGCAGCCTTAGCAGCCGCTCTGGCATTCTCGTCCCGTTCTGTTGGGACGTGATCCGTCCCAACAGAATCTACTGGCTTCCTCTTCTGACGTTCCTTAGCTTCAGCGGTGTAGAGCTTTTCAAGTTCAAGAGCAATAAAGGATTTGTCATCTCGACTCAACTGTCGGCGGCGCATGTTGAGAGAGATAATATACCCGATAGCATCATCGGTGTAGGGATACTCCTTGACAAGAATTTGTTTGCCGGCAGCCTTACAAGCTAGGTAACGGTTGCGTCCGTCTATCAGACAAAACTTGTCACCTTGAAAGAGCCTCCACAAAACAACAGGCTCCATTAGACCCCGCAGTTTTATATCGGCCACAAGCTCATCAAACTCTTCGCCTACCATTAGCGGGAACAGATTAGCGGCCTCGTGAACCTTCACGGTCCCGTAGCCCGGCAACGTCACGCTATCTAGTTTGTCTCCGGGCTTTTGCATTCTCTCTTCTTCCTTTCGGCCTGCTCGACTGACTTAGGTACCCGAGCATTACTGACTTCCTCTCGGCAGAAGCCCCACGTCTCTTTGAATTGAGACATGAGAGCAATGTACTTGTCGAAGACTTCGACAAGCTCCTGTCTTTCCTCTGCGAGTAGTTCTTTGCCTTTGGTTACTAGCTGCTCTACTTCTTGAAGCCCTCCGTTCTGAAGACCTTTCTCAGCAGTCCAGCTATGACATATGCCTCGGGTAGACACCATTATCGCCACCCGTCGTTCTGTTCTCTCCTGCCTTTGCTCTTGTGTGAGGCGGGCGGGGTAGTTCTTGCCATCGAGGCCGATAGTCCTTGCGGGTGTTCCAGGTGAATCATTTTGGCTCACCTGCGGTGTCCGGCACGCAGTCCTTTGGCTTACACCCATAGCTGAAGCGGCTGCTCGACTCGACATGCCAGCATCACGAAGCTCAGTACCACAGTCCCTAGGGAGATTTATCTGTTCTGCTTCGCAATACAGGTTCCACGATGCATACCCGAGTGCGATCCAGACTCGACCTTTCCACGCTTGTATGGCAAGGGCGGCAGCATTGTCACATGCTAGCTTTAGAGCCTTGGTAATTGCTCGGGCTGCGGTCTTTGTTAGTTGCTTTGATGGCGCCTCGTTAGGCACGAGTGCCAGATTGGGCCTCATCTAGTTTCTTCCTTTCGGCAGCCTCAACGGAGGCTACTAGCAGATTGAACATCGGGCTATTACTGGGACCAGCAAGCGACGCTTCAAGCTCAGCCATTAGGTCACGAGGTTCAGCAGCAAGGGCGATGCGGGCAAGCCTAGCTTTGTGCCTGCGCCGCACCGCCTGATACGAAGCACCGAGGGATATTACCTCGGCCTCTTTAGCCTCGGCCAAACTAAGCGCTTTCCACGTCAGCATCGTCTCTTAGATTACTAAATTGACCGGGGAAATCCAGAACGGTTGCAATCGCCTCCACCGGTGTGCCGGCGGCGACAGCAGCCGCTTGCCGTGCGGCCTTAGCTTGCAGCCATTCGAGGGTCGGCATTTCGGGCGCCCGGCTTAGCCCACGAGCAGAAAGACGCTCCGGGTAATGGGAGGCACTGCGGTTATGGACGGTGTTGTGTTTTCTCGACACTTACTTTCTCCTTGTCTTGTTGAATCGGAATGAACGGTTACGCCAACTGCCTGGGCCGGTGAATAGGAACATATACAGGCACCACCCAGCGACCCAGGCACACAGGTCTTTCACTTACACATAGACCAGGTCGAACACGTCAAGCCCTAACTCATCCTCGGTGAGCTTGGCCGCTATGGCGTCGAGCGGAACAGACAGCACCGTGGGGCAGCCACCGTTTTTTATGGAGGCTATAACCACGAGCAGTAGTTCACACTCGTTTTCGGTCAGTTCAATGTTGCGCACTAGCATCTCCTTTACCTCAGTTGGTACTCGTTAGTGCATTGGTCAGTTCTGGCATCCTCCATAGTACGCCACACAATAATGGCATCGGGTCCCATTAGCTCAAGGGCACGAGCTATATGAGCTTCGATAGCCTGGACCTTAGGGCTTTTGCCCTTTGCCTCATGCCATGCGCCGGCACTGCCGTGGTCAACGAACCGCAGATATAGCTTCATGTTCACTTCGTCCACTCCCATGTGACATCGTAGTCGGTTTTGACAACCGGCTTTTGATTGAGCAGGTCGTCTATGATACGCTCAGCAAGACAGTCATTCTCTGCCTCGACGGTTACTAGGAATTGGTATTCGTTCACTTTATCTCCTTGACTAGGGGGGCCTTGAATCCCCGAGGTGCGTTTACCCACTCGACCACCGTAAAGCGAGGTCCGTTCCTGCGACCCAACTCGAAGTCCATATTTCGGACCCAGGTCAAGCACCAGTATGCAGCCGACTTCCCGCTATCGGGACGAAACGAGACATTGTACCCGTCGTCGTCCCGGTACCGGACTAATGTCCTTTGTAAGGCGGCTACACTGGGATCAGGTCCCTCGTTCTCAAAGGTGATCGTGGCGAACCGCACTAATAGTTCGGTTGGCAGAGGCTTCACTGCCTGTCGAGCTTCAATCATTTCGGTGACACGGTTGCGGGCAGCGACCTTCGCTACCCGCATCGCCTTAGCTCTCGTGGTTTGCGTCATGTATAACGACCGACCCAAAGCAAGCGTGCCCATATGACAGCGATGACTGCACCGACGATTTCAACCATCATAGGACACCGTGAAGCTGTTATTGCTATTGACGGGAGAAGTCATCGTGTTGTCGAGGACGAACTTATCGGCACCGACCCCGGTCCCACTGAATTTGCAATTGGTGAGGGTGATGCCAGGCTGTAAGTCAGAACCGTTCACAAAGGGCGCCAACGGGCAAATCCCGCCGCAGCTAACCTTGCTGGTAATTGCCTCCACGATGTAATCGGCCGAAGGAGCTTTGGCCTCAAATAACGTCGTGGTTTCAAATACCTCACCGGTCGTAACGTTCTCGATGCCCACGAGCCAATTGCCAGGGCTGCGTGTGTCACCGATTACGACGGTGATCTTATTGCCGGCGTGGACAAGCAATGTCAATGGGCTGACCAGTTGCATCGGCGCCGGCAACTTCTCCCACCAGGCTGATACATAGAAGCCAGTGTGGCTGCAAAGGCCCGTATACGGGCTAATGGGGCTGAGTACAACGCCGGCCTGCAAAAGACCCTGCTTCGGAGTAAGACCCCCGACGCCGGCCCATATGGCGACCCGGCTCTTGCAAGTGTCGGCGTTAGTGAGATACGGCACTGTGAAGGTTGTAGTGACCCCGGTTATCGAACCGGTGATGGCATAGCCCGTCCAGTTATTCGACGGGATCGTTGTAATGCCAGAGGCTGAGGCCGGCACGGCGAACAGGCCGAGACTGGCGATGACTAATACACTTGCGAGTAGCTTACGCATAGCTAGATTAGCTCCTTGATTGTACGCAGCCCGCCGAGATGGCGAAGGACTGTACGGGTGACGTTGTACCGGTTCTCATAAACAAACTCGGCCATGCTGTCGCTGTTGTTGACGGCGAGGCCCATATAGTAGTCGAGCGTACTCTCATAGTCATCGCAGCCTTCAGCGACGGCTATTTGCTGGCAAGCAATTGCCCACCAGGAACAATCTTCAGTGTCGAGCCCATACCGTGAGCCTGGCACATATAGGTTGCCGTGCTGCAATAGAAAGGTGTGCATGTGGGTGATGGTCATTTCACTCCCTGGTCATATTCGTTGCCGTAGTAGTCGGCTTCGGCGAGGGCGTCGTAGTAATCATCCTCATCGAAGTCGTCGTAATAGACGCCCCAGTCGAAAGGCTCCAAGTCTTCATGTGACAACTCGAAAGGCCCATCGCTTAGCGGTGTGCGGTATTCGGACAAACCGTCCACGTCAATCGCCCTCCATTCCCATCTCATCAATGAGGCCGGCCAGGTCTTCAAAGCTGGCCGCTGCACCGTCGACATCGTCGCCGTTCAGTTCGTAGCAAAGGGCTATACCCGGAGACGCCTTACCGTCCCCACACGGTGAACCGAGCGCCCGGCAACCACGGCGCACGAAGTCATGATATACCGATCGGAAGCCGATCAGTTCGTCACCGTCATCGTCACGTAATTCAGCGACACGGTCGTGGATGGAATCTATTTCCCACGGCTCTCCACATTTCGGGCACAGGATGTCCATTACTGGTATTCCTTTCCAAAGGCAATGGCGTTAGCCACTATACTCGGCAGTTCGTCGAGGCTTCGTATTGTACCGAGAGCGCCCAACAGGAAGTGGAACGCAGCCGACTGTTGGCGATAAGACATCCCTCTCGTCCTGGCTATAACTTCATCTTCGAGTGTAAGCATTGCATCTCCTTTGTAGGTGATATTCGTTTGACGTACCGGAGTGAGCTTCCAGGGTCGGTAGCCCCCAGTGACGCACCACATAATTGCTGAAAGGAAGATGGTTGCACGTCTGCACCTGGCCGCTGCATATGTCAGCGACTTTCCCGTTGGCCTTGTCCATCGCTCAGAGACGGGCGGTGGCTATCATCGGCCTCTGTTCATCTTCGTGAAGCTCACTCCGGTACGTCAAACGAATATCGAGCGCCAGAATAAACGATCCAAATGGAACTGCGAGAGCCTTTCGGCACTCTCGCTTTCATAGGTTGTGCCGGGTTCCTTACGGGCGCTCGAACTAGTATGTCGTCCGTGCTTGGAATTCCGAACAAACAGAGCCTTCTCCGTGATTGTGTGATCGCATATTGCCAGTGGCATTCTGGCGCTTGATATTCATTTGGCAAAAGGCGCCGGCTGGAGGTACAGCTTGAGACTGAGCGGGATCACTCAGTCTCATGCTGCTGGGTTTGGTTTGCAGTAGATCAGTTATACTACAACGTACTTGACTTGAGGATAAACCTTCCTCAGCCGGGTGCAGCGGTATTGAGCTGCAACGGCATTATCGTATGACCTGAGAAACTGCCAGCCAGCAGGATCAGTCAAGTTCGTCCAGAAGTAGACATCGAACCGCACAACGGGCTCGACGACGGTGAACACCTTCGGGGGGTAATGCACTTCAGCGATTACCCGCCGACCGCTGTTGTCTGTAGTCTCTGTCATTGCATAGCCTCCTATAGGCTCTAGTAGTGGAACGGCCCTGAGCATAAATCGGCCGATAGGCCGTGTTTGCAGGTGCCTGGATCGTAGGCGGCATCCTCGGTCATCTCTTCAACCGAGAGGCCGGGGCATGAGTACATCTCTGAATTGCGAGCGACATACACATGGGGAGCATGGACCTTGTAGCCGTCACAAAAGGAGAGGCTGATAGGCCCGTCGTAATATGGTCCGTCATCGTCGTCGTCGCCGTCGAATATGATGGCGCCGATGCTCGACGGCGTCGAGGCGGCTCCGCATGGGCCGGTGAGTGGCCCATGGGGATAAACAAGCTCGTCGGTGTCGCCGTCATATTCAAGCTCATCGACTACGTCGAAAGTGATGTTGGTAAGGGTAGGGGATATGTGGGTAACGTTCATTTCACTTCACCTTTGCCTTGCAGCGTGAGAAAAGCCGGGCATGTTGACGGACCTGTTATCCGAGCGCCGCCGGCCCGGCTGTAGTAGTAGGGAAGGCCGAGCACCTTGAAAGCGGTGTTGCAGCCATTTTGGTCGGACACACTGCCACGGCCGATTGACGAGTCCAAAAGTTCAATCTCGGAACCGTTGTAATTCCAGGTGAGCATTTTTGTGTTGTAGTGCCAAAGCTCGGTGTACCAATTGCTTGAGTCAGGTTCTGTGAATATACGGAGTACGGTCCAGGCGTGTGAACGGCCGTGGCCCTTGCGAATGATTTCAGCCAATGTCATGGCATAATCCTTTCTCGTCAGTCAGCGAATGCTAACTAATGGCCGTCCCGCCGAGCGGCCAATGCTTAGCACTTACTTGATCCATTCATAATCCGAGTCGCCGCTTCGTATAGCAGCGCTGCTCGTTCTTCGACCGAGCGGGCACGGATATTGTCAGACAGAAGCCTCAGGTCACTGGCCAGCCGTTCGTTAGTCAGGCTAGCGGCCCAGTGGCTGGTAGTCAGGTGGGTGTGGGTGGTCGGTACGATTGCACAGGCTTCGTCGCTGTGGAGAAAGTCATGCGTCAAGGTGGAAGTGGACCAGGTAAGGTGCTGGTCACGGAGATGTTCGGCCATCTTATGATCCCG
>Ga0182030_10013174_pt1 | contig 16483 bp, 15 predicted proteins | sample 812S3MmetaG_FD_121299 | JGI IMG/M metagenome (GOLD analysis project Ga0182030, IMG submission 121299) | Permafrost microbial communities from Stordalen Mire, Sweden - 812S3M metaG (Illumina Assembly) | ecosystem: Environmental > Terrestrial > Soil > Wetlands > Permafrost | place: Sweden...
CAGTCCGCGAGCTTGCCCGGAAGCGTAAGCCCTTCGAACGCACCTTTGCGTAAAACCGTTTCGCGCGCCGCTTTTGCCGCGAGCCGCGCCTTTGCGGTCAGAATGACCTTTTGAATGATCGACTTCGCTTCCGCCGGATGCTTCTCCAAAAATTCCTTCAGGGCCTCGTTGATGACCGACTCCGTCGCGGTGCGCGCTTCCGGGTTGCCAAGCTTGGCCTTCGTTTGTCCTTCGAACTGCGGATCGCGCAGCTTGACCGAGATCACAGCCACCAATCCTTCACGCACATCATCCGCCGTCAGATTCTCTTCTTTCTCTTTAAGCCAACCCTCCGCGCGGGCATAATTGTTAAGCGTACGGGTCAGCGCCGAACGAAAACCGGTCAGGTGCATACCGCCTTCCGGCGTATTGATATTGTTCGCAAAGCTCATCTCCGTCACGCGCACGTCGTCCACGTAAAGAAAAGCCACCTCGATATCCAATTTCTCCGCCTCCTTCTCCACGTAGAAAATATCTTCGTTCAAGCGATTCTTATTCTGTGAAAGATATTTCACGTACGAAAGCACGCCGCCCTCAAAATAGAATCCATAAAAATAAGGCACCGGCAAGCGGCGGTCGTAGAAGTTGATGCGAACGCCTTTCGTTAAGTATGCCTGTTGTCGCAGGCGCTCAAGGATCACTTTGTCGCTGAATTCCATCTCGGAGAAGATCGTAGGATCGGGCGAGAACGTGGTCTTCGTGCCGTGCCGCTTGGATGCGCCAACTTTCTTTACCTTGTACTCCGGAACGCCGCGCTTATATTCCTGCACGTACGCTCCACCATCACGCTCAACCTCTACTTTGACCCACGTGGAAAGCGCGTTCACCACGGACGCGCCGACGCCGTGCAGACCGCCGGATACTTTATATCCCTCACCGCCGAATTTTCCGCCGGCGTGAAGCACGGTCATGACCGTTTCGAGCGTGGACTTTTTTGTTTGCGGATGAATGTCGACGGGAATGCCGCGACCGTCATCCTGAACGCTTACTTTGTTGTCCGGCAATAATTCCACGGTGATGTTTTTGGCGTAGCCCGCCATCACCTCGTCGATCGCGTTATCCACGATTTCCCAGATCAAGTGGTGCAATCCGGTGGTTCCCGTAGAGCCGATGTACATGCCCGGACGAAGTCGAACCGGCTCCAATCCCTCAAGGACCGTGATGTCTTTTGCGCCGTACGTGGCGCTCCCTTTATTGTTCTGTTTCGCCTCTACTTTTGCCGGCTTTTTTTTGATCTCCTCCGCCGCCTTCTTTGGTTCTTTTTCAGCCATTTTTATTGGGTTTTTCGTTAAAAAATGCCACTGCGGCAATACAGGTATTTTAGCACAATTTTATCAGTAAATATACAAGGAAAATAAGCCTATTTGCGAGATATCCACACTAAATTCATATACTGATGAGATCCATCATGCACACCTTTCCGAGAGGATCGCGGAGCCCAATGAGCATGGTCCGAAAATAATAGCTTTTATTTTCGGTCATTGGGCGAGCGCTCAAGAAAAAACCACCGCCGGGTGGTTTTATTCTGTCTCTCGGAAAGGTGTGCATGATGGATCTCAGAACTTTGTCGTCTGCGGACTGCCGAGCCCCGTCACGTAATCGTACCGCTTCCGCGCGTCACAGTAATATTGGCACGTACCATTGGAACCGCTTGTGATATCGCGGAAGAACTTAAGCGTGCTCGTGGAAGCTTTGTCGGCGTAGAACTTTGAGAGAGAGGCGGAACCGCCAAGCGCCTGGATGGCCGCCCACTGCGGTGCGCCCGCGCTCGTGCCACCGACGGTATACCATACCCCGGTCGCTTTCTTTGCAACGGTCGCGGACGTCACCGGCACGCCGCCCGTTACATAGATCGAATATCCGGATTTAGGATCCGCATCGTATGAAACGTCCGGGATCGCACGCATGCCGCCCGCCTTTGCGATCTTATACGCCGCCTGATACGCCGGTTCCTTCTCGTACGCGCTTACGCCGCCGCCACTCCCCGCCCACGCGCTCTCCGAAATGAGCGCGCCGGCCGCGGTAAGCTCGAGCGAAGTGCCGCCGACACCGATGACCGCCGGCGATGCCGCAGGCCAGCTGGCTCCGGTGCCATTATCTCCGGATGCCGCAAAGAACACCATTACCGGATTTGCCTTGTTGGTAAAATGCGAATCATACGAAAGCTCGTCCGAAAATTCCGGCCCTCCCCAACTCATCGAAACCGCAACGACATCACTCCGCGACGAGGCATAATCTATCGCGCCCAGCAAATTCGCCCCGCTCTGCGTCTTTGCTTCCACGAGCAAAATCTTCGCGGTCGGCGCGATCGCGTGCGCCCACTCGACATCAAGCGACGTTTCCATCGCCCAGCCACTATTCGCCACGGTCGCCGTGGCCATTTTATGCTTTTCAAAACACCCGTTCGCGGTGGTACACGCCGGCAGGTCATACTGTTTGTCGAACACCGCAAGATCGGACTCCATAGTTGCGTCGTCATATGCTTCGATAAGCGCAATCGTCCCCCGGCCGCCGTAGCCGGGGATGTTATATATCTTTTTTATTTCCGCCGGCGTCACGCCGGAAGGCGCCTTTTCGGCCGACCTGAACACGTGCACCGGCGGCTTACCCTGGAAATCCGAAAAACGATACGCCGCAGTGGCGGCCCCGCCGGGGATAAACGCGGAAGCGGTCGCGAAGAGCGCGACAAGCACCGCAGATAGTTTTTTATTGGTCATACCCTGGAGCGTACTCCAATGGGCATTAAAACTATCTAAAGAAAGGCGAAGAGAGGGCGCCGCAAGAATTGTGGCCTTTTTATTATTCGCCTATAATCTAGGGACTATGGAAAACAACTCTCTCGGGACGGAGCAGGCGCGATGGGACCTTACCGTATTCTATTCGGGGGTGGAGGATCCGCAGATCGACAAAGACCTCGGCGAGCTCGTGGCACGCGAAAAGAAATTTTTTGAGGACTATCGAGGAAATCTCGCGGAGCGGCTCGGCGGGGCGATCGCGGATCTTGCCGAGATCAATATGCACGCAGAGAAGATCTTTGTGTATCTCTATCTTAAGCAGAGCCTGGACGTTACAGAGGGCGCGGTAAAATCCAAGATGGCGCGCGCGGAACAGATCTCAAGCGAAGCGAGTGGGAATTATCTTACCTTCTTTGATATAGAACTTGTGGCGCTCGATGACGCCACCCTTGAAAAACTCTATGCGTCCGATGCAGTGGTGGCCCGTCACCGCCCATGGATCGAGCATGCGCGCGTTTTCAGGCCGCACCTTTTGAGCGAACCGGTTGAAGGAGCGCTTGCAAAACGCTCCCCCTTCGGCCCCGGCTCATGGAGTGAATTCTTCGACGAAGTGGAAGCCGACATCCGCATGCCGTTCCGGGGGACGGAAAAGACGCTGACGGAATTGCTTTCCGTGCTGACAAATTCTAAAGATGCGGAAGAACGCGCCGAAGCGCTCGCGGTCATCAATACGGGGCTCGGCGGATACTTTGCAAAATACGCGGCTCAATCGTTGTACGTCGTAACGGGAGAGATGGCCGTCGAACGCCGCGAGCGCGGGTACAAGAATCCGATGGATGCGCGGAACAAATCGAACCGCATCCCCGATGCGGTCGTGGACGCACTTCACGAAGCGGTCACAACAACCGCGGGTCCGCTCGCGCGACGTTATTATGCCCTTAAAGCAAAACTGTCGGGTATGGGAAAATTGAAGTGGAGCGATCGGAACGCACCGATGCCGTTTGCGGACACCACGCTCGTGCCGTTCGATAAAGCTATGGAAACCGTCCTCGCCGCTTACGCGAGCTTCAGTCCGACGCTCGCGGCGCTCGTCAAGGATTTTTCGGACACGCATCGCATCGATGCGCCGGTCACGAAAGGCAGACGGGGTGGAGCGTATAATTACTCCATCGTGCTTCCCGGCGATCATCCAACCTCGTTCGTCTTTTTGAACTATCTCGGCTCGAACAATGACGTGATGACTCTTGCGCATGAGCTCGGTCACGGCGTCCATGGCATGCTCGCCGGCGCAGCGCAAGGAACGCTCATGGCGCAAGCCCCGATCGCGTACGCGGAAACCGCCTCCGTGTTCGGCGAAATGACCACATTCAATTTCCTTAAAAAGGAATTAAAAGAAAAGAACGACACAAAGGCGCTCCTCGCGCTCATTATGGAAAAGATAGAGGGGAACATCAACACGGTCGTGCGTCAGATCGGCTTCTCCAACTTCGAGCGACGCCTGCACGGCATGGACGCGGACTATAAAGCATGGGCCGAACCAAAAAAACTTTCCGCGGAAGAGCTGGATGGCATCTGGCTTCAAACGCTCAAGGAATTTTACGGCAAGGATGGCGAAGTCTTCACGTACGAAAACACCGAACATCTCTGGACCTATGTTTCCCACTTCCATAGGCCATTCTATGTTTATGGATACGCCTTCGGCGAGCTCCTAACGCAAAGCCTCTACGCCCAACAGGCGCATTTTGGCGATCGTTTTGAGCCGCTCTATCTTGACCTCCTTCGCTCCGGGAGCACGAAGGATGTTATTAGACTCCTCGCTCCCTTCGAGCTTGATCCCACTAAAATAGACTTCTGGGAGAACGGTATTCGCGTCAGCCTGGAAGCAATGATAGAGGAAGCGGAGGCGCTGGCTATGAAATTATAATGAAAGAGAGACGCTGGAAATGTGGTAGTAGGTCAGGTATACTCTTATAAAATAAACCTTTTCCTATGAAAAAATATATCATCGCGGGGGTGCTCGTGATCGCATTCGTGGCCTATCTTATTTTTGCCAATAAAAGCTCGGCGCCCGTAGCGGTTACGACGCCCGCGGCAACGAACCCGACATCGTCCCCCGCAACGACCGGACCAACCTCACTCCCCACAACAACCGGGCCTTCCGGCAATCCTCCGACAAGCACTCCCACCACGCCCGTTTCGCAATATAAAAACGGCACGTATACCGGCGCCGTTGCGGACGCGTTCTATGGGAACCTCCAAGTGACCGTGACGATCCAGAGTGGCGCGATCACCGATGTGACATTTCCTCAGTCCCCCTCAAATGGACACTCCGGCGAGGTTTCCGCGTTCGCCCTCCCCGTCCTTAAACAAGAAGCCATCGCCGCACAAAGCGCGAACGTGAACATCGTCTCCGGCGCCACCCAGGACAGCCAGGCATTCCAGCAATCGCTTGCCTCCGCGCTCGCGCAGGCAAAGAGCTAATAATGAAGCAGACGCGTTTTATGATGGGCATGCCCATCACCGCCGAAATCGTCGATCAGCACGCAACCGAAGAAACCTTTAATGAGGTTTTCGATTATTTTGCTCATATCGACGAAAAGTTCAGCACGTACAAAAGTACGAGTGAGATAACTGCGATCAACCATGGAACGCTCGCGCTTGGCGATGCGAGCGAGGAAATGCAGATCGTTTTTGCGATGTGCGAGGAGACAAAGACGCAAACGAACGGCTTCTTTGATATCAAGACACCCAACGGGAAATACGATCCCTCCGGACTCGTCAAAGGATGGGCGATCTGGAATGCGGCAAAACTGCTCGAGAAAAAAGGTTTTGAGAACTTTTATATCGACGCCGGCGGGGATATACAACCGCACGGACATAATGCCGACGGCAAACAATGGGCGATCGGCATAAAAAATCCGTTCGAGCAGTCGGAAAATATAAAAGTGATATATGCTGACGAAGAGGGAGTGGCCACATCCGGTACGTATATCCGCGGCACGCATATCTATAATCCGCGCGCGGGCAACCAACCGGTGAGCGAGATTGTAAGTCTTACGGTGATCGGTCCGAACATCCACGACGCCGACCGCTTCGCCACTGCGGCTTTTGCCATGGGCCCGAGCGGCATCAATTTTATCGAGCAACTCCCCGGCTACGAAGGATATATAATAGATAAGAACAAGATCGCCACGATGACAACCGGCTTTGAAAAATATACCAACCCCCGCGCGTAACCGAATGAACTTCATCGACGGATTTTTGAACAGGATCACCATGTACCGCCTCGTGCTGTACTATTTGATCGCTCTCGTCGCAATCGCGGCGATCTTCGGCGCGTTCGGCATCCTCCCGTATAACCCGATCGCGATCATCTTCTCGGCGCTCTTCCTTACGATCGTCGCGTGGGCTGCGAACGGCATCCTTGCCCGCATCATGAACGCCCAGCCCAATACCGAGTCGGTATACATCACCGCGCTCATCCTTGCGCTTATCATCACGCCGGGCATGCCGAACGACGTGGCAACGGTCACATTCCTTTCCTGGGCCGCGGTACTCGCGATGGCATCCAAGTACGTTATCGCTATCGATAAAAAACATATCTTCAATCCCGCGGCGTTCGCCGTTGCGGTGACGGCGCTCGCGCTCGGCCAGTCGGCAAGCTGGTGGGTCGGCGGCAATCTGCCTATGATGGCGTTCGTTCTCGTGGGCGGCCTGCTCATCGTCCGCAAGATCCAACGCTTCGACCTCGCGCTCACGTTCCTCGCCTTCGCCATCGCAAGCTGTATTATTACCCATCCGGGAGCCGACGCGCTCACGACCATCGAAAAAATATTCCTTCATACGCCGGTCCTTTTCTTCGCGGGGATTATGATCACGGAACCGCTCACCACGCCGCCGACGCGCCGATGGCGTATGATCTATGGCGCCATCGTTGGCATCCTCTATGCTCCCGCGATCCACCTCGGTTCCATATATTCCTCGCCGGAACTCACGCTCGTCGTGGGAAATATTTTTTCATATATCGTAAGCCCAAAGGGAAAGCGCGTACTCACGCTTAAAGAAAAACAGGCGGTCGGCACGGATATCCACCACTTCATTTTTACAACCGACAAAAAATTATCCTTCCGCCCTGGCCAATATCTTGAGTGGACGCTCGGGCACGATAAGACCGACGGTCGCGGTAATCGCCGTTATTTTACGATCGCATCTTCGCCCACCGAAGACACGCTCCAGCTCGGCGTAAAGTTCTATAACCCATCAAGCAGCTTTAAGACGAAGCTCCTTTCGATGGAGCCCGGCGACACAATCGTCGCGGGCCAGCTTGCCGGTGAGTTCACGCTCCCGCGCGACCCTGCGCAAAAACTGGCGTTCATCGCGGGCGGCATCGGCATCACGCCGTTCCGAAGTATGGTGAAAGATTTAATTGATCGTAATGAAAAACGCGACGCGGTGCTTTTCTATTCCAATCGCAACGCCGCAGAGATCGCCTATCGAGACGTGTTTGATGAAGCCGCGCGGAAGCTCGGCATGAGAACTATTTATACGACCACAAGCGCCGGCACGAACGCCGCGGCGACCAATAACAGCGCCGGAAACGATAGCGGCCGCCTCACCTCCGAAACCATCCAGAAAGAAATTCCCGATTACCAAGAGCGCATGTTTTATATCTCCGGCACGCACGCGATGACGAACGCCTTCAAACGCATTTTGCGCGAGATGGGAGTGCCGCAGACGCATATCAAAACGGACTTCTTCCCCGGCTTCGCGTAGCGCTGTGAGGTGTCTATTACTTTCCGGCTTTTCCCTTCCCCACCGGACGCTTAGCGCCAGCGCTCTTCATATGCTTAAACATCTCTATCTGGCCAAGGCGGTGTTCAGCCTCAGTTTTTGTAGTATAACTCCCGAACGAACGCCCGGTTTTCTCCGAGAGCACCACGTACTTCCCTTTGATTTTTTTGATCATTAACTGTGCGAAGTCATCGTTCTATTCCGTTGTCTTGCCATTGAACGGCTTGTCGCCGGCAATCGCATCCGCCTTTTTTTGATAGATGATATCGCTTTCGTGATCCGGCGGAGAATAGACCGTGTAAAGCTTCATGGGATCCGATGGTGAAGTATTTATGATATTATGCCGCGTCCCTGCGGGAACAATGATCGCAAATCCGTCGCCGATGGGGTGCTCCACGCCGTCGAGCACCGCCTTGCCCGTTCCTTTTTCAATGCGCAAAAACTGATCGAGTCCGTGCACCTCTTCGCCGATCTCTTCCCCGGGAAGCAAGCTCATCAGAACAAGCTGGCTATAGTGCGCCGTGTAAAGCACCTTGCGGAAATTATCATTTCCATCCGCCAACTGCTCGATGTTTTCAATAAATCCTTTCATATTATTATTTTTTAAATTTATTTAACTATATTTCATATAGGTGACTTTTTACTTCCATAAGAATAGGCCGTCCAAATCATGGTTTTATTACACGTATCCTTTTTCCTCCCGCACGACCCCCTCCCTTTCGCGGCCCGTAAAATTTATCTATACTGTCCTCATATGGCAGACGCTCACCAATCCAGCCGCGCATATTGCCCGGACTGCGGTCCCGCGGGGGTTTCGCACGCCATCGAGCGATGGTCCGTTCGTGCGGCAACCGTCATTGGCATCGTTGAGGCTCCGCCGGCCGCGATCTGGCGGGGAATAAAGCCGCTCGTCGCCAAAGCTCATCCGGGTCATGCCGCCCCCACGATAGCGCGCTTCTTCGCGGCGTTCGGCCTCGGAGAGATCGTTACGCGCGCCGACGACAAGAACAACTGGCGGGCGCGGGTGCTCTGGGAAGAGGCCGAGCGCCGCGGCATCGTCATGCGCGAATTCAGGCCGTTCGGCCTGGCGCGGGAAATATTCTACGCAAGTTATGGCACGGACACCCGCGGCTTTGACGGGCTCCCCCGCCCGAGCGCCGCGCACGAATCGTCGCTTGATTGGATGGACGACAAAGGCGTCATTTTAAAGAAATTCCGCGCGGCGGGGATCCCCGTCCCGCGCGGCGGAAGCGTGACTACCGTCAAAGCTGCGGAGAAAATATTCAATGCGATTGTCGGACCCGATAGCGATGACGTCGTCATCGTAAAACCGGCGATCGGCTCACGGAGCCGTCATACATACATTCATATCACCGACCTTGAAGCACTTCGCCGCGCATTTATAAAAGCAAAACAACTTTCGCCGCGCGTCGTCGTAGAGGAAGAACTCTCGGGCTTCGTGTTCCGCATCACGCTTGTGGGCGGGAAGATTGCGGGCATCATGCGCCGCGAACCGCCGCACGTGATCGGCGACGGTGCGCGCACCGTCCATCAATTAATCACCGAGGAGAATAATAATCCGCTTCGCCACGGTCCGATATTCCACGAACTCCCACTTGGCGAGGAAACGATTGCCATATTAAAAGAGCAAAATTTGTCGCTCGACTCGGTGCCGGGCGCCGGGCGCATGGTCATCATCCATCCAAAGGTAAGCCGTGCGTATGGCGCATCAACGACCGAGATGACCGACATCCATCCGGACAATGAAAAACTGTTTCTCCACATTGCAAAGACGCTCGACGATCCGCTCGTCGGCGTGGACTTCATGATCGACGACATGGCAAAATCCTGGAAGGAACAAAAGTGTGGCGTGATCGAATGCAACAGCCTGCCATTCATAGACCTGCACCATTTTCCATTAAAAGGCCCGACGCGGAATGCGGCGGGTGCGGTATGGGATCTAATCTTCGCGGCAAGCGGAAGCGAACGCGCTGGCTAAAACGGGCACGATCCAATCTCCTAAAAATTCAAGAAATTCTTCGCGGCGCTCTTCCTGCCCAACCTCCCGCATGTGCCAAACCGGATGGCTCTCCGGCGTGTATTCGTAATGGCCGCGCACTTCACCGTCGGCAAAGATGCGCAAATGGTATTGCCATTCAAAACTCACTGGGCGCCGCACGCTCACGATCTCCCCGGAATCCCTCCATGCAATGAAATGGTTGAAAAAACCCTGCGTGCCGAGGTATTCCACAAAATCCTCCACGGACCGACTGGCGACGAGGTTCCCCAGAATGAAATCTTGGCGCCCGCTCGGGTAGGGGTGACGAATAACTCCGGTTGCCAAAAGAGCATCCCTCCCGGTGTTGTGAAGGGGATATATGATCCTCCAAAAGAGGTATTTCGACCGGTTATAGGGTCCCTTAGGATAGGGCAGAACGGAGTCCGGAATCTGCTTCCTTAACGCTGTTTCATCCATAAATTAGCTATATATCTTAAAAAGAAGCTATCCATAGGAGTATAGCATACCCTCGTTTTTATGTGTAGATTCAAGGGTTTTTGGACATTTTGTAATAAAAAAGGGCGTACACGTGGCACGCCCTCGGCTAGAATGTTATCTCGGGAGGAAGGGACTCCCGTTTAACCCATGGATGCTCCATCCGCTTCTTAAACTGCGCGTGTGGGTCTTTGCCCTCGGCGCGGACTTTGGCCCGCCTCTTCCTACGCTCCTTCCTTTTGGCAATCCTTTTTTCCATCTCTTCCGGAGGAAGCGGCTTGCGCAAGTCGTCAAAGCGACTGTTATGGGTTTTATCCTTGGGACAAACGGCACAGCGCCAGAAACGCTGTTTTAAGTATCTGCCGCGAACCAACTTCTGAAACTTACCGCAGTGAAGAGGGCGATAGAACACTCTCCACCGGGCCACCCGAGCTTCCCGAAGTAGATCTTCGAAGAAATCCGGGTTGGTTCGAATGAAGGGTCCGGAAGAATAGACCTTCTCGCCATCCTCATTGAGGATGAGAACCCATCCCGCGTCCTTTCCCACAAAACCCTTAACCCTCTTCGTGGTGCAGATAACAACCTTATACCGGTTCCCTTTGATCTGCTCCTTTTCCGGAAGCTCGTAAACAAAGCAGAGCTCCCCGGGCTCCTGGTAGCTCCGGGATTTCGGCCTTACGAGATAAAAGCCCCGCACGCCCGAAAATGTCTCGCGGAAGCCCTGCACAAAGAAGCTCAGTTGTTCCGCATCATATTTGAACTGCCAATACTTTGATTCCAAACTTTCAAGATCCAGCACCTTCCCGCCTCCTCTTTGCTCGCCATGTAGTGCTGGGAGCTGTGTATGTTATACAAAAGTCGCTTCAAAAGCACAAGGGCAATACAGGTATAAAAATGAGATAAGGGATAACCATTGGTTATCCCTTTTTGCGATGTTGCCTGGTCAAATTCACAGGCTAGAATGTAATTGTTCGAACAGTAGTTCGAATGTTGTGGCCACTTGTTAGTGGATTGATATTAATATTTATTGTTTTAAATGGCCTGATATAAATATACCAGAATCCTCCCAGGCCGCAAACCCTTACCTGTGGATAACTAAAGAACAACCTTAAAAAAGCGCTTTTTACCTACTTTTATCACCTCCCCACCCTTAAGCACGAGCGGTGATTGCAGGTCCCGGCAAGGACGGTTATCCACATCAAATCCCCCTTGTTCTACAAGACGACGCGCCTCGCTTTTACTCACGAAAACCCCGGACGCGACAATGAGATCCACCGGCAGAATGGTCCCGCTGTTTATTTTTAAGGTTGGAATAGCATCGGGAACCTCGCGGCGAGAGAACGTTTTGGCAAAGTTTTCCGCGGCCGCTGCGGCGGCCTTTTCGCCGTGGTACCGCTTGACCACCTCGAATGCGAGGATCTCCTTCACTTTTTTGGGATTATCCCCTCCTTTGATGCCATCAACATGCTTCTTTATCTCCCGCTCCGGCACGTCCGTTGCCAGATGGAAGTAGTTCGGGATCTGATCGTCGCGCACGGACATCACCTTACCAAATTGATCGTTGGGGCCGTCTATAATATTGATCACATTGCCCCAGCTCGTGGACATCTTGCGTCCGTCGGTGCCTAAAAGCATCCGGTTAACAAGGATATCTTGTGGTTTCTGCTTGTAACGCTCCTGGATCTTTCGGCCCGCCAATAAGTTGAAAAGTTGATCGTTACCGCCAAGCTCCACGTCCGCCTTTATGGCAACGGAGTCGTATCCTTGCATGAGCGGGTATAAAAACTCCCGCACGCTTATCTCTTTATGTGCGTCCCAACGATCCTTGAAATTCCTGCGCTCCACCATCTGCTGAACGGTGAACGCCTCCGCGAGCTCCGAGATCTCCTGAAAATTCAGCGTTTCAAGCCATTCGCTGTTATAGCGAACCTCCACCTTTTTAAGGTCGAGGATCTTGCCGATCTGAGGAAGATAGTTCTTGAGGTTCTTTTTGACCTGCACCGCGGTGATAAACGGCCGCTTTTCGAGCTTATCCGAGGGATCCCCGACCTGCGCAGTGAAATCGCCAATAATAAGGATGATCTTATGCCCGAGGTCTTGGAATTCTTTAAGCTTCCAAAAGGCTACCGCCCGGCCGATATGAATCTTATCCCCCGTCGGATCGATACCAAACTTCACCCGGAGCTTCTTTCCGGAAAGAAGCGCGGCGCGCAAATGACCCGCGTCTATGACCTCTTCTACGTTACGCGAGAGCAATTCATCTACTTTTTCCTTATTTACCAGCATGTTATATACATTCTAGCACGATTGAACGATCTACGATAGCGTCTAGTGTTTGGCTAAAATGGTATGATGAAAAATAGAACGACGCCAAATGGCCGGGAGGGACCATTATGCCGCCGCCGCAACCGCAATTGGGAAGATCTCCTACTCCAGAGTTAGAATGGCTTACCGAGTGGATCCCCGAACGCATGGATCCCGGCACGGTCTTCGTCCTTGAAAACCAAACAAAACTCGGACATGCGCAAAACCCTTACATTGCAGTGATGTCCTGCCCGAGATGCGGGGCTATGGGCCTCATAACGCGCCGGCAGTTGACCGGCGGCGAGTACATGATCTGTAATGGTGATAGTTGCTCCAACGAATGGCGTCTTGATGGAGAACTTATCATCGGGAGAAAGCCCCAATAAAAGATTTTTCGTAGCTCAAAAACCCGGCGTCCAAGAACGTCGGGCCTTTTTATTTTTTTATAACCAAACCTCTAGGACTAGGACTTTTTTATGATCTCATCCACGACGCCATACTCCTTTGCTTCCTCAGCCGAAAGCCAGAAGTCTCGCTCGGTATCTTTTTCAACCTTCGCAAGGCTCTGCCCGGTGCTCTTCGCCAGGATCTGGTTCAATCGCGCTTTCGTTTTAAGGATCTGCCGTGCGGAGATCTCGATCTCCGTCGCCTGGCCGCCGATCGAATCCACGGCCACTTGGTGCAGAAGTATCTCCGAGTTCGGAAGCGTAAGCCGCTTGCCCTTCTTTCCGGCGGCGAGGAGGAAGGCGCCCATGGACGCCGCAATCCCCACGCACATCGTAGCCACATCCGGCTTTACGAATTGCATCGTGTCATAGATGGCCATGCCGGCCGTGACCGAGCCGCCGGGGCTATTGATATAGAGCTGGATATCTTTCTTGGAATCTTCGTGCGCAAGGAAAAGGAGTTGCGCGATGACCGTGTTTGCCATCCCATCGCTGATCGGACCACCCAAAAAGATGATGCGCTCTTTAAGCAGCCGCGAATAGATGTCGTATGCCCGCTCGCCGTTCGAAGTCTTCTCGATGACGGTCGGGATCAAATATTGTGAGACCTCCTCCTCGCCCCGCAATGATCTTTTGTTGTTCATAGTACGTGACGTTAGTTATTACTACCGAATTAGTGGATGAACTTAACAATGAGAAGCGCGATGATGTTGACCACCTTGATCAACGGATTGATCGCCGGGCCGGTCGTGTCCTTGTATGGATCCCCCACCGTATCACCGGTGACCGCCGCCTTATGCGCCTCCGACCCCTTACCACCGAAGTTGCCGTCCTCTATGTATTTCTTCGCATTATCCCATGCCGCGCCGCCTGCGGTCATGGAAAGAGCCATAAAGAGTCCGCCGACGATCGTTCCGATCAAGAGTCCGCCGAGCGCCGCGGCGCCCAAACCGAACCCGACAACAAGCACTCCCACGATCGGCACGAGGGCCGGAATGATCATCTCTTTGATCGCCGCCTTTGTTACGATATCAACCGCTTTGCCGTATTCCGGTTTGGCAGTGCCCTCCATCAAACCTTTTATCTCGCGGAACTGGCGGCGGATCTCATCCACCACCGCGCCCGCGGCTCGTCCCACCGAGCGAAGCGTGAGCGATGCGAAGAAGTAGACCATCGCCGCTCCGAGCAAGAGCCCGACGAGCACCGCCGGGTTGCTCAGGCTGAAGATGATTCCCTTCGCCTCGTTCGCATAGCTCGAGAAAAGCACCAACGCCGCGAGTCCCGCGGACGCGATCGCATATCCTTTCGTGATCGCCTTCGTGGTATTCCCTACCGCATCAAGCGAGTCCGTGATCTTCCGCACGCTCTCCGGCTGTTTGGTCATCTCCGCGATGCCGCCGGCATTGTCGGTGATGGGTCCGAACGAGTCGATCGAAACGATGATGCCCGCAACGGAAAGCATCGCAACGGACGCGATGGCCACGCCGTAGATCCCAGAGAGCGCATAGCTCGCCAAGATCCCCAGCGCGATCACGAATGCCGGAAGGAGCGTCGATTCCATGCCGACCGAAAGTCCGATGATGATGTTCGTACCGTGCCCGGACTTTGATGCCTCCGCGACCGACTGCACTGGACGAAATTGCTTCGCCGTGTAGTAATCGGTGATGATCACCATGAGCGCCGTGACGGCAAGGCCGGTCAACGACGAAAGATAGATATTCAAGTAGGCCGCCCCGAACACATAGGTCGAGACAAAGTAGAATCCGATCGCTGCGAATACGAGCGACGCGATCAATCCTTTATAGAGCGCGCCCATGATCGAGTTGTTCTTGCTCAAGCGCACGAAGAACGTCCCTAATATAGAGGCGATGATCGAAATACCTCCCAAGAGCAAAGGGAACCCGACCGTGCCGGATACGACCGTCGTAAGAGAACCCAAGAGGATTCCCGCGGTGAGCGTTACCGCATAGGTCTCAAAAAGATCGGCGGCCATGCCTGCGCAATCCCCGACGTTGTCGCCGACATTGTCCGCGATGACGCCCGGGTTGCGCGGATCGTCCTCCGGGATCCCCGCTTCAACTTTTCCAACCAGATCCGTACCGACGTCGGCGGCCTTCGTGTAAATACCTCCGCCCAATCGCGCAAAGATCGAGATCAAGCTCGCGCCGAATCCCAGACCGATAAGCGCCTCGATGTTCCCGCCGGATAAGAAATACGTTCCCGCGACCGCCAACAGTCCGAGTGCCGTCACCAAAAGTCCGGTGACCGAACCGGCGCGGAAGGCGAGCGATAATGCCGGAAACAATCCCTTCTTCGCCGCCTCCGCGGTCTTTGCGTTCGCACGCACCGCGACGTTCATGCCGATATACCCCGTGAGCGCGGAAGCGATGCCTCCTACCAGGAACGCGAGCGCGACCGCCGAGCCGAGCGTAAACCAGATCACCGCCGCAAGAACCACGGCGACCGCCGCAACGGTCCGGTACTGTCGGTTTAAATACGCCATCGATCCCTCCTGTATCGCCTTCGAGATTTCCACCATACCCGCATCTCCTGGAGGTTGCTTCTTCAGCCAAAGAGCAAGGACCGCACTATAGATGATTGCAAGTGCGACCGGAACAAATATGAGTACGTATGACATGGGCGACATGGTTAATTTATGATTAATATTTTATAAAAATTTATATTGCGATATCTTCTTTATCATCCGCTTCTGGCGCCGCGATCTGATCGCTACTATCCGAACTCCCCGCAACGACAAGCCCCGCAACGCCGCCTTCCACTTCCTCTTCCGGTCGCGTCTGCGAACGCACGTCGATCTTCCATCCCGTCAGCTTCGCCGCAAGCCGTACGTTCTGGCCGCCTTTGCCGATCGCAAGGCTAAGCTGGCTCTCGGGAACATACGCGCGCGCTTCGCGCCGCGGAAGGATCTCCACCTTCTCCACCTTCGCCGGCGACAACGCGTTCGCGATGAACTTTTCCGGATCGTCGGACCATTCCGCGATATCGATCTTCTCGTTTCCCAATTCGTTGTTCACCGCCATCACGCGCGTGCCGCGCTGACCGACGAGCGCTCCCACCGGATCCACTCCTTCGGCCTTTGACGCCGCCGCGATCTTTGTTCGGTTGCCGGGCTCGCGTGCGATCGCTTTGATCTCGATCGCGTCCTCAACCAACTCCGGGACTTCCATACGGAAAAGTTCCGCAACGAATCGCGGATGCGAACGCGACAGGATGATCCCTGGAAGGCGCGTATCTTCCTGCACCGCCACCACCAAGAATCGTAAGCGCTCCCCTGCCCGATAGTGCTCACCCGGGATCGACTCGTTGCCGAACATCACGCCGATCGTGCGACCGAGATCCACGAAAATATTTCCGCGCTCGAACCGTTGGATGACGCCGCTCACGATCTGGCCTTCGCGTCCGCGCCATTCGTTCAAGATCGAATCGCGCTCCGACTCGCGCAACTTTTGCAGGATCACCTGCTTCGCGGTCTGCGCCGCAATGCGTCCGAAGTCCTCATGCGTCTCGAGCGGGAACATCATCTCTTCCCCGAGCACGACATCTTCTTTTATTTTCTTGGCCTCGTCAAAAGTAATATGTCGCTCGGAATTGAATCGCGGGAGCTTCTCGCCGTCATCCTCCACCACTTCCCGCTCTTTCGGATTTGCCACAGC
>Ga0182030_10013175_pt1 | contig 16482 bp, 13 predicted proteins | sample 812S3MmetaG_FD_121299 | JGI IMG/M metagenome (GOLD analysis project Ga0182030, IMG submission 121299) | Permafrost microbial communities from Stordalen Mire, Sweden - 812S3M metaG (Illumina Assembly) | ecosystem: Environmental > Terrestrial > Soil > Wetlands > Permafrost | place: Sweden...
GGTGTCGGGATGGAGCCCGCGGAGGCGGAAGGGCAGCTGCTCGCGGATGCGGTCGAGGCCGGCGACCACCCCCGTCTGACCCTTGCCCAGCAAGGCAATCCGCTCGGTCCAGCCGGTGGCCAGGTCGACGGTGGAGAGGGTGTGGAGGAAGGTGCCGGCCGCGTACTCGCCGCTGTGGGAGACCAGGTCGATCTCGAGGTAGCCGGGGACGTCCTCCGCCTTCCAGGAGCCGACCAGGGCAGGGATCTGGCGGCGGAGCAGGGTGCCCGGCTTGGTCTGGGCCATGCGCCGGCCCACCTGGTGCCTGCGCTGGGGGGCCAGGGCCCGCTCCACGGTGCTCACGCTGGCCTGAAGGAGGAGGTCACGGGTGCCGTCATCGATGCGGAGATCCTGGCGCTGCTCCAAGAGCGGGACGAGCTCGGGGAGGAAAGGCTGGAGGCGCTCCGAGCAGACGTAGCCGGAGGCCTCCCAGGCCACCACCAGCGCCCTCTGGAACTCCGGGCCGTAGCGCCGCGTGCGTGCACCTCGCCGACGCACCGCCACCCGCCGGCGCCCTCGGAGCATGGCGGTGGCGTACTTGCGGTGGTAGCCGGTGGCCAAGCAGAAGGCGTCGAGCATCGCGGTGCGGTCCCTCCGGCTTCCGCTCCGGTACCGGTCCGCCAACTCCGCAGCCAGCTCATAGCGATCCCCGACCCGCATGGCGTCCCCCGCCGCGCTCCGGGCCAGATGACCTCGGTAAGAATCACGGCTGACGGAACGATGGGCCCCAGGGTCAGATTCTGGGTGAGGGAATACGGGGGGTTGACAACTGGTCTAGACCAGTTGTACAGTCGCCCAGTGACTACGTGGCGCCGGCTCCACCGCCGATGAAGGGACGGGTGATGGCTGCCGAGATGCGCCAGCAGCCGGCGGTGCTGGAGCGGCTGGTTCAGCGACGAGCCGCCATCGCCGCCGAGGTCCGGCAAGTCGTTCCGCACCCTCTCTGCGGCATCACCCTGGTGGCCCGCGGCTCCTCCGACAACGCCGCCCTGTACGGCCGTTACATCCTGGAGATGGCGGCGCGCCGTCCCGCCGGGCTGAGCGCCCCGAGCATCCACACCCTCTACCGGTCACCGGTCGACATGGACGGATACCTGGCCGTGGCCATCAGCCAGTCGGGCAGGACCCCCGAGGTGGGCACCGTGCTCGGCCGCCTGCGAGAGCAGGGGGCCCGCACGGTGGCGATCGTGAACGGCACCGGCTCCCCGCTCGCCGAGGAGGCCGAGGTGACCATTCACCTCGACGCCGGCGCCGAGGTCGCCGTGCCGGCGACCAAGACCTTCACCGCCACCCTGCTCGCGCTGGGACTGATTGCCCCCGCGCTGGGGGAGGTGGCCTGGAGCGACGCGGAGATCGCCGCCCTCCCGGGTCAGGTGGCCGGCCTGCTGTCCGACCGGGCACCCGCAGAGCGGCTCGCTGCCCGGATGGATGACGGCGAGCGGGTGCTGGTGACCGGTCGGGGGATGCTGCTGGCAGCGGCGCTGGAGACGGCACTGAAGATCCGCGAGACGACCGGGATCCTGGCCGAGGGGATCTCCCCGGCGGATCTCCGGCACGGCCCGATCGCCGCCGTGGCTCCCGGGTTCCCGGTCCTCAGCTTCCTCTCCGGGGAGGCCGACGACCTGGACGCCTCCGAGCTGACCGACACCCTGCGGCAGCGCGGCGCCCGGGTGCAGGTCATCAGCTCCGAACGCGGAGCCGACTGCCCCCTCCCCGCGGGCGTGCCGCCGGGGCTGCTGCCGATTCTGGCCGTGATCAGGGGGCAGCAGGTCGCCGCCACCCTGGCGCGCCGCCGCGGCCTCGACCCCGACGCTCCTGCCGGCCTGAGCAAGGTGACCCTCACCCGCTAGTCCATCGGAGCGTGGGCGCGAGAGCTCAGCCGGCCGGCCAGCTGACCTCCGGGGAACGGTAGAAGTCGAGGTTCATCGCCTCCCAGCGCGGCGCCTGTGCGGCCAGCCGCAGCCGGTAGCTCGACCAGTCATGGGTGGACTGCGGTGACCATCCGATCTCGGCGATGCCGGGCAGGCGGGGGAAGGCCATCTGCTCGATATCGCTCATGGTGGTTAGGGTCTCGCTGAAGAGGGGGGCCTCGACGCCCTCCACCTGGCCAGCGGGCACCTGGTAGGAGGTCGGGTCCCAGTCGTAGGCGGTCTCGACGCTGGTCGGGCCCGCCCAGACCAGCCCCAGGGTGGTGTTGTCGTCGTACTTCTGGTCGAGGTAGGCGCGGTTGCCGGGGGCCAGCACGATCCTGACGTCGTCCTGCACCGCAGTGCGCAGGCTCTCTCCGTAGTCGGAGGTGTCCCAGTACTCGGCGACGATGCCCGAGCCGGAGGGCAGCGGGACGGCCGCCATCTCGGACCAGCCGACCGCCGTCTTGCCGTGGGCGGCGACGATCTGCACTGCCTTCTCGATGAACTCCACGTAATCCTCCGGTGGCGTGCTCTTGGCCTCGTCCCCGCCGATGGCGATGTAGGGCCCGGGGGTCATGGCCGCCAGCTGACCCAGCACGTCGTCCAGGAAACGGTAGGTGACTGCCTTGCCGACGCAGAGGGAGCTGAACCCGACATCGAGGCCGGTGTACAGGGGCGGGGCGGTGCCGCTGCAGGTCAGCTCCGGGTAGGAGGCGAGCGCCGCGTTCACGTGGCCGGGGCCGTCGACCTCTGGGACCACCGTGACGTAGCGGCTGGCGGCATAGGCGACGATCTGCCGGTACTGGTCCTGGGTGTAATAGCCACCGATTCCGCCGCCCACCTCGGTGCTGCCGCCCACTGCGGTCAGCTGCGGCCAGCCGTTGATGGCGATCCGCCAGCCCTGGTCATCGGTGAGATGGAGGTGCAGGATGTTGATCTTGTAGAGGGCGATTTCGTCGATGTAACGCTCCACGTCGGCGACGCTGAAGAAGTGACGGGCCACGTCCAGCATCGCCCCTCGCCACGGATAGCGGGGGCGGTCGACGATCTGCCCGCCGCTCACGATCCACGGCCCGCGTCCCCCGGCGGTCTCGATGCCGGCGGGAAGAAGCTGGCGCAGGGTCTCGGCGCCGTGGAAGAGGCCGGCCCCGGCGGCAGCGCGGATCACCAGTGATCCGGGTCGCACCGCCAGCCTATACCCCTCGTCTCCCAGGCTCGAGTCGGCGTCGCCGAGCTCCAGGGCGATCACGCTGCCGGCACGGGCTGCGCCCGCCACCACGGGGAGCGCGAAGCCGGTACCGTGGCGGAGCAGCTCCGCCAGCCAGTCGCTGACGGATGCTGCTTCGGAGCCGCCCGATCGGGCGATCACGGTCGCAGAGTCGATGGTGAAATCGCCCCCCGGATCTGGATCGACGGACAGTGGGGCCGGGATGATGTCGCCGAGGTTCGCTGCCATTGGGTCTCCCTCGCTAGGCATGGTGGCCGTTCAGGACGGCCAGGGAACGTCAGGGGCGCGGTAGTAGTTGATCCCCATCGCCTGCCAGCGTGGGGCTTGGGCGGCAAGCCGCTCCCGGTAGGCAGACCAGCTGTGGGTGGAGGGGGGTGACCAGGCGATTTCGGCGATCCCGGGAAGACGGGGGAAGGCCATGTATTCGATATCGGCCATGGAGGTCAGCGTCTCGCTCCACAGTGCCGCCTCCACGCCCTCGATCTCGCCGCTGGGGACGCCGTAGTCGGTGGGCTCCCAGTCGTAGGCCTGCTCCACGCTCACCGGGCCGGCCCAGTCCAGGCCGAGGGTGGTGCCGGGGTCGTACTTCTGGTCAAGGTAGGCGTGGTCGGCCGGGGCGAAGATCAACTTGAGCTTCTCCGAGGAGTTCTGGCCGGTGTCAGGGGGCGCGCTCTGGTAGTTCCAGTACTCCGTGAGGGTGCCGGTCGGAAGCGTGGCCGTCGTGCCCTGCGCGTCGTCCGTGGTCGCGATGTCGGCCCAGCCCACCGGGATCTTGCCATCGGCGACCACCGTCTGCGCCGCCTGGTTGACGAAGGCGTCGTACTCCGACCCGGAGAGGAGGGTGTCCTCGTCGCCGCCGATGTCGATGTAGGGCCCAGGGGTGATGGCGGCCAGCTCCCCGAGCACGGTGCTCACGTACTGGCCGGTCGCCGCGGTCCCAACGCACAGGGTGCTGATGCCCGAGTCGATCCCGGTGTAGACGGGCGGCACCTTGCCGCCGCAGTCGAGCTGGGGCAGCGACGCCAGCGCTGCGTTGCTGTGCCCCGGCATGTCGATCTCCGGGACCACGGTGATGTAGCGGCCCGCGGCATAGGCCACGATCTGCTGGTACTCGGCCTGGGTGTAGTAGCCGCCCGTCCCGCCCCCGACCGCCGTGCTGCCCCCCACGCTGGTCAGGGTGGGGTAGGCGGAGATGGCGATCCGCCAGCCCTGGTCGTCGCTCAGGTGGAGGTGCAGCACGTCGATCTTGTAGAGGGCGACCTCGTCGATGTAGCGCTCCACGTCGGACACCGGGAAGAAGTGGCGGGCCACGTCCAGGGACGCCCCTCGCCAAGGGTAGAGCGGGTAGTCGGTGATCTGGCCGCCCTCCACCGCCCATGGTCCCGGGCTGTGCGCGGTTTCGATCGTCGCCGGCAGCAGCTGGCGCAGCGTCTCGGCGCCGTCGAACAGCCCCTCCCCGGCGTTCGCCCGGATCAGGACCTGGGAGTTGCTGATCTCCAGAATGTAGCCATGGTCACCGATGGTGAGGTCGCTGCCGTCCACCTTCAGGACGATCCGCGACGATGCGTGCCCCCCCGGCGCGACCACGGGAAGGGAGAAGCCGGTGCCCCGCCGCAGCAACGCCGCCAGCCAATCGGTCGGGGTGGTCGCAGCCCCTCCTGGCGAGACCAGGACCGTGGCCGCGGTCAGGCTGAAGTCCGCACCCGGGTCGGGATGCGCCGACACCGGAGCCGGGATCACGTCCGCCATCGGCACCACACTCGGTTTGGCCGGGGCCGCAGAGCCGCAGGCGCCGAGGCAGCTCGCCACGCCGAGGGCCACGGCCAGGGTTGCCCCCATGGTGGCCCTCACCCGCGCGGCCACACCTCCTCGCCTCCGACCAGCGTCCGCTGCACCTGGACAGAGTCATCGAGGACCACGACATCCGCGGTCGCCCCCGTACGCAGCTCCCCAAGGTCGGGCCGGCGGATCGGGCGGGCCCGGACCCGGCTGGCGGCGCCCGGGGCCGTCTCCAGGGAGGCTCCATGGCCATCCACCTGGACGGCCGCAACTCCCAGACGCATTGAACCTCCTGATGACGGCGGGACGGAGATACTGGTCTAGACCATTCTGCGACGAAGCCGGGCGGCTTGACAAGGTGCGCCCGGCTGCCGCGGGCGCGGGCGGGCTCCCCGCCAAATTGAGGGGAGGGCCCGCGCGGCGAGTCGGACAATCATACCGGCGGATGATTGACATCGGCGTCTGGGCTGTGGCATCCTGCGCATACTGGTCTAGACCAGTACGCTGAGAGCAGCGGCTGAGCAACCCGATACCACATGGAGAAGGTAGGTTGAGACACCATCGGTACTTCGACTTTGCCACCGCCGCTTTCGCGGTGGCCCTCGCGGCAGGGGTCGCCGCCTGCGGATCCTCGACCTCTGGGACTTCGACGTCGGCCTCCTCTTCGTCCTCGACCTCGATGCCCAGCTCGGGGACTCTGAATGTCTGGATGATGGCCGGTGACGCCCCCGTCCAGCTGACCGGGTCCGGAACCGGACAGAGCTGTAACGCGACGGCGGGGTCGGGCTCGACCGTTACGGGCCAATGGGTCAACGGCTTCCAGAAGCTGCACCCCGGCTGGACCGTCACCGTCACGTGCCAGGTGTGGGGCAACCAACCGACACAGGAGCTCGACGCGATGGGGAGCAGCAACCCCCCGGCCGTGATCGACATGGGCAACACTTACGTGCCCGGGTTCGCCGCCGCCGGAGGCCTTGTCGACCTTAGCTCCGACACCTTCCCCAACCAGAGCACCTGGCTGACCGGACTCAAGGAGTCCTCCACCTACAACAACACGCTGTACGCCGTGCCCCTGCTCGCCGGTGACCGCGACGTCGTCTACAACACCGCGATGTTCCAGAAGGCCGGCATCACCAGTGTGCCGACCACCGTCAGCCAGCTGCTCACCGACGGCGAGACGCTCGACAGCACGTTCTCGAGCACCAAGAACTTCTGCGCCCTCTACCTCGGCGGTGAGGACTGGTACCAGATCTTCGGCTTTCTCGCCTCCGCTGACGCCGGCACCCCGTCAGCGGCCGACCCCATCGCCACCTATGCCAACGGCACGTGGACCCCGACCCTCGGGTCCTCGTCCAACCAGACGGAGCTGAGCACAATCCAGAACCTGTACAACAAGATCTCCACCTGCGCCCCCGCCGAGCAGCAGAGCGACAACTTCGCGACCGCGCTAGAGAACGGGACGAGTGCCATGGCCATCGAGTCCTCCTGGGAGCTCGGTGTGGTCCAGGGTGCGGCCGCGGCCCCCTACAACTCGGCCAGCGACTGGTCGGTGTTTCCGCAGCCCGGCGTGAGTGGCCCGGCACCCGTCTTCCTGGGCGGCTCCGACATCGGCGTGGCCGAGAGGGCCAGCAGCGGGGACAAGGCGGCAGCGGTCAAGTTCATCCAGTACATCACCTCCACCGCGGAGTTGACGACCTGGGAGTCGGACGCTCCAGGGACCATCCCCAACACCACCAGCCTCTTCTCTGTTGCTGCGGCGGGCAACGCTGCGAACGAGGTCGCGATCAACGCCGCCTCGAACAGCTGGTTCACCCCCGAAAGCCCCGGTGAGTCCACGGCCGAGAGCGACAACATCTACACCGACATGCTCGGAAGCATCATGACCGGCAACGCATCGATAGCGAGCGCAACGTCGACTGCCGACACGGCGCTGAAGACGGCCCTGAATCCAGGCGCATAGCACTGAAGCAGGGCTGACCCGAAGGACTTAGGATCGACCTGAAACATGAGCGCCGTCGAGACAACGCCAGCCACGTCTCGGCGGCGCTTCTCTGTCTTCCCCCGGGGGCGGGGGGCGCCGCCGGCCGGGGGCACCCCGCAGAGGCAGCGCCGGCTGGTGCCGGGCTGGCTCCCCTACAGCCTGTCCGGCCCGGCGCTCCTGGCGATTGGCCTCGTCATCGGGGCGCCACTGGTTGTCAGCGTCCTCGAATCCTTTCAGCACTACACATCCTTCAACCTGATCCAGGGCATCCCCGGCGCGTGGACCGGGTTCACCAACTACGTGGACCTGGTGACCACGGGGGGCCTGCTCGCGGTCCTGTACCAGACCCTCCTCTTCACCATCTCCACGGTCGGGGGCACCCTCATCATCGGTCTCGCCCTGGCCCTGCTGATGCGGCGGGCCAGCCGCCGGGCCCAGGTCTTCCTCTCGGTGAGCCTGGTGGTGTGCTGGGCGATTCCCCAGGTCGCCTCCACGGAGGTCTTCATCCAACTCTTCGACGGCGCCTACGGGCCGATCGCCTGGCTGCTGAGCGGCCTGCACATCAACTTCCCCAACGCCCAGCACGACTGGTTCGCCAACGGCCAGGTCCAGCTCACGATGGCGGCCATCATGGTGATATGGGGAGCGGTCCCCTTCGTCGCCCTCGCCCTCTTCGCCGGGCTGCTCCAGATCCCCGAGGAGCTCTACGAGGCGGCCCGGGTGGACGGGGCCAGCTTCCTCGCGCAGATGCGCCTGGTCACCGTCCCCCTGCTCCTCCCCATCCTCATGCTGCTCACCGTCCTGTCGGTGATATGGGACGCCGGGGTCTTCAATCAGGTGTATATCGTGGATCGGGCGGGTGGGATCGGCAATAACACGACCCTGGGGGTGTTCATCTTCCAGGTCGGAATCGGCCAGGCCAAGTTCGGCGAGGGCGCCGCGGCGGGGGTTGTCGCGACCGTCCTGATCGGCATCGTCACCTTCTTCGCCGTCCGGCAGATGGTGAAGAGCACGGGGGCGATGTGAGCGGCACCACCGCCGTCAGCGGGTCGAGCACCGTCGTGGTGACGGAGGCACCGAGGCGCGCCCTGCGCCGAGGCCGGCACCGCCACACCGCTCCCTTCAGCGCTCTCGCCGTGATCGCCGCCCTGCTCTGGCTCTTCCCGGTGTACTGGATGGTGTCGGGCTCGTTCAAGCTCAACTCCGACCTGATCACCTCGCCCCCGACGTGGTGGCCCGCCCCCTTCTCGGCGCTGGGCTATCAGGAGGCCTTCGCAGGAAACTTCGTGGAGCACCTGTTCGACAGCCTGGAGGTCACCTGCGCCTCGGTCGCCATCGCCATGGTGCTCTCGGTGGGTGCCGCCATGGCCGTGGCCAGGTACCGCTTCCGCGGTCGCGCCAGCCTGCTGGTGATGCTGATCGGGGTCCAGATGATCCCCTTCGGGGGGCTCCTGATCCCCATGTACGTCTACCTCAACCAATTTAACCTGCTCAACATCCCCGGCCTCATCCTGGTCTACATCGCTCCCGTCCTCCCCTTCACCATCTGGATGCTGCGCGGCTTCGTCGTGTCGGTGCCCAAGGAGGTGGAGGAGGCGGCCCTCACTGATGGCTGCTCCCGCGTCAAAGCCTTTATGACGGTGGTCTTCCCGCTCATCGCCCCCGGGCTGGTGGCGACCGCGATCTTCGGCTTCATCTCGGCCTGGAACGAGCTCGTCTACGCCACCACGATCTTGGCGGCGAACGGCAACAACTGGACCCTCCCGGTCTGGCTGGAGGAGTTCATCACCCCCACGGCGCAGGTCCAGTGGAACGCGATATTCGCCGGCTCCGTCCTCTACACCCTCCCGGTGCTGATCTTCTTCCTCATCATCCAGCGGCGGATGATGGCCGGGCTGACCGCGGGGGCGGTCAAGGGATGATCCCGCCGCATCCGCGAAGCCACTAGCGAGGAGCCTCCAGCGTCATGGCCACTGTCGAATACCAGCACGCGACCTGCGTCTACCGGGGGATGTCCTCCCCGGCGGTCGACGACCTGAACTTGGAGATCGAGGACGGCGAGCTGATGGTCCTGGTGGGTCCCTCGGGATCGGGGAAGTCCACGGCGCTGCGCATGCTCGCCGGCTTGGAGGTGGTGCACAGCGGCGAGGTCCTGATCGGCGGCCGGGTGGTCACCGGCATGCAGCCCAAGGCCCGCGACATCGCCATGGTCTTCCAGAGCTATGCCCTCTATCCGCACCTCACGATCCGGGGCAACCTCGCCTTCCCGCTCAAGCAGCAGCGGGTGCCGAAGGCGGAGCGCGAGCTGCGCGTCCAGGAGGCTGCTCGCCTCCTCGAAATCGAGCCGTTGCTCGACCGGCGACCCGGGCAGCTCTCCGGGGGCCAGCGGCAGCGCGTGGCCATGGGCCGTGCGATCGTCCGCCAGCCCCAGGCCTTCCTCATGGACGAGCCGCTCTCCAACCTGGACGCCAAGCTGCGGGTCCAGACCCGGGCCGAGATCGCCGCCCTGCAGCTGCGCCTCGGGGTCACCACCGTCTACGTCACCCACGACCAGGTGGAGGCGATGACCCTCGGCCACCGGGTGGCCGTGCTTCGCGAGGGCCGGCTGCAGCAGTGCGACACCCCGCGCCGGCTCTACGAGCACCCCTGCAACGTCTTCGTGGCCGGCTTCGTCGGATCGCCGGCGATGAACCTGGACCGGCTGCCGTTCGACGGAACCGCCGCCCGTGCCGGCGAGGTCGGCATCCCGCTGCCCGGTGCGGCGGCGGCGGCGGCGCGCCAGGCGGGGCTTTCGGAGGTGGTCCTGGGGCTGCGCCCCGAGTCCCTCTCCCGGGCGCTCGACGGCGGAGGCGACGGGGCGACCCTATTGAGCGGCGCCGTGCACCTGGTCGAGGACACCGGCGCCGATGCTTGGGTCCACGTCGACGCCCCTGGCGGCTCCTCCGCGCTCCGGCTGGTGGCCCTGGCCGACACCCGTCGCCTGCCCACGGTCGGGGATCGCATCGTGCTGGCGGTCCGGGTCGGAGAGGCCCACGTCTTCAATCCGGCAACCGGAGAGCGGCTTGGCGACTGAGGCCTCCCTCGCCGCGCTCGCCGAGGCCCCCGCCGTCATCGCCATCGACGTCGGCGGCCGCTCGATCAAGGGTGCCCTGGTGGCGGCGGCCGCGGCACCGCTCCCACCAGCCAGCGCACCGCGAGGCTTCATGTCAACGCCGCCGCCCCGTTTGGCCCACGTGCCGCCTCTGTGCCCGAGGGGGGGTCTGGGTGATCCCGATGGGGACGAACCATGCTTGGAGCAGCACCAAAATTGAGTCTGCAAGTCGCGGGTATCGAGGTCAATCCCGCCGTTGTCGCGCCCCTCGATCGGGGTTTTCTACCGGCCTCTTTGTTCAATCGACGGTATCGCGAGCTCGCTTCGGCCGTGGGCGGAGTGCCACTGCGCCTGGCGCTTGAAAGGAGCGACGGCTCGATCTCGACATTCACGACGTCGGTCGTGCCGCCATCGGCCGGATACCTGGCTGCCACGCTGCTCCACGTCGAGCGGCTCGTGAAGTCCCTGCTGTGGCAGCGCGGTGGGTGGAAGCTTCACGTGGGCGGTCCAGCCGCAATCGGGCAGCACATCAAGAGGGTTTATTCGCCGGCAGGAGCGCGCAAGTTCGATTTCGACTTCATGAGCAGCGTCTACGAGCACCCGTTCGAGGTAGTCGTGACGCGTGCCGAGGCTGTGCCGGATTCCAAGGAGATGGCCACCCCGCTCGGCCGCCACCTCGACGGCTGCCGCGTCGGCTTTGATCTCGGCGCGAGCGACCGCAAGGCCAGCGCGGTCATCGACGGCGAGGTCGTGTTCAGCGAAGAGGTGGTGTGGGACCCGCGCCACGCGGCCGATCCCGACTACCACTACCAGGGTGTGATGGATTCGATCCGCCGCGCCGCGCAGCGCCTGCCGCGCCTCGATGCCGTGGGGGGCAGCGCTGCCGGCATCTACATCGACAACCGCGTGTGCGTGGGATCGCTCTACCGGGGCATCCCGAAGCAGGCCTTCGACGACAAGATCGCGCCGTTGTTCCTGCGCATCCGCGGCGAACTGGGAGTGCCGATGGAGGTGGTCAACGACGGGGAGGTGACGGCGTTGGCAGGTTCGATGTCGCTGGGTGACGATCCGGTGCTCGGCATCGCGCTCGGCTCGAGCCAGGCGGCGGGTTACGTGAACCGCGAGGGCAACATCACAAGCTGGCTGAACGAGCTGGCGTTTGTACCGGTTGATTACCGGCCCGACGGCCCCCTCGATGAGTGGTCGGGCGACTGCTGCGGCTCTCAGTACTTCTCCCAGCAGGCCACCAACCGGGTGGCCATGGGAGCGGGCATGGATTTCGAGGCCGGTCTCCCTCTGCCCGATAGGCTGGTCGCCTTGCAAGAGAAGATTGCGGCGGGCGAACCGCGGGCGGCGCAGGTGTACGAGACCATTGGCGTCTACCTCGGATACGGCGTCGCGCACTACGCCGATCTCTACGAGCTGAAGCACGTGCTGCTCCTGGGCCGGGTGACGACCGGGCCGGGCGGCGAGATCATCCTGAACAAGAGCCTGGAGGTGCTCCGCACTGAATTCCCGGAGATCGCTTCCCGGGTTTCGATCGCGCTTCCGGACGAGGCCAACCGCCGGGTGGGTCAGTCTATCGCGGCGGCTAGCTTGCCGGATTTCAACAAAGGAGGAAAGCCTTGAGACTGAGCGAAGCAGGAGCAGAGATCTGGGTTCCCGATGGGGCGCGTGAGGAGGACGCGCTCAGGCGCGTGACCCACATGGGCATCTCGGCGCACGCGGACGATCTCGAGATGATGGCGGTGGAAGGCATCCTGGCCGGGTTCGGTAACCGGGACAGGTGGTTCATGAGCATCGTCGTGACCAACGGCGCTGGCAGCCCGCGCAACGGCCCCTATGCGGAGTACGGCGACGATCAGATGCAGGTGGTGCGCCGGATCGAGGAGAAGAAGGCAGCGTTTGTCGGCGAGTATTCGGCCGTCGCCTTTCTGAACCACGCGAGCTCGGCCGTGAAGGACCCTGCCGACCCCGGGCCGAAGAACGATTTGAAGGCACTGATCGCCGCCACGCAGCCCGAAGTCATCTATACGCACAATCTAGCCGACAAGCACGATACGCACGTCAGCGCGGCGCTGCGCACCATCGCGGCGATTCGTGAGTTGCCCGCCGGCCAGAGGCCGCGCAAGCTCTACGGCTGCGAGGTGTGGCGCGATCTCGACTGGCTCGTCGACAGCGACAAGGCCGTCTTCGATCTCAGCCTGCACGAGCACCTGCAGACATCACTCGTCGGCGTGTTCGATTCGCAAATCGCTGGCGGCAAGCGCTACGACTTGGCGACCATGGCCCGGCGCCGGGCACACGCCACCTACTACGAAAGCCATGCGGTGGACACCGCGCAGCTGATCAGCTTCGGCATCGACCTGACGCCGCTGGTTCAGAACGAGAAGCTCGACCCGGTGGAGTACATCGACGGCTTCATCCGCCGGTTTGCCGACGATGTGGATGCGAGATTGAAGAAGCTCTCCTGACGCAGCGCTCACCTGGTCGCGCCGAATCACGCCTGCCCATCGCGCTCCCCGGCGAACTTGTCCGTCCTCACCTCGGCGCCACCGCCGTCTGCCGTCACCGCGTCGTCGGTCAAGCTGGCCCCCACTCCTCCAAGAGCTGGAAAGCCGTGGTCTGGCCTGAGCTGCCGTCCGGTGCGCCGTACGGCGCTGGCGGCGGAGCGGCGCTAGGGCGCCTGATCCCTCACCACCTCGATGGCGGAGGAGAGGGCCCCGAGCAGCACCGCCTCGTCGCCCAGCTCGCTGACGACTATCCGCGGGCGGAACGGGGTCAACTGCTGCAGCCGTGCCTCCATCGGCTCCCGGAGCAGATCGAGCTCGCTGCCAACGCCGCCACCCATCACCACGGCCTCCGGGTCCAGCACCGTGGTGACGGCGGCGACCACCAGGGCAAGGTGCTCGGCCTCCGTCGCCACCGCGGACAGGGCTGCCACGCCGCCGCGCCGGGCCATGTCGAAGACCTGTCGGGCTGACAGGCGGGGGGACAGCCCCAGGTCGACCGCCGCCCGGACCACGCCCCGGGCGGAGGCCACCTCCTCGAACGATCCCCACCGGGCGCCGTAGACCGGGGGCCGGGATGACGCCTCGTCGCCGAATGGAAGATAGGCGACCTCACCGGCCGCTCCCCGCGCGCCGGCGTGAAGCCGGCCGTCGACGACCAGGCCCATCCCCAGACCGGTCCCCACCAGCAGGTAGACGAAGGTTCGGAAGCTCTTCCCCCAGCCTCCCGCCAGCTCGCCGAGCGCCGCCAGGTTGGCGTCGTTGGCCACCGACGTTCGGCCTCCGAGCTCGCCTCGAAGGGCGTCGAGGAGACCGGGCCGGCCCCAGCGGCGGATCCGGGAGGAGAGCAGCAGGGTCCCGTCGACGGGATCGAAAACTCCCGGGCTGCCCACCATGGTCCAGGCCACGTCGGGCCAGAGCACACCGGCGCTGCGCGCAACGTCCCGGGCCAGGGTGCTCACCACCCGTACCAGGTTGGGCGCGCTGCGGGCGGCGTTGCGGACGTCCCGCCGCGCCACCACGGTGCCGCTCAGGTCGGCCATCGCGCAGCGCAGCCAGCTGCGTCCGACATCGACTCCGACCACGTGCCCCTCGCCCGGGGCCTCCTCGAAGAGCAGGGCGGAGCGGCCGCGACTGGGGCTGCTCGGCCCGGCTTGGCGCACCAGCCCGGCCCGCTCCAGCGTCACCAGGATCGCCCCCACGGTGGGCTGGGACAGGCCGGTCTCCTCGGCCAGCATCGGCCGCGTGATGGGGCCGCCGCGACGCAGGCGCTCCAGCACGGCTCTCTCGTTGAGGGTACGCATCCGCCGCCGCCGCCCCGCCGGGGGACGTGGCCGGCGGTCGCCCGCCGGACGGTCTGGATCGACGATCGGGTCAATTCAGTGGCTCCATCAACCCGAATCCACGGCCCGGCGCGGGGACGACGCTGAGGCGACCCTCCAGCTCTGCGCCGAGCAGTTCGGGCTCGATTATCGGCCGCCAGGTTAGCTGGTATGGACCAGTTCGTCAAAGGGTTGGGTAGGAAGGGTTGGGTAGGAATCGCCGGCGCCCCGGCCACCGCCTCGTGCGCGGTATGTGTGCCGTCGTCGCCGCGGGCGGTCAGCCGTGCCCGTCGCCGCCGGACCTTGTCGGCCCTGGGCTCTGCGTCGCTGGGAGTCGGGGGGCGTCGAGGCCGACGTGGAGCTGGTAGCGATCCCCCCGGTAGGCGGAGACGGTCAGCTCGACCGGACGGCCCTCCGCGAAGGCCCGGCGCTCGACCAGCAGCACCGCGCTGCCCGGCCTCAGCTCCAAAAGCACGGCGTCATCCGGATCCACGATCCCCGCCTCGATGGTCTGCTCGCCGTGGTCGAGCTCGATGCCGAAGTGCTCCTCGAGGATCGCGTAGAGCGAGTGGTCGGTCAGCGTCACGTCGTCGAGTCCCGGAGCGACCAGAACCGGGATGTACGAGCGCTCGACCGCCATCGGCACCTCGTCCGCGGTGCGCAGCCGCACCATCATGTGGACGGGGTCGCCGGGGCTCAGCCCCAGCCGTTTGGCGACCTGACCGCTGGCCGCGCCGACCCGACGCTGCAGGTCGCGGGAGCCCGGCCGCTGCCCGCGGGCGAGCATGTCCTCAGTGAAGGAGGTGAGCCGCAACGGCATCTCCGCCTTGGGGCGGGCGACGAAGGTCCCCTTCCCGGCAATCCGGTAGAGCCGGCCCTCTGCAACCAGGTGGTTGATCGCCTGCCGCACCGTCATCCGGGAGAGCCCGTAGCGGTCGACCAGCTCGCGCTCCGAGGGGATGAGCGCGTCGTAGGCGAGCTCGGCGTCGATCACGTCGAGCAGGATCTCGCGAAGCTGGGAGTACTTGGGAACCGAGCTCTGCGGGTCAATCAACACCGACTTCATCCGGGACGCTCTCCAGCTGGGACTCGATGGCGGTCTGCGCGGCGCCCGCGCGTGGGACGGAGTCCATTATTCCTCGCCACAGCGAGGCTACGCGGTGATCACCGGCCCGGTGACCGGTGCCCCTGACGGGGCGACCCGTACCTGAGACCAGAGTAGTCTTGTTGGTACGAGTTGGCGGGCTCATCGGAAACCTGTGCTCCTCGAGGTAGCTCAGGAAGACCTCCGCCCCTCTCGTCGTCCAGCAGCCCCAACATTCCTGCCGCCGCGTGGGTAATCAACCAGGGGTGGTTCCGGGGCGGCAATCCGGCGAGCCTGGACATGATCAACCAGACCCTTCGCCCGGTCGACGTCCAGGCGGTGACGCCCGAGTTGTTCCAACCCGGGCCAGCGACCCCGGCCAGCTTCGGCGACCCCGTGCGATACCTCATTCACCACGGCTACACGCAGTTGACGACCTACCAGCCGGCCAGCCGATTCTGGCCGTTCCAGTGGATCGAGGGCGGCTGACTGCTCGCGCTCTCCCTACTCCTGATCGCCGCGACCATCGCAGCGACGAGCGTCAGACCGCTTCGGATCACCGGACCCCTCTCGCCAGCGGCCGCAAGCGCACGCGCGAAGACGCTTTCCGGGAGGTTGTCCCAGCCGGCGGGCTCTGCACCCCCTCGCCTCGACATGTCGAAGGTTGCCGCGGTGAAGTCGCGACTGATCTCGGTGGCCAGGTCGCCTTGTCTCTGCATCATTGCGCCGCCAGTGCCTCCCGCGTTGCCTCCGCGACACGGGTGATCGAGGCGTTCGAGACGCCGACCGCGGCGCACAGGTGGCGAGTAGGTATCACCGCCACATGCCTCGAGCCCCTCCACGGTGGCGCGGGCCCACGTCCCTTCCAACGCATCGAGCCTCCGGCCCGCAGTCCAAGCTGCCAGCTCGGGAGCGCTCGCACATAAGGCGTCCAGTGCCGGGCGGCCGTTCGCAACGATCGCCCGGGGCTGGATGTCTCGCAGCATGGCCAACGTCAGCGGCCACTCGTGCGCCAGCACCGCGGGGTCATCGCATCCCTCGCCGCCCTCGCTGCGGAAGCGGATGATCTCCAGCACCAGCCCGTCCGCTCCGAGGTGGAATTCGCTTCCCACCGCGGTCACTCCGATGCGCTGATACTTTCGATACAGCATGTCCCACTGATCCTCGGGCGCGTCGAATCGCGCCTCGCAAAAGGACAGCCAATCCTCGTAGTCGGTCGCGATGGTGGGGACGGCTTCCTGCGGATTGTAGCTGGGGTTATGTCCAAGGAAGACCAGGCCTGCGCTCGCCGTGCGTCCGTCGAACGGCTCCGGCAACTGCCACCGGTCGTCGGGAACACCATGCTGGAGGTTACGGAATTCATGGCAGGGGTGGCTCGGTTCGGCGTAGGCCGCGTGCGCATCGTCGAAGACTGCGTGCGGATTTCGGGTGAAAGCGATCACCCGTTTCGGTTGAATCCGACCACCTGTTTCGGCGGAATCCGACCAGGCATTTCGGTTGAATCCGATCACCTGTTTCGGTGAATCCGACCACCTGAC
>Ga0182030_10013177_pt1 | contig 16480 bp, 14 predicted proteins | sample 812S3MmetaG_FD_121299 | JGI IMG/M metagenome (GOLD analysis project Ga0182030, IMG submission 121299) | Permafrost microbial communities from Stordalen Mire, Sweden - 812S3M metaG (Illumina Assembly) | ecosystem: Environmental > Terrestrial > Soil > Wetlands > Permafrost | place: Sweden...
GGGCTCAGACGCATCGAGGGATGGCCCCAATACCCGTGTGAGAAGACCCCAAGCTGGCCTCCTGCGACAATGCCCTTTACCTTGTTCTGTACGGAAAGCAGTTCCTGATGTGAGTTGCCTGACCAGTTACTATAGCCATCTGCGATTGCAGCAGCCCTAACCGGATCGGCTTTGGGAATGGTCATGATGTCTACCCAATCCAGGGCGGACAGATGGTAGAAGTGAACGATGTGGTCATGCATCGCATGGGCTATGAGAATGATGTTGCGAATGTATTGGGCGTTGGCCGGTATCTCGAGCTGAAGTGCATCTTCCACGGCTCGAACCGATGCGATTGCATGCACCGTCGTGCAGATGCCGCAGAAGCGTTGCGCAAATACCCACCCTTCACGCGCATCGCGCCCGCGCAAGATCGCTTCAAGGCCGCGCCACATGGTGCAGCTTGCCCATGCCTGCTTCACCGTACCTGAGTCCACCTCCACATCGATACGCAAGTGCCCTTCAATACGGGTGATCGGATCTATCGTGATACGAGCGATGGCCTTTCTCCTTTCGACTTCGCGGGAGCATCCGTCTGAACGACCTTCCACGGCCATTGCATCCAATTGGCTGGCAATGCGATAGGCCTGAAGACGTGATTCCAGTCTTGGTCGTCTCCAGGAAGAACAGCGAAAAACTTGACGGCGAGTCCGAATCCGACGATGCCGACAGAAATGTACCCAAGCGCCATGATCACCTCCGGCAGGGAAGGAAAATAACTGGCTTTGCGCGCTGGATCAAAGGCGATCGTTGTCGGAATGAATCGATAGAGCATTCCGCCGAGGCACGCGAGCGTCGCCATCTTGAGCAAAGTACGTGGCGTTTCACGCGCAGCCTTGAAACGAAGCACGATTGCAGGGACAGCTATAAGAATTGACTCGAACAACAGAAGGAGACTCATCCTGCTCATCGAAAATGCTGCTGGAAGTTGGCGCCTCCATGCGAGATCGATAAATCGGACTGCGAGAAACAGCAGACAAGCGCAGGAAAGCAGGTTCCCCAGCTCAATCAGTGTGCCGACATCGAGACTGCGAGAGTAACGGAGGCACGTGATCAGCAGCAGAAAGGTCACAAAACCAATCCCGCAAAGGCCAGCGGCGAGTAAATACAGAAGCGGCATACAAGGGGATTGCCAAAGTGGATTGATTTTGGTGCCGGCCAAAAGAAGCAATCCTCCCAGAGAGGATTGGTGCATCAGCGGAATCACATAGGCGCCAATGATCATGAATGGATACATACGTCTCAAGTAAGGCGAGGCGCGCACGAGTATGCGTTTGGTATGTCCGCTGCCGGTGTAGTAGAACCTTTCCAGGATCAGGGGGAGAATTTCAAAGGACAAGAAGAGTGCGCAGTACAGAGGCATGCAGATAGAGATTTCCAGCATGGCGGACTCGGAATTCCACCTCCACGGCATCAAGGCGCTGTAAAAATTCCATGGCCGCCCTACGTCAATCCCCAATGCGATGAGGCCCGTTGCGTAGAAGAGAAAACCGGAGACGAGCGCTGTGCGCATGACGACGTGCAGTTTCTGGCGGTTGAACACCCATGCTGCAATGCCAAGCGCAAGCGGTCCTGACCCGAGAGCCGTCAGGGTCATGACATTGAATGTTTTCCAGATGCCCCAGGCGTACGCGTCGTTCATCCCGGAGAATCGACCCAGCGGAGAAACAAATCGAATGAGTGCCAAGGTGAAGCCGATGAAAGCTATCACTGCAAAGAAGATGAGCGTTGGGGTAAACACACGCTCGCGCGAAACCGGAACGCCTCGCTGCCAGTGATTGATCAGGGTGGTGCCAGCGGTATCGCTGGTTCTCGCGTTGAGCGGGCTCATGTTCGAGCCTTGGTGAGTTTCACTCTCATAGCTGATCCGGGAATCCCGTGTCCTTTTCGCGCTTTGGCCGCTCTGCCTCATGGCGATTCCAGTTGTGTCTGATCGCGAAGCCAAGGACACCGGCCATGAGGATCGGACCCGTGAGCCACTTGTACATCACGGATGTAACCTTGGTGGCATAGTGGGCAAGGGAAGTCGATGCCAGCTTGGGAAGACCAATCCTTTCAAACGCAACGTTGGAAAGATAGAGAACCTGTGTGCCGCCCGCCTCGTGTTCGCCATAGACTCGTTGTTGAAAATACTTGCCGGGAGAATCGACGATGCGCTCCTTCGCTTTGGCAAGCAGATCAGTACGCTTGCCAAAAATGACAGCGCCGGTTGGACACACAGCGGTGCAGGCCGGCTCCTGGTTTTTCGTCAATCGTTGATCAAAGCAAAACTCGCACTTCACAACTTTCGGATTCCATCTATCCCATTCAAATTTCGGAACATCGAATGGGCAAGCAACCTCGCAGTAGCGGCAGCCGATGCAAAGCGATCCCGTCCATGTCACCGCCCCCCATTCATTCTTTTTCAACGCATCGAACGGGCAGCCGGAAACACATGCCGGATCAAGGCAATGCATGCATTGTCTCTTGACAAAGGCATAGCCCGGTTCACCGGGCTCTTCATAAACCTTGATAATGTTCTTCGTTTTAGAATTCAAATCGGAAGGCATATCCCAGATGCCGCCAGACATGAGCGAGTCGGCGGGCAAGCCATTGGCTTCATTGCATGCAGGCATGCAGGCGCGACATCCGGTACAGATGGTGTTGTCAAAGAGCATGGCAATCGCGTCAGGGGGAGCGACTGGGTGAGCCGGGTGCTCTTCCACTGCTTCAGCAGAAGCGCTAACGGCGGCAAGCGCTCCCCCCACCCCCGCGAATCTTCGGAGCAATTGCCGACGATTGATCGCGCTCGTCATGCCGACGCCTCCGGACCATCATCCCGACCCGCATCCTCGGAATCTCGCTCGGACGAATGCAGGCCATTCCCCGCCTTCAATGTTTGTTGGGTAATCTGGCTTTCGTCCGGAGGCCGCATCCCCGGTACGCCTTCATCATCCTTTATGGTCGAAAATTTGCGTGAAGCCACGTAGCCGGCCCCAGCTAGCGCACCCGCGGCCAATCCAACAAGGCCCGTAGCCATCGGACTTATCCTCCCCTGTGGGGCGTAAATCGATGCGTAAGTCTCCGGAGGAGCGGCAATGGTATGTATCTGGACTACCTGAAACATGGGCACACGGAAAGCGATGCTCTTCTCAGTGCAGCCAATGCAAGGCGCACCAATCCCAATCGGCCAAACGTCTGGAATGTCATTGAAATGCCGCGTTGAACACCCTGCGTGAGTATCGGGTCCCTTGCAGCCCATCTCGTAGAGGCACCAGCCTTCGCGATGACCTTGGTCGCCAAACTGTTTCACAAAATGGCCGGCATCGAAGTGGGCTCTGCGTGGGCAGTGTTCATGAATGTCCCGGTCAAAGGCGAACTTTGGACGCCGTTGATGGTCAAGTTCAGGAAAGGTGCCGTTGGCAGCGAACTGGAGCAGCACCCCAAGAAGTGTGTATGGATTTGGAGGGCAGCCTGGAATGTTCACGATGGACTTTTCGGGCATAAGATCCACGACGCCAACAGCTCCCGTAGGGTCAGGGTCGGCCGACGGGATTCCGCCCCACGAGGCACACGAGCCTATGGCAACGATGGCGGCCGCCTTACCGCCAATGTCCGCGAGTACATCCAACGCGGGCCGGCCAGCCAGCTTCATGTAAATGCCCTTCTCCTTGGTTGGGATCGAGCCCTCGACAACCAGAATGAACTTGCCTGCATATTTCTGAACGGCCTCATCCAGAACTTGACGTGCCTGGATGCCGGAGGCGGCCATCAGCGTCTCGTGATATTCGAGCGAGATGACGTTGAGTATTAAATCCGCGAAATCTGGATGAGAACTCTGAAGAGTTGCGGTTGTGCAGCCGGTGCAATCCTGGAAAGCCAACCATATAACTGGCGGACGAATAACTTGCTGCAACCCTGCGGCGACAGCCTCCGGTGTCAGCATGTCTGTGATCGCCAGCCCGAAGGGAGCAGCGATCATCAGCGATGAGCAGAACTGCAGAAAGGATCGACGGCTTACTCCGCAAGCCTTCAACCGTTCTTCGATCGTTCCGAGATCGTTCAAGTGAACCGCCGGAGATCCGGACACTGGCATACCCCAAACGTCAAGAGTGAGAGTCTTGTCTCGTTCCAAGATCTTGGTGAACGTTCTGGTAAACCACTTTCTAACGAACTCCCCCAATTGAAGAAGCGGCTTCAGCCTAGTTCGTGTCCAGTTACAAAATACGGTCACTATTGCTCATCCTTTCTTCGCTTTTAACGACTCTTTACGACTTTCGATGGGCGATGGAACGTATTACATTGCTCAGATTTCTGCGGTCGATGAAGCTCATGCTCACCAAACACATACCTCGAGGCAGAGTGGACGAGGACAGACGCGGTGAAGCGTGACATTCGCAGTGCATCAGCGCATAACAGATAACGATCTGCGTTACCAGGCGAGCAAGAGTTCAGGGGCGGGCGGATGAGATGGTCGGTTAAAGTCATCGCGACAGCAGTTGTGCTCTTCTGCATGGGGCAGACGCGCGCATACTCTCAAGCCACTCAGCAAGCGCATCTGAAAGATCATCCGATCACGAAGACCGCTCAAGATACATCCGCCGGCTATGTTGGCTCCGAGACCTGCGTCACCTGCCATTCCGCCGAAGGAAAGACCTTTGAGTCAAATCCTCATGCCAAGCTGGCTCTTGAGCATGGCGGCAAAGGCGTCACCTGTGAGAGCTGCCACGGACCAGGGAAGGCTCACGTCGATTCAGGCGGGGACAAGACAACAATCCTGGATCTTGCCGCAGCAACACCCAAGACAGTAGATGCCACATGCCTGGGCTGCCACGCAGATGCACATCCGAACTTCCTTCGCTCTCCCCACGCAAAAGCAAACGTGAGTTGCACCGGCTGCCACTCCGTGCATCAGGCAGTTGCGGAAACTGCCCTGCTCAAAGTAAGCCAACCGGTTCTTTGCTTCCAGTGTCATACCGATGTGAAACCCCAATTTGACATGGCCTTTCACCACAAGGTAAACGAGGGCTTGATTACGTGTTCCGACTGCCATGATCCGCACGGCACCTTCGGAAACAACAACATCAAGTCAACGGCTGATAAGAATGCGATCTGCACCAAATGCCACACAGAGACGCGTGGTCCTTTCGTCTACGAACACGCGGTAGTGAAGGCCGAAGGTTGCCTGGGATGCCACACTCCGCATGGATCGCAGAATGCGCGGCTCCTGAACATGCCGAATATCAATACGCTATGTAACCAGTGTCATAGCCCCGTTGCTTCCGCAACCGTGCACGGGATGAGCGCGGGATCGTCCGAGTTGACTCCATGCACCAGCTGTCATACCTATATCCACGGTTCAAATATCAATCCGGCGTTCCTCCGCTAGCGATTAAGTCCGGCCTCTCACCTGCGTGTGATGGTCCGGTGAAAGCGACGGGGTTTGAAGTGAGGCTAGTCATGAACACGGGTTGGTTGTCATCGAACTCAGATCAACAGATCCCTCCGGCGGTGCTTTTTCGCATTGCCGCAGGCATTGCCGCCACGGTGTTATTGGGTTTCTCTAGTATCATCTTCGCGCAAAATCCAGCGGCCGCAGTTTCATTGCCGGCACCGGAACCCTCGATTTCTGCGCCTCTCGGATATAGCATTCATCAAACCGTAGATGTGGGCGGGCGAGTTGTCGGCCTGTCCGGCAGCGGCGCCATGTACGACACGCTCGTCAATCTGCAAACTGGACCTCGGGTGCTGAGTGAAACACTCGATATGCGCGCGCTTAAAGGGACGAAGAATACATTCCTGGATACCCTCAGCGTTGTGAGCTCTGGTTATGGAGGTGATCCGATCAGCTTCACCAGGCTCACCTTCTCCAAGGGCAAGATATACGACTTCTCTGGAATCTTCCGTCGCGACCGCCAGTACTTTGACTACGATCTTCTTGGCAATCCAAATGTGCCTGGCGGCCAGTCCATTCCGATCGGGCCTTCCGATACGCCCACCGGCTCGTTCGCTTGGCCGCAAGTTGAGCATTCTCCCTTTCTGTACAACACTGTGCGTCGCATGACAGACACCAACCTGACTGTCTCTCCGCTCTCAAGAGTGACCTATCGCTTGGGATACTCTCAAAACATTTTTCAGGGACCCAGCCTCAGCCCAAGCGGCTATCCATTTGCCATGTATGACGCCGTTCTTGAGCAATATCAGCGCAACAGTACCGACGATTTCAGTGGAGCGATCGACTGGAAGCCGTTACGAAGTACAACATTGACTTTCGCCACCGAGGTCGATCACTACAAGGCAGATTCCTTTTTCTCGATGGCTCCCGGCGATTTCATTGCGCAAGAGGCGGATGGAACCAAGGTGGCGCTGGACGACTACGACAGTCAGTCGCCATATCCCACAAGCAAGGCTTGCAATGCAAACAGCATAGGCGCCACGCCGATCTTCTCTCCGCCCCCTACCCCCGGCGGGCTACCGGTGATCAATGCGGCATGTGCTGTTGTTACCAGCTATCTGCGATCGCAGCCTACCAGAATTCTTTATCCCACTGAGATCTTTCGATTACAAAGCTCGAGCATCAAGAACATCGCGATGAACGGCGACTTCCGCTATACTCTCGCCAACATGAACCTCCCCAATTACTACGATAGCTACCAGGGTCTGAGCGGAACGACACGCTCTCTGACCTATGCAGCCAAAGCGAAAGCTCACCGTGCCGTCATTGCCGCTGACTACGGAATCGTGTGGCAAGCGTCGAAGACATTCACACTGTCTTATCAAGTGGACTTCTCGAGCGTGCACCAACCGGGAACTTCCACCATCACCAGCGTGACCACTCAATCAACACCCGCAACCGCAGGAAATGAAACGATCAACTATGCGGGTGGATTGATCACGACGACCGGAGCTCCGGGATCTTCTTCACTCGAAGGCAGCGGCGCCGTGGGCGTTCCATTGCCCGCATACTTTGGCCAGAACTTCTTGACGAACAACCTTACCGGCACCTGGGATGCTTCGTCTCGCGCCACGCTCTCCCTCACCTATCGTCACGAAACTCATGTGATTGGCCAGGGTAGTCCTCACAACATCCCGCTTGCCGTGGGCGCGACGGGCAATGGCACCGTAACGATCAACCAAGATGGCGGAATCTTCAACGCTGCGCTGCGTCCCTCCGCAAACTGGACGGTCAACGGCTCCGTAGAGATACTCTATGCTGACAACGCCTTCACCCCAATGGGCCCACGGCAAACCAAGCACTATCGCGTGCATACCATCTATCGGCCTAAACCTTGGGCTACCATCTCTGGCGCCTTCAATGACCTCGAGCGGCACAACAATACAAATAACAATCAGAGCGCAGTGCTCGCGCGCGATGACCCATACGAGGGTCCGCTCAACCATGTCGATCATAGCCGGATTGTGAGCCTGGGCGTCGTTCTTTCGCCCTCTGAACACTACGGCGTCGACTTTAACTACGCGTATAGCGATGTGTATACCGCGACGAACATCTGCTATGACAACGGCGCCACAAGCACCCTGCCCGGCACTGCCTCAGCGACGAGCAGCGGAGCGCCGAATGTTTGCCTCGGCGTTCTTGCCAGGGGTTCAACAACCCAGCTCGTGGATTGGCACGCCCGAGACTTCATGGATGCACCTACCCAGTTCGGCTCAGTGGCGCTCACCATGTCCCCCATCAAAATGATCCGCTCTGGGGTTGGCTATCGCATCAGCTCAGTGAACGGAAATCAGTTCTTCAACGACGCGCGATCAGTGAACGGGTCGCTTGACTCGACGTACCAGTCGCCTTTTGTGAATCTTGCATGGACGATCCATCACGGCTTGATTTCCAAAGCGGAGTATAACTTCTATGGCTACGGTGAAGGCGGCCCATCTGGTTCGCAATATTGCAGCACTTCGACTTCGACGACCTCGGCAGTAGTGCCTTGTACATCGTTGCCTTATCCCACTGGCCTTACGGAATCACCGGCCGGTCTCACCGCACCCCGGAACTTTCATACAAACAACATAACCCTCAGCCTCCACTACGAATTCTGACCTTCCCGCAAGTCAACATCGGATCATCTTTGGAGCAATCGCCTATGTTGAAACAAATCGTTCGCGCAATGGTCGTAATCCTGACCATGACAATCGCAAGCCTCGCCGCCCAGGCCCAGACCTCCGGAGCTTCCACCTACGCCGCTAAGTGCCAAATGTGCCATGGCGCAGACGGCATGGGAGCTACGCCTGCGGGAAAAGCAATGAAAGCAATTCCTTTCAACGATCCACAAATTCTGAATAAATCAGACTCCGAGCTGATTGCTGCTACCACAAACGGCAAAGGGAAGATGCCCGCGTACACCGGGAAACTATCAGAAGGTGATATCAAGTCAGTAATCACATACATTCACACTTTGCAGAAGAAGTAGAAGTAATAGCTGCAACCACTACCGTTATTCTAATAGGCGCCGGCGATTCTATCGGAGAAGACGCGCTAGGTTTCGGTTCAGAGCATCGGACAGAGACTGCTACTGCCATCACTGTTTGCGTCACAACGAGAATCGCCAAGGAGGAGATGCTGCGCGTTCTCCACGAAGAGCATTCCTTTTCCGACTACTTCCTAAGGTTCGTCCTGGCTCGGAACAAGAAGACCCAGGCAGATCTGATAGACCAGCATTTCAATTCCAGTGAACGGCGTCTAGCGCGCACCCTCCTTCTATTGGCTGAGTACGGAAGCCCGGGTGAACCTGACGCACTGATCCCGCGTATCACGCAGGAGACTCTCGCTGAGATGATTGGCACAACGCGATCGCGGGTCAGCTTCGTCATGAATCGCTTCCGCAGAATAGGTTATATCGAGTTTAAGCACCGAATTCGTGTGAATAAATCGCTGCTGAACGTTGTTTTGCGAGATCAACTTTCTGAAGAGAACTCTTCCCGCCCCGAAGTCATCGCAATCCAACCGGTTCGCAGGAAAGAGACAATGGGCTTGGGCGTTCGCAAGGACTGTTAGGTTGTTTTGCCAAACCCCTGCAAGTCGCAAATAACACCAACAAATTGCTCGCGGGGACCCGAGCCTTGCATCTGGTCCACTCCCTCCGATGCGGCCAACACGGCATGGAAGCGTCTGACCCGATAGTCACGATGTCCTATCAGGGTGTTTTGCCTAGTTAGGGCCTACGAGATACCGAGCCGGGCAAATACAGGAAGCTTGATCACATCAAGGATCACTCCAAAGGCCAGAGCCGCAGCGAGTTCGTAAGCGATGACCAAGGGCGGCAACGGAGCCATCGCAATTCCTGCGATTGCCAGCGTTGAGATGATCACAATGTCAGCAACCGAGGACGATACAAGCCAAATGCTCGGGCGCAGTCCCCAGAGATGCCCACGTCCCCTTATGACGTAGGTCGTAGCTTGACTCCCAAACACGATGGCAACCACGGATAGGGTTCTGAGTGCTTCGATTCGGAGCCGCATCTCGAATATGCCGAAGGCCAGGACAGATGCTGCAAACGCCAGGAAACAACTCCCTAAGAGGACTCCAGCGATGGTGACTTTGCCTATATTCCACGAGTTTGGACGCTCCGATGGCCGCACTCTATCCGTGGTCAGGGACATGGCCAGGAAGTCGCCGGTTATCATTACGATGACCATCAGCATGGGCGTCAAGACCGCATGTCCGGTAATAATAAGTCCAACGGCCAGCAGGAGTACTTGCAGTATCTTCTTCATGACCGAGTTCAACGTGTATGTAAGGATTCTCTGGAACGTAACTCTGCCTTCTTTCACAGCAGCCACGATTCCACCCAGCCCGGCTTCTGTTAGGACGATCCCTGCAGCGGATTTGGCGACGTCGGTTGCTGTCGAGACAGCAATGCCAATCTGCGCCTGGCGAAGAGCGGGTGCATCGTTTGCACCATCGCCGCACATACCGACCGTATGGCCGTCTTTCTGAAAGGCTTTGACGAGGTTAAATTTGCCCTCCGGAAGGATGCTTGCGTAGACTGCAAAATCGCTTGGCTTGACCGTCTCAGGGATTGGCCCCGGAGGGCAGATAGCTCCATCCAATCCAACTGCGTTCGCGACGATTCCGGCGGTTGCTGGGGCATCTCCAGTCACCATCACGGTGCGTACGCCCAGAGTTTTCAACTGCGAGATTAGGGCGGTTGAGTCCGTTCGTGGCGGATCGCTGAGGGCAATGAAACCGATCAGTTGCACGGCCTGAGTTGGCCCTGCGGCTACGGCCAAAACTCTGAATCCTTGCTTTTCGAGTTCATCGGCGATTCCAGCCGCACTCGGGGATAAAGCAGCAACACCGGCTACTACAGAAAATGCTCCCTTGATGATGCGCTGCTCAGTACCTTCCGCATCCTTAGCTGTAGCCTCCGACGTCTTCTTCGCTGGATCGAATGGAATGAATTTGCTCAGCTTTGGCAGGTTAGATGTAGGCTGGTGCGAGGATGCAGAGCGGATGGCGGCATCTACCGAGTCATCCCCAGCCTCAGAGCTGGCCAGAGCCGCCATCCCCAGGATATGAGCTTCGTCATTGCCAGGCGTGGGTTTGACGCTGGTCACGGACAACTCGTTGCGTGTCAGGGTCCCGGTCTTGTCAGCGCACAAAACATCAATTGATGCAGCTTCATCGACAGCCGAGAGGCGTGTCGGGAGGACGCCGAGCTTGGCCAGTGAGCGAGCGCCTATGGCGGCTGCGAGGGTGAATGTTGCAGGCAATGCCACCGGTATCGCCGCGAGCACGGAGGTTAGCAGTAATGGGATGATTTCATTTTTTGGCATCGAATGAGCCCAGGCATAGGCGCCCATGATGAGAATCACTGCACCATTGAAAATCGCAAGGTTGCGTACAATCTGAAGGACTGCTTTCTGCTGCGTGCTCACGACATGCGCTGTGCGCACCAGTTCCGCAGTGCGGCCAAATTTGGTGCGAACACCCGTCGCAGTCACCACCGCGGTTGCTTCCCCACGCCGCACCAAGGCGCCAGCATACGTATCAACGCCAGAGCCAGCCTCGGTCGGTAAAGACTCTCCAGTAATCATGGATTGATCGAGCTGAACAGATCCATCGATCAAATGCACATCCGCCGCAACTACACCGCCCAACGAAAGCTTTACGAGGTCGCCCCTAACCAGTTCGGCAGCGGGTACGGTTTTCCATTCCCCATCCCGCTGGACAGATGCATTCATGGCAAGGCGGGATTTCAGGGCATTGAGAGTAGCTTGAGCTCGGCCTTCCTGGAAGTAGGCAAGCGCAGCGTTGAAGATCAGAAGGCAGGCGACTGCCACAGCTTCAAGGTACTTGTGCAATACGAGCTCAAGCACGATTGATGCTTCGAGCAGCCAGGGTACAGGAGCCCAGAACTTAGCCAGCGCGTTTCGAAGCGGATGCTCCGACGTGTCCGGCATCGAATTTAGACCGTCCTTCTGGAGACGTGCCTTTGCTTCAGCCGTTGTCAGGCCAGTCGACCTCGTGGCCCCAGGTAGATTGGCGGGCTGATCCGAAGATGGAGACCAGGCAACTCGATTGACGCTCATGTCTAACCATACATGCTGATATCTTTCCATCCCTAGTTCTAGACTGTCTCGCCAGAGAAATTAAGTACTTGTAATTTCGACTGTAGAACGAAGCAGGAGGATTGGGTATTACACGAGGTTCATTGCCCTTTCGGCAATCAAGCCGAAAACCAACGATCGCCATCCAGACTTCTTGTCGGATGGAGCTGCCTCCGTAAGCTTTGGGGCAATAGGATTTCCCTGCGATGCAACTAGCGTTGAAGTTAGTATCTTCAGCAGCCTGTCTGTTAAACTGGAGCCCATTCAGCACATGCCGAAGCTGGTCCCTGAGTGCAGGTAAGTTAACTAATTGGTTTTTGCGCCGAAGCAGACGCGCCAACGCATTCGCCTGCACGGTCTGTTTTGACCATATTTGCGCGCCGCTTCTTTACAGGAGATTCACAAATGATTAAGAACTTCGAAGAATCTCGTGGTCCAGCATTTGGCTTTAAAGTCATAGGAAAGTTGTCTGCTGACGATATCGTCGACCTATCGGAGAAGATTGATAAGGCCATTGCAAGTCATGGCGCGCCGATCGGTCTTCTCGCAGATCTTTCCCAGATGGAAGGGGCGAGTTGGGCCGCACGCTGGGAAGAAATGCGATTCCTCCAGCGTCACTCTGAGAGCATCGCTCGTATGGCAGTCATCAGTGATGTTGAGTGGCAAGAGATTGCCGAAATGGTCCTTGTAGCGACGGCCGCTCTGCAAGCTCAAACCCTCTACTTCCACTCTTCTGAGATTCATCACGCCTGGCACTGGGTAAAAATGGGCAAGTTGGATGACTTTATACCTGTTCGACTGATGTATCCCGGTAAAGGCCTGTTTCATGACTACACTCCCGAATATATGGGCAAATAAACCCCCGGCGTTTTACGGTACAACATATGGTGGATGAGACTTCCTCCGTCTCATCCATCTGAAAGCCGGAGACTACTCGTCGCCGGCTCCGTCTGCCGGATCATAAGCGGTCTCGAAGATTGCACCGGCCGCCGCGTTCATCGATGAAGTGCTGGCTGCCGACCGGAAGGCGCCGCGTAAGCAACGCCATACGGCGAAGCGCGTCGGGAAAGGGTCCGTGCGGAGGTGCCGGGATTCACGCCAGAAGAGCGGACAGTTCGCCAGTATGTGGAGCGGCGCAAGCAGGAGCAGAGCCTGGGACGTCGCTAGACGTTCGTGCCGCAGAGCTACGCATTCGGCGTCGAGGTCCAGATTAACTGGTATGAAGCGTGCGCCGATTTGGAGGGCGAACGGGTCAAGCTGCAGGTGTTTTCGATGTGTTCGATGGCCAGCGGTACGGCGTTTCATCACGCCTATCTGCGAGCCACGCAGCAGGCGTTTCTCGATGCGCATGAGCTGGCCTTCCACTACTTCGGCGGCGTGTTTCGCAAGCTTCGCTACGATAACCTTTCGAGTGCGGTGAAGAAGATCCTGCGCGGCTACGAGCGGGGGATGACAGTCCGCTTCATTGCGTTCCGTTCGCACTGGCGGTTCGAGGCCAGCTTCTGCACTCCTGGCCAAGGCCACGAAAAGGGAGGCGTTGAAGCGAAGCAGGAAACTTCCGCCGCAAAGACCGGGTGCCCGTACCTGCGACCAAAGATCTTGCCGAGTTGAACGCCAAGCTGTTCGCCGACTGCCGTCAGGATGAGAACCGATTGATAGCAGGACGCAAGGAGAGCGTCTGCGTGTGTTGCTTGCCGAGAAGGAGCATCTGCTGCCGCTTCCCGCGGAAGACTTCGACTTGGCAGGAGTGAGCTTCCCGCGTGTCAATCAGGCAGGCTGTACAAAGGTGCGCACGAACTTCTACTCGGTACCACTGAAGCCTGGAACGGTGGTCCAAGTTCGCGTCTACTCCAGTGCTGTTGAGTTCCATCAGAACGGTGTGCGCGTTGCTCAGCACGAGCGCAGCTACCACGCTCATGGCAGGTGCTTGAAGAAGCAAGCAATCAGAGCCACTCGCACCTTCACTATCTCGAAGCACTGCTCCTGTCCGAGGTGGAAAATAGCAAACGGCGATCGATCGAGCTACGTCTCAAGGATGCACACCTGCCGCGGATGAAGACGCTGGATGACTTCGACTTCACTCAGTCGCCGCACATCCCAGCCTCGCGCATCCGTCCTCCGGCTGAAGGCGGCTATCTCGATTGCACAGGCTTTACAAGAACCGATGCGGGAGCGGGCCATCGGCGTAATCCATCGTCAAGAATCTGAGTTCGACAGACATTATCTCAGGGCGTCTCTCTCCGCTCAGTTTCACGCAATCATCCACTTCGGTGAAACCCACGCTGTTGAACCTCTGGAACGCATTGCTGGCAAATCGAAAGGCGAACCACCTGAAACTTTCCCTCAAGGTTTATAGGTCTTCCTGGAATCGAATCGAACGCTGCCTGATCTTATTCGACCCGGTTTTTTGTTTCAATTGAAGCCCAAGAGCAATTAATGAGCTGTCCTACACGGGTTGACAAGACTTAGCCGCCTGCGACAGCGGTCACGCTCGGCTTGAGGTTCTCTGGATCCGCCTTCTTTTGGTGACAATTGCCCTTAACTTGTGCATACCTTCTTCAGCCCGCTTTGAATTTCTCCTTGCCTCCTCCACGGGGATCGCCGTCATGACTTAACCGACCGCCGCCTCCGACAGTACAAGCGAGTCGTCGGGCATAATGGGCGCAGAAGCACGAGCTATCGTAGCGTTGCCACCGGCTTCTTTGTCTGCCTTGTCCTGACCGAGGCCCATGGTAAGGGCTGTCAATCCAGCGAGACCACCTAGCTGCATCGTCTCAACAGCTGAACTGGGAACAATCACGATCGTGGAGTTCTGCTTCAGCCCCTCGTAAAGCATATTCATGGCTCTCAAATGCAGCGCAACTGGATTATTAATATAGGTCTTGGCAGCTTCGCCGAACTTCTCGGCGACCTGCCGCTCTGAATCACCCAGAATGACTCGTGCCTGACGTTCGCGCTCGGCCTGCGCCTGCATCGACATGGCATCTTCCAGGGACGCTGGAATCAAAACATCCTTTACTTCTACCGATATGACGTTGATTCCCCATGGTTCGGTGCGCAGATCGATAATGGCCTGCAGTGCATCGCTGATCTTGTCTCTACCTTCGAGCATGTCAGATAGCATCGTCTTGCCAATCACATCGCGGAGTGCCGTTTGAGACGCCCAGCTGATCGCGCTTTGATAGTCGGCCACATCGAGCGCCGCCTTCTTTGGATCGATAATCTTCCAGAATAGAACTGCGTCCACATCGACTGGAACTGTGTCTTTGGTCAATGTCTTTTCGGCCTTGAAAGAACTGGTGAGCACGCGGATGTCAATCCAGTAGGGTATGGTATCGACGAATGGCAAGATAAAGAAAAGGCCTGGACCCTCTAGTACGCGGAATTTACCAAAGCGCAGCACCACAGCCTTATTCCACTGATCCGCGATTTGAATTGACGCCGACACGATCCACGCCAGCAAGATTGCAGTGACAAACACACATATGGCTGTCGCGTCTGAGGAAGCCAGATGCAGCCTGTAAGTCAATACGGCGCCTAACACTACAATGATCGCGGAGATTAATGCGGGAAACGAGCTACCTTTTCTCATGCAGAAGTCCTTTCATCCATGCGTCTACGGAAACAGAACGAACTGGATCATCTTCTTCAAGATGTTGACCCAGTTCGTACCAGGGGGATGTAGGGGTTCTATGCGAGGACCGTTTCACCATGAAGAGCATGGAAGCTATGCTTAGTTCCAGCGATAATGTCTTTTGCCTTGAGTACGTCGTCGGCGGTGCCGTGGACCACGAGCAGAAACTTGTCAGTCTTTAGGGCCACGTCGTACTTGAGAATGCTGTCCTTCGGAATGCCTATACTGGCGAGACCTGCGCCGACAGCACTCACTCCCCCAACAACTACTGCACCTTCGAGCCCTGCAAGAATCCAGGCTACCAGGGGCCCTGCCACGAGAATGGGCCCTAGTCCGGGGATGGCGAAGACACCTGCCCCAAACAGCAGTCCCCAGAAACCTCCCCAGAAGGCTCCAATACCGCCCCAGCGCTTCATGCGATCGCCCGCACTGTAGTAGCCTACAACTTGCTCATCCGTATGGGTATCTTTACCAGCGATGGAGAGCATCTTCATGTTTATGCCTGACTGCTGAAGTTCCTTGACTGCTTGCTCTGCCTGTTCATGCGTGTCATAAATAGCTACAACAGATGTGGACATAGTTACCGGCTTTCCGAGCGTATCGCGTTGATCGAAGCTTGTTGAAATGCTGTTGTCCAACAAAGGGCAAAGTACAGCGAAGTAAAACGGTGATCGGCAAGGACGCTTATCAATCTACAGCTGGAATACTGCGGACTAACGCCGGTGTTGGGTTTATTGTTTCATCTGGCAGTACCATAACGATGTGCTGTTCGGCTCATTCGTTAACGGGGTAAATCCCAACATCTGTTCAAGTTGCTCTTTTTCTCCCCTGCACGCAACTGAAGCTTCCGCTCATCCCAAGGGGTGCGAGTCAGCAACGTTCGCCTGCTGACCGCAGATCGCCTCTTCCTGAGCTCCTATGGCATAACCCTGTGCTGATGGTTCATCCAACCCCCGCGAAAGAACCGGTGGGCGACCATGTCGTCAGCGAGCAGATAGATGACGGCAATCAGAATCCCTACAAGCAGAATCCTTAGAAATCCAACCGCACGCGGTCTTGTTTCGGAGGTTCTCGCACTCTTGAAACGACCGTCCAACTAGACACCCCTCGTCGGTTCACGCGAGTCACCAGACTCGGCTAACCGCGCTGCTGTTCAAACGAACGTCACTGCAGCAATCAGATTCTCACGTACAAGGTAGACGCAGTTAGGTATGCTCATCACAAGCAATTAAGGAGAGTTTCCAAATCTCGCACCTTGTTTAC
>Ga0182030_10013180_pt1 | contig 16476 bp, 20 predicted proteins | sample 812S3MmetaG_FD_121299 | JGI IMG/M metagenome (GOLD analysis project Ga0182030, IMG submission 121299) | Permafrost microbial communities from Stordalen Mire, Sweden - 812S3M metaG (Illumina Assembly) | ecosystem: Environmental > Terrestrial > Soil > Wetlands > Permafrost | place: Sweden...
GGCAGCTCCGCCGACAAGAGGCGGCCGAACGGGCCAAGTCCGGGCACTTCGCCGTCATGGTGGACGACTACGTTGCCGTCGGCGGTGAGGTGGACGTCGAGTTCGACCCCATCGGCCCCCAGCCGGCGCGCCTCGACGAAGGCGTCGATGGTGTTTTCGAGCGGACCATCGGTACAGCCCCGGTGGGCAATTACTGCAGTCATCGGCCCTCTTTTCCCAGCGTGTCACCCATAATTACCCCAACGTTCAGAAATTTCACAAAACTGCTTGCCAGACTTGCAACCACCCATTACCCTCTTCTCGTCAATCCCTTCTCACTGGCGGACACCACTTTGGGTCCGATCATGTGAAAAGGATCACAACCGCGTGGGTGGAGGCTTTCCCAATGGCTCTCATGTGGAATCGGACGGTCGACTGGGACGCAGACGACTGGCGCCGCGCCGCAGCATGTCGCAACACAGAACCAGACTTGTTCTTCCCGGTCGGCACGACTGGACCCGCCGTCGACCAGATCGACGCCGCGAAGCGTGTGTGCCGCTCGTGCGAGGCGCTTGAGCCGTGCTTGGACTTCGCACTGGCCACCAATCAGGAGTCAGGTGTGTGGGGCGGGACGTCCGAAGAGGAACGGCGCAAGCTGCGCAAGGCGTGGCTGGCCGCCCGCCGCTCCCAGCGCACTTTTTGAGCAACCCCGGATGTGCGCCCCGTCGCGCACGCCCCATCTCGATCAACGAGGAGCACGGACCGGCACCGAGATAACGGCGCGGGTTCCGCCACCTTGTGCCGGCGGTCGGGCCTCCATGATGATCTGCCCCTCGAGCTGACTGACCACCAGGTCTCGCACGATCGAAAGGCCGAGGCTCGTGGTCCCTTCGATGTCGAATCCTTCGGGCAGACCCACTCCGTCGTCCTCGACTGAAACCCGCAGCTCGGTTCCACTGTGGGTCATCTTGACCACGACGTGACCGACTGAATCGGGGTCGACCGGCCCGGTGGCCTCGTCGGCATCCTCGCCGAGCCCTTCGGGGTCGAATCCGTGCTCGACCGCATTTTGGAGCAGTTCGGCCACCGTCACCGCGAGCGGGGTCGCCACTTCGGCCGAGACATCGCCGAGATCTCCTTCGGTTGTGATGATGACGGGCTGCGACGAGACCACCGAGTCCTCGGCCATTTGCACCAGCGATACCACGATCTCGGCGAAGGGAACCTGCTCGGTCGGGTCGCGAGAGAGGATCTCGTGGACCAGTGCGATGGAGCGCACCCGACGTTCGGCCTCGTGGAGCGCAATGCGCGCCGCGCGGTCTTCGACCCGACGGGCCTGCAGGCTGAGCAGCGACGAGATCGTTTGGAGATTGTTCTTGACCCGGTGGTGGACCTCGCGAATGGCCGCATCCTTGGACAAGAGGAGTCGGTCCAAGCGGCGCACGTCGGTGACGTCGCGCAACAAGATCATCGAACCCGTCACCACGTCATGGGACAACAGCGGGATGCAGTGGACGAGCACAATGACATCGGGACGCCGCTCGACCTCTTCGACCACCGGTCGTCCCTGGGTCAGCGCGAACTCGATGGCGGACTCTTCGATGTCGAGATCCCCGAACCGGCGACCTTCGGGTGGCGAGTAGATGCCCATGCGGTGAAAGGCGTTCATGGCGTTGGGTGAGGCGAACTCCACCCGGCCGTCGGCATCGACCACGACGACCCCGTCGCCCACCCGGGGGGCCTCTTCGGTCCCGACGTCCTCGTCGGGGAATGGGAAAGCTGATTGGGCCACCATGTCGGCCAGGCGCTCGAAGAGATCGAGGTAGGTCCGCTCGTAGATGCTGGTCGGACCCTTGAGTGGGGCCAGCGACACCCGCAGCATGACCGCGATGACCGCTCCTTCGAAGCGGACCGGGATGTTCTCGACGGGGACCCGCTCCCCGATGATCGGGTGGTGGATGTTGCCGCGCACGATCTCGCCGGTGTGCAGGCACTTGGCAACGAGGTCCCACTGCGACTCGTTGACGGTCTGGCCGACGAGGTCCTGTTCGACCAAGGTGGGCCGGTTGTTCGGCCGCATCTGGCCCATGACCACGAGTTCGGGGTCCTCGGCCGCCTCTTTGGCCAGCGTCCCCGACACCGGGACCAAGAGCAACAGGTCCGAAAAGGAGAGGTCGGACAGGACGCTCCAACTCCCCATGAGCCTTTGGAGGTGCTCGAGGGCCTCTCCACCGAGTTCGGTGTGGCTCTGGGCCAACTCAGCCGGTGTCGGCATGCCCTAGTTCGTCCCTCGGCGTGCGGCTTGCCCGACCGCCACCGGTCGCGGTTTCCGAGCGCTGTAGGCCTGGAGCGTGTCGACCCCGACCCCGAGAAGGATCTCTCGCAGCTCGTCGGCGTGGTCGGCCACGTGGTCGACTCGGTGGGCGTCCGACGCCGTGGTGAGGGGGACCCCCGCCGCCACCATCTTGGCCAGGAGCGCGAGGGCCGGGTATTGCTCTTGAGCGGGCTTACGCCACCCGGCCGAGGACACCTCGGCCGCCATGCCCGACGATGCCGCCGCCTCCGCGATGCGGTCCCACCATTCGTGCGGGCTGTTCGGGCGGCGCCCGGCCACCTTGATCAGGTCGGGATGGGCCAACACGTCGGTCGCACCGGACGCGGCCAACTCCTCGAGCGCTGTGGTGTAGGTATCCCAACACGCATCGACCTCGCGGGCCGACCACTCGTCCATCGACACCGGATCGTCGAGGTCGTCGAAGCGCCAAGCGCCCAGCCAGTGCACCGAGCCCAACAACACGTCGAAGGGATAGCCCGCCAGCAGGGAAGCCACCTTGTCCATACGCCCTTCGTAATAGTCGACCTCGAGCCCGATGACCACCGGGAGTCCCGCATCCTTCGCGGCCAGCGCCAAGGTGACGTACTCGTCGAGGTCAGCGGTTGCGTGGAAGTCCCAGTACTCCTCCATCGATTTGGCCAGTGCCCTGCTCGCACGGTCGTCCTTCCAGAACTCCCCGACCAGCGCGTCGGCCTGGCGAAAACGGAAGAAATGCTCCGTCAGCGCGAGCTCTTGGACCCCAGCCGACTGCGCACGCTCACAGTACGCGGCGATCTGATCGATGCTCAGCGGCGTGGCCCGGTCGCTGTGGGGCCACAAGTGGAGGTGGTAATCAAGCACGACGGATCAGGGTCACGCCGTCTCGGATGGTGGTCAGGACGCAGACGACCCGCGGGTCGGCGACCAGCTTGTCGTTGAACGCAGCTATGGCCTGGGCGGACTCGTCTCGATCGGCCACCGAGTCGAGCACCCGACCCGCCTGCAAGGTGTTGTCGGCCACAATCAGCCCACGGGGCGCCAACTTGGGAAGGACGGCTTCGAAGTAGGCGTCGTAGCCGACCTTGTCGGCGTCGATGAACACGAGGTCGAATGGTCCTTGGAGTTGTGCGAGCGACGTCAGGGCCGGCCCCTCGATCACGCTGATCACACTCTCGTATCCCGCCGCGGCGATGTTGCCACGGGCCGTCGTCGCGTGATGGGGATCGACCTCGAGAGAAATGATCGATCCCCCATCCCCGAGTCCGGCCGCCATCGCAATGGCCGAGTAGCCCGTGAACGTGCCGATCTCGAGCACCCGGGTGGCTTGGGCGACGTAGACGAGCATCTCGAGGAATCGACCCTCTTGTCGACCGACCATCATCCCCCAGCCCGAGAAATCGGCCCGGGTCGATTCGTCGACCGCTCCGAGGTGCTCGGGAGGGTGGGTGGCGTGGGCCTCGGCGTACGCCAGCACGTCTTGATTGATCAGTTCAGCCATTCCTGCATGGTAGGGCTGCTGATGGGCCACATGGGCGGGTGGACCCACGCAACGCTCCGGCGTCAGTCCCAGACCTGGGCCCCAAGGCGCAGGAGCCCTTCCATGTCGAAGATGTCGGCGTCAAAGAACGGCACCGTGACCAAGATGTCAGGAGCACCGTGCAGCTCGGCCTGCTGCTCAGCTTCGCGTCGGGCCACGATCCCGAAGTTCAAGAAGCTCTCGGCCACTTCACTGAGCACGCGTTCGGCCACTGCGGGGTCGTCGGTCAGTCCCTCGCCCAGAGCCCCGGCGTGATCGCTGATGTATTGGGCCAACTTGGCCGTCTTTGGGTCACGCAAATAGTCGGGAAGCACCTTGTTCAAGATGATGGCGCCGAGGTGGAGCTTGCGCTTGGTGAGCTCGGCTGAGAAGAACTCCGCTTCGCGTACCGGAGTTGCTTCGAGAGTCGAGACCACCATAAAGGTGGTCCGACGATCCGACATCAACCGGGTCACCGCATCAGCGCGCTCCACGAAGCCCTCGTACATCGACTGGAAGAGGATGAAGAATTCCGAGATGTCGGCCAGAAATTGTGTTCCGAGAATCCGGTCGGCGATCGAATAGAAGGGCTTGGTGGCGACGTTGACCAGGCGGGACCGGTAGGGCACGATCAACCAGCGCAAAAGGCGCGAGCTGAAAAAGTCCGCCATGCGCTGGGGGGCGTCGAGAAAGTCGAGTGCGTTTCTGGTGGGCGGGGTGTCGACGACGATCAGGTCGTACTTGCCTTCGGAGTGGATCTCATAGAGGCGCTCCATGGCGATGTAGTCGTGCGACTGGACGAAGCGACCCGAGATGTTCTGGTACAGGGGATTGGCCAGAATCTGCGCTTTGGTCTCGGCGTCGGGCGCATGCAACGCGATCAGATCATCCCAGCTCTGCTTGGTGTCGAGCATGGCCGCCCACAGCTCACCTCTCGGGGTGACTCCGGCCCGGAGGAAGACCTCGTCGTCGATCCTGACCTCTTTGTTCCCAATCCCCTTCAAGCCAAGCGCGTCGGCGAGGCGTCGGGCTGGATCGACGGTCAAGACGAGGACCCGGCCCCCCTGCTCGGCCACCGCAGTCGCCGCTACGGCGGCGGCCGTCGTGGTCTTGCCGACCCCGCCGGGGCCACAGGCGATGACGATCTCTTTGGCCGAGAGGAGCCGGCTCACACTCTGGGCCGGATCCGCCGCCTTGCGTCGCGCCATCAGTGCCCCAGCTCCTCGCCGAGTGCGGTCGCCATCTGACGGGTCGTGCGCAGACCGTGGGTGCGGGCGAACAGGTAGGGCAAGAGCAAGATCGCCATCTCTGGATCGAGACCGCGCTGGAGGTCCTCAAGGTGCTGGGCCCTGGTTCGTCGCATGGTGACGGCGAGCCGGGCCGCCTCGAGCACCGTCGCGACAGGTCCCCCGGCCCGTTCACTGAGCGCCTTTTCGGCCTTCTTTGTGCGCAGCTGCTCGAAGACCTCCTCCTCGTGCTGACCGAAGAGCTCTGGGAGGACCTCGTTGACCACCACGGCTGAGAGGCGCACCGTGGTCTCGGTCTTGACCCGTGCGGCGAGCTCGAGCGTCTCGTTCACCGGCATTTCCTCGGGCGTGGTCACCGCCACCAGGCCGGTCTGGTTCGCGTCCGAGAGGATCTCGAGCATCCAATCGGTCTGGCCCCGGATCATGCCGACCTTGACCAGATCGTTGATGGCCTGGGGAGCTGCCAGTTGCCCGATGACATGACCGCTGGCCGGTGCATCGACGACCACGATGTCGTAGTTGCCTTCACGCACCTCGTAACAGAGCTTGCCAACCGTCAGGATCTCGCGTACTCCTGGAGCCGCGGTGGCGACAAAATCAAACGCCTTGGCCAACGGGCCGATGCGACCGACAACTGGGATACGCAGATGCAGTTTGAGGTACTCGCGCAGCGAAGCCTCGGTGTCCATCGACATGGACCAGATCCCTGGCGAGATCTCGCGGGGCACGAAGTCGGTCGGGGCCGCCTCAAAGAGGGCGGAGAGATCGCCCTTGGCATCGACCTCACAGACCAAGACGCGCTTGGCGTGCTCGGCTGCCAACTGGGCCAGAGCGGCCGCGACGGTCGTCTTGCCGACCCCACCCTTGCCGGTGATGAACACCAGCTTGAGCGCCAAGAGGTCAGGCGCGGCGGTCGTCACCGTTCACCGTGACCCACAGATTGGGCGAGCGCCGTAGGCGCTCAGGGTGCGCCGAAACCGACACGACGTTCCGCGCTCGGAGCCCCGACCTCGATGTAGGCCACCTTGGCGACGGGCACGCCGACCCGGCGGCCCTTGCGATCGGTCAACCACAAGACACCTTCACCCGTCTTGAGCAGCTTCTCGACGTCGGCTATCACCTTGTCGCGATCGGCGTCATCGGACAGTTCCACCTCGATCTCTTTGGGGGTCTGGGTGATTCCGATCCGAACATCCACCTGGTCTCGCTCCTCTCGTCAACCCCAGCAGCAGGGGTCTATGGGCACTTGGACGTTACAGGCATGGGCAACAATGCACGACATGGCCGACGCTCCCCGACTCTCCGAGACGGCCCGGGCCGCCCGCTGGGCCTCCACGATGTCGGGATACTCGGGACTGATCCGCCTGGCCCACGCTGATTCATCGGCCCGTCTCGGACCTGCGCCCGATGGCGGCGAAGGGCGAAGCGAACCGCCCGTCGAGCCCCTCGACCGCCTGGCCCGCGAAGCTCAAGAGGCGCTCGACCTCGCACCCGGAGCGTCTCAGGCCCGAGGCGGGGGCGATCGGATTCTCGAAGAAGCACCCGACCAATGGCGGACCTGCTTCGAACGTGATCGCGACCGAATCCTCCATGCCACCGCCTTTCGACGCCTCGCCGGCAAGACCCAGGTGTTCGTCTTTCCCGAAGATCACCAGCGCACCCGACTCACCCACGCCCTCGAGGTGTCCCAAGTCGCCACGGCAATCGCCCGGGCCTGCCGACTCAACGTCGCGCTGACCGAGGCCATTGCATTGGGCCACGACTGCGGGCACGGTCCGGGCGGGCACGCCAGCGAGGACGCGCTCGATCCGTTCCTCCCCGGTGGTTTCGACCACGCGCCATGGGGGGCGCACGTCTCGTTGGCCTCGCTCAATCTGTGCCAAGAGACCGTCGACGGCATCGCCAACCACAGCTGGTCGCGCCCGGCCCCTTCGACCCCCGAAGGCGAGGTGGTGTCGTGGGCCGACCGAATCGCCTACGTCTGCCACGACTGGGAGGACGCCGTCTTGACCCAGATCGTGACCCCTCGACAGCTCCCGCTCGCGGTACGCCAACTCTGTGGTGAGCGGCGCAGCGCCCAGTTGAGCGCCTTCATCTCCGGGGTCGTCTCGGCGACGCTTCGCACGGGTCAAGTTGGCATGGAGCAAGAGCCAGCCGACGCACTCGCCGCCTTCCGGGCGTGCAACTACGACCTCATCTATCTGCGCCCCGAGTCCCTCGCACAGGGGCAATCGGTAATTTCGGTGCTCCGGGCACTGGTCGAGCACTTTTCGGACCAGCCGCATCTCATTGCCGATGCGGCTATGCGGTGGACCAGCCATTCCGCGCCAAAGGCCGACCCTTCAGTGCTCCGCGCCCCCGCCGACTTCGCGCCCGGAAGCGAGGAGGCCACCCGAGCAGCGGTGACCTATGTCGCCGGCATGACCGACCGGTTCGCCTTTCGACGGGCAGTCGAGCTGTTGGGCTGGGACCGCGACAAGCTGCCCACCGGCGTCGACGCCTGAGCCCCGACGCGCCCGTTGGGCGCTCGCATTCAGTCGTCGTCGGATTCGTCGAGCGCGTAGGGGTCGGGTGAGATCTCCGCTGGTGGTTGGTCCTCGTCGCCAACGATTTCGACGTTGGCCATATGGGGTTGTTCCATTCCAAACAGCGCCACCAACCGGGCGACCAGGGTGACTAAGAAGATCTGCCCCATGAGCGCTTCGAGGACCACCACCGATCGGGCAATGTTGGTATGAGGGGTCAGGTCACCAAAGCCCACCGTGGTCAAGGTAACGAAGCTGAGGTAGACGTAGTCGCTGCTCGTATGGGGCCCGGGCTGTGACAAGAACGGGCCCAGGTCGTGAGCCGACGAGAAAAGCGCGATGCCGATGAAGAGGCTCGAGAAAATGAGCCCTATCAAGATGTAGACGTCGACGGCACCGAACATTGTCTCGATGCTCACGTGACGATGCCGAAGGATCCGCCCGAGGATCGACAACGCCGTGACGGCCAACAAGATGGCCACCATGAAGAAGGCGAACGCGCTCACCTGATGGTTCGGATCGACCGCTTGGACAATCGCGCCGATCAGCGCGAGGAAGAGAAGGACTCCGGCCAGTTTGATGGTGCGCGGATGGACCTCTGCGGTGTGCAGTCCGAACAGCACGGAGATGGCGATGCAGACAACATGGATCAACCCGCCCCAACGACTCGAATCGATCAGACTGAGCGACAGGTAGTCGAGAATCAAGAAGAAGAACAACAAGATGAAGCTGTCGTGACCCAAGACAAGATCACGCAGGGTGCGATCCCTGATCTCTATCGGCATCTTGGCCAATGTATCGGGCCGCAAGCGGCGCGATTGGGACGATCGAAGGTCAAGGCAACGGCGACGCACGCGGGTGGGGCGGGTCGGCAAACTCGGGTGGGCGGTGCTCGGTGAGCGCGGCCACCCCTTCGGCGAAGTCCGAAGCCCCCATCATTTCGGACATCGCCTGGTTGGCGTCGCGCACCGAGGAGGCGACATCGCGGTGGAGGTCTTCGTAGATGGCCAACTTCGTAGCGGCGAGCGATGAGGATGCAACCTCGGTGGCCAATTGGCGTGCGTAATCGTAGGTCTCTTCCATGAGCTCGTCTTTGGCGATGACCCGGTTCACCAACCCCAACGTGGCCGCCTCTTCGGACATGACCACCCGGCTCGAGAGCAACAGGTCATTGGCCCTCGTCAGTCCGATCAAGCGGGGCAACAGCCACGAGAGGCCATATTCGGCCGGCAGGCCCAAGCGCCCGTGCGATGTCGTCAACTTCACTCCGGCGGCGGCGAAGCGAAGATCGCAGTAGCACGCGAGCACCAGACCCACCCCGGCCGCAGGCCCATTGATGGCAGCGATGATTGGTTTGGCGATGCCGAACTGATGGGCGAAGTCGGCATCGAACTCGGGGCGAATTCCAAAACCCGGACGGGCCAGGTCGGCATCGACACCCGAGTCGTAGCTGCCCCGGGCCACGTGGCCCTCGAGAGCTTGGGAGTCCGCGCCGACACAAAAACTTCGCCCCGAACCCGTGACGACAATCACCCGCACCGCCGTGTCCTCGCTGGACCGAGCGAGCAGGGCGCGATATTCGACGTGCATCCGACCCGTCCACGCGTTCATGCGCTCTGGGCGATGCAAGGTGATGGTGGCGATCCCATCGCGCACGCCATATCGGGTCGCTTTCAATTCGCTGAGCTCCATGGTGCCCGAGTGTCGCGCACCAACGAAGCCGGCGAACCGATCCGTCGGACGCGGAGTGATTTCGTGCCCGTCGCCCACTCGATGACCGGCCGGTCGGGCCGCCGTGTCCGCGTGTTCGACCCTCTTTGCGTCAAGAACCCATCTGCATAGGTGTCGCTACGTCTGAGCCGACGCCACGCCCTGCGACGGTGCCGAGCGTGAGCCCGTGGATGGTTCGGGCTGCGACGTGCAAATCCAACGACGAGATTGATATCTCGCCGGGCCACATCGGTGGACGAACGCCATGCAGCGCCGCGCTGGTTGGGAGGCGCCGATGGCTCCCAACAACGCTCATTGCGCAGGTGCAACCTCAGCTCGGTCAGCGCGGACAGCCCGTCGTCTGGCGGTCGACAGCGAGCGAGCGGTGGCGAGGGCGTCGTCGCCCAGGCCGATCGACATCCTCGTGAGGATCTCGCTATACGAGCGCACCGGATCGCGACCAACCGCACCGAAGAACCCCGTGTGCTCGAGCGTGGTGTGGCCGTGCACACCGGACCAGACCGCTTCGCCGGCAGTGGTGACGTCGTCGACGTCCCATCGGCCCGCGTTGACGCAGGCGTGGATGCGACGGAGCAGTGACACAAAGGTAGACCTCGCCGCTTCGAGGTCCGCGGGATCACCGAGTCTGAATCCGGCGAGTCCGGGACCGAACATCACTGCGTAGAGGTGCGGTTCGCGCAATGCGAAGCGGCGGTAGCTCCAAAGGTAGGTCATCCAGTCGGCGACTGCGTCGCTCGTGACAGCGCCTCGGTCCAGCTCGGCTCCGAAATCACCGAACCCGCGGCGCATCACCTGTCGGGACAGCTCGTCCATTCCGCCGAAGTGGGTGTAGATCACCATCGTTGACGTGCCCAGCTCGCGGGCCAAACGTCGCGCTGACACGGCGCCCTCGGTGGCCAACAGCCGCGCCGCGGTGGTGACGATTCTTTCGCGCAGATGTGGATCGGCAGACCGCGGCGGCACGAACCGCAGCCTATCGACAACACCGTCATTGACATCTTTACATCACGATGTTATATATAACGGTGTCATGCATCACGAGCGGATCGGCCGCTCCCGGCGACAGGAAAGAGGACAGGTGATGGCCACCAACAAGGAAATCGTCGAAAGCGCCTATGCGAGCTTCGCCACCGGCGACATTCCCACCGCGCTCGGGGCCATGGCCGACGACATCGTGTGGACCGAGGCCGATGGCTTCGCACTCGCTGGTACCTACGTCGGTCCCCAGGCGGTGCTCGAAGGGGTGTTCATGCGACTCGGGGAAGTTGGCGATGAATTCGCCGTGAAGCCCGAGCAGTTCGTCGCCGACGGTGACACCGTCGTGGCGCTCGGTACCTACGAGTGGAAGCACAAGGCCTCCGGCGAGCCAGCCGTGGTCAAGATGGTTCACGTATGGACGATGAACGGCGGCAAAGCAGTCGCCTTCCAACAACACGTCGACACCGTCATGGTGCGCGAGCTCAGCTGACCGAGCGCCGTCGCCAACGGAACCGCATGAGCGGGCGTTCGGCGGACACCGCGCAGACGGTCCCGGGTCACCACCGGGTGGCAATGACGTGTCTTAGTCACCCGTCGACACGTCCGGCCAGGGTCATCACTCCCCTCAAAATGGTAGATTCTGATCGTGCAAGCTGCCGGTTGTGAGGCTGCTTCGAATTGGACAGCGCATCGGGCACGTTCGTGACGGAACCGACCACCACGCTGAACGCGCTGTTCAGCGCGCCGGGGGCCACGGCCACGAGTTGGGACGACGCACGCAACACACTCGAAGCGGCGGAACTCTTCTGGATCGCTACGGTTCGAAGCGACGGGCGACCGCACATGACGCCCCTCGTTGCCGTTTGGCTCGACGACGCGCTGCACTTTTGCACCGGGGAGAGTGAGCAAAAGGCGGTCAACCTTCGTCACAACCACAGCGTCATCCTCATGACGGGTTGCAACCAATGGGACGGTGGCATGGACCTGGTCGTCGAAGGGCAGGCGGTGCGAGTAACTGATCAGCACACGCTCGAGAAGCTCGCAGAGGCCTGGACCCACAAATGGGACGGCAGCTGGGACTTCGAGCCAGGTCCCGATGGCTTCAAGGGCAACGGAAATGAAACCGTCTTGGTTTTCACGCTACGACCCGACAAGGTCTTCGCTTTCGCCAAGGGACCCTTCAGTCACACCCGACATTCGTTCTGACAGCTCGATTCACGGCGACCGGGGTGGATCGAAGGCGCGAACCAACCAACCTCTCAGCCGCCAATGGACCGCTTCGCCCATCCACGCTCGGGTATCGCCTGGCACCCAGTGCGGGCGATTCGGGTAAATCTGGTTTGTCGCTCTCGCGCCTTGGCCTTCCAAGACTGGCCATGGAGCCGAAGCATCCGCGGGTGCCCAATTGACAGCATGCTGTCAATTGGCGAGGTTTTCGTCCGTGGCCCCAGCGGCCAGTCCCGAAGATGTCTGGACCCGATTCGCCATGTCTGTTTTCAAGGTCAACGGGCTCATCATCGCGGTCGGCGAGGGGATCACCAATCCCATTGGCCAACACAGTGCCCGCTGGCAGGTGCTCGGGCGGGCGTGCGAGCCGACGACGGTGGCGAAGATGGCCCAAGACATCGGGCACGCTCGTCAAAGTGTTCAGCGAATTGCCGACATTCAGGCCACCGAAGGGCTGATTGCGTTTCGAGACAATCCGACTGATCGACGAGCTCGGCTCGTTGCACTGACCCCTGCTGGCACCGAGGTACTCACGAAGATCTACCGACGTCAGGAGGAGTAGTCACTGCAGACAATGGAGCGGCTCAGCCCGACACATCTGGCCCAGATTGCCGACGGGCTCGAGGGCATCGCTCGGGTCCTGGAGTCCTCACTCCATACCGGCAGCGAGGGAGGCCGGCCATCGCGAGGGGTTGGGGAGTCCGACGAAGCAGCAGCCCGAGAAACGGAGGATTGCAAATGGGTAGATACATCGTGGTGTAGGAAGCACCACTCGGCGTGGCGGAGCGGTTCGCTCAGGCGACGCCCGAAGGAGCCATGGCAGGAATGGGGCTCTGGGTCGATTGCGCGGAGAGGATCGGACCCGGGTTGGTCGACCCTGGCAAGCCGCTCGGCAATGCCCACAGGGTAACGACACGCGGGAAAGCGAGTACCGAGAGCAGCATCATTGGGATCTCGATTGTCCAAGCGGAGTCGATGGATGACGCCTTGGAGATGGTCAGAGATCATCACCATCACGATTGGGCGGAGGACTGCGAGATGGTTGTTCTCGAAGAAATGCCATTCCCGGAAATGGACTTACCGGATCACTCGGCGACCACCGTCGAAGAGCGAGACGAAGGAGCCGACCAGGACCGAGGGATCACCGCACTGACACCGAGAAGGTGACACCATGCGTCCACCTCCGGTAGAGGTGCGCCCAAGAGTGGGAAGCTGGGCCCAAGAGCGTGTCAACTGAGTTGAAAGGACACCAATGGCGGCAGCCAAGTGCCTCGCAGCGCTCGTTGTCGCTTGTGGGGTTGGCGTGGGCGGTTGCTCGTCCAGTACATCCGCAAAGAATTCCCAGTCGCCGAAATCGACCTCGACTTCGCGAGCACCGGTCTCCGCGCCAACGACGAATCCACCCGCTCCAACGAGTTCGATCCCATCGCGATTGCAGAGGTGCACGTCCTCGCACCTATCCGTTGCACTCGGAGAGGGAAACGGTGCTGCCGGCACGATCTACTTTCCGCTGACGTCCACCAATACCGCCACCTCGACATGCACCCTTGAGGGTTATCCGGGAGTCTCTTTGGTGGGTTCACATGGAGACCAGATTGGTTCGCCAGCGCGACGTGCACCTTCGACCTCGCCAACGGTGGTGACGCTGTCACCAGGTCGCTCGACCGTCGATACGGTGAGCCTGTCCGATGTCCTCAATACCTGTCCAACGCCGCAAATGGGGAGCGGTCTTCGGGTGTACCCACCGAATCAGACGGCGGCGCTCTTCGCTCCGTCGACGGCAATTGGGATTTGTGCCGGCGACAGTGCAAACCCGTTGCTGGTGTATCCCTTCGGGGGCAACCAGGCCAGCTAAGCAGTGATGCGAGGAGCGCAGTTGGTCGTCAGCTACTCCTCTGGCCAACGCCGGAACGGTGACTGGTGACTCCATCGCTCGCGCCGTCAGCCATGGAGCGTCATCGGTCCTCTTCGAGCTTTTCCAACAGCTCGGTAACCGCGACGGTCTCGGGTTCGGTCAATCCACCGAAGACGGATATGAAGTTCGTAGGCTCGACGACGATCACCACACGAACATCGGCGTCGAGAACCGGGATGCCTTCGGAACCGTAGCGTCGCTGGAGACTTCGGTAGAAGGTGGCATCCGGATCGGGTTCCATCGATTCGACCCGGCCTCGAACCTCGAGCGTTCGATACGCGTTGTCAGGGTCCTGGACGTGAAATGACACCCTTCCATCGGCCAAGAGGTTCCGGTATTTCTGTCGAGTGCTGGTATGGGAGAAGCGAGCCCGTTGGCCATCCCAGGCGAACCACATGACGCTGCTTTGTGGGCTGCCGTCGGGTCGGATCGTCGCCAGGTGGGCGAAGAGGGGTCGCTCGAGCAGATCTGCATGACTTTGGGGCAACTCGGCACTCACGGTTACTCTCCGATGCGATGGGCGTTGGATTCGAATGTATCCCCGATCAAGGGAGCGTCATACGCTTGCATCGGCACGGCACGATCAAGCACCCGGGGACTGATCTGCCGGTGACGAAAATGCGCCCCGAGCGCACGCACATTGACGAGGATCGTTGCCGCGATCAATTGTGCGACCGCCGAAGCACCCCCGAACGAGGTTCCCAAAGTGGAGGATCCAGCCGTTTGATGGGCGCGCGTCTCGCAGCAACCACACCGATGGTGTGAGCACCTCGACCGACCAAGCCCCCCAGGATTAGCCTCTTGCGAACCCCCTCGATGGAGTCATACTGGCTCGCAAATATTACATTCGGGGAGGCGAAATCTCCATGGCCAAGCACACACCGAACTTCACTACTGAGATTCCGAGCATGATCATGACGCCGGACCACGTGTCGAGATGGCTCGGCACCCTCGAGTTCTTCGACGGGATGCCGACCGACGCCACGGCGTCTACCTTGCTTGATCGGCTGACCTTCTTGCGGGGCGTCGAAGTGTTCTTGAATACGGTCCAGGTGGGGTCCCTCGAAGCGTTGCGGATTGGTCTTGGAGAGATCGGCGCAACCGAGGCCCACCAGGTCGTGATCTCCGACGATCTCATGGACTCCCACTCCTTGTTCCTCACCGGCAATACCGACACCGTCTACGCCCTCGGCATGCTCGATCTCGAGCGAGACGGGCCAACCGTCGTGGAGATTCCACCAGGTTGTGGGCCCGGAACCGTCGATGATGCGTGGTTCCACTTCGTCGTGGACATGGGGGCACCAGGCCCCGATCGAGGCCAGGGCGGAAAGTACTTGATCGTGCCCCAAGGGTTCGAGGCATCGGTACCCGATGGCTACTTTGTGGCGCAGTCGACGAGTTATAGCAATTTGATGTGCTGGCGCGGTTTCGTGGTCAATGACAGCACCAACGCGGCCTCGCAGAAGTTCGGTAGTGGGGTGAAGATCTATCCGTTCGATCGCAGGGATGCTCCACCCCCGATGGAGTACATCAATGGGTCGGGACGGTCCTTCAACACGATCTATGCCAACACCGTCGAGTTCTACGAGGAACTCCATCGGGTCATCGACCGAGAGCCGGTCGACATCATCGACCCGAGACCAGGGGCCTCATCGCCAGCATCGGAATCCGCAAGGGCCATCGCTTTGAGCCCGATGAGCGCGTACGAGCCCTGCTGGTTGATGCCGTCGCGGTCGCCCACGCCACGGGCCGCACGCTGTTCTTCCAGACCAATGTCGCGGACAACTTCTTTTACGAGGGCAGTTACTAAAAGCGCGGCTTCTTCGGGCGGGACTACCGGTTCCTGCTGGACGGACAGAACGGGCGCAACCTCGATGCTCGTAGCGCCGTGTTCTCCATGGCGACGCTGACTACCCCGGCCATGACGATGAAGATGGTCGGTGCCGGCTCGCAATATGCGTGGGGTGATCGGGACAGTTCGGGCGCCTACTTCGACGGGGGCACGTCGTACCGGTTGACCCTCCCACCAAATGTCCCCGCAAAGAACTCCTGGTCCGTGGTGGTCTACGACCCCCAGACCCGATCTGAGCTGCAGACACGCCAGCCGTACCCGAGCAAGAACAACCAGTCGGGTGACCTCGCTCAAAACCCCGACGGTTCGATCGACCTGTATTTCGGGCCCGAGGCACCTGAGGGACTCGAATCGAACTGGACGCAGACAGTGCCCAAGAAGGGCTGGTTCACTCTCCTTCGCCTCTCCGGACCACTCGAGGCGTGGTTCGACCAGACGTGGCGACCCGGTGAATTCGAGTTGGTGTGACCTCCCCTCCAGATTCTCAAAGAGGACTGAAGCGACTTCATCGACCGGTCCTTGTCGACCGGATCGTCTACGCCACGATCACGATGATGAGCGTGCTCATCATCTACGACGGCTGGGACCATCTCCGGCTGATCAACGTCGTCGGCATCATCGTCGGGCCCGTGGTGGCGATGTTCATCGCCCACGTCTTTTCGGCACTCATCGCCCAGCACGTCGAGGTCGGGCGCATTCTGACTCGCCGGGAATGGGGCGGAGTCATCCGGGTCCAGGCCCCGTTCCTTCTCTTGTGCGTGCCGCCACTCGTCGTGGTTTCGGTCCTCTATGCCTTCAACGTCTCCCTCAGTGACGCAATCCGGGTCACGCTGTGGCTGGGAACCGCATCACTGGGCTATTGGGGCTACGTCGCTGGACGGCGGGCGGGATTCGTGGGCTGGCGCATGGTGGCCGTTGTGGCAGGAGGATTGCTCATCGGGGTCGTCATACTCTTGCTTCAGGTGTTCCTCCAGCCCGGCCAGGCCTTCTCCGATGGTGTTGTTCTCGGTTGATCCGCTCGGCCGTCGCGGTGCCCATTCCCGCTTTGGGGACAACTGACGACGAGCGCCACCCGTCGGCGTGCTCTGTGTGCACCGATCGTGATGAACACGAGCCATTCACTGCGGTGCCAAAGATGCTCCGGGCCGCGGCTCGAGACCGACGCTTTGAATCGAGTACCGATCCTGTGCCA